>ODAI010559145.1_pt1 | contig 25082 bp, 23 predicted proteins | sample 1539321 | NCBI WGS metagenome assembly ODAI01 (sample SAMN02144231, study PRJEB22623) | gut metagenome | biome: sheep rumen | host: Ovis aries | place: New Zealand
CGAAGCACCTCGTCGCCCATGCCGGACCGGTCCACCAGGCTCACCAGCGTCGGCCGCAGCTCCAGATTGGCGATGTCCTCCGCGATGTTGCGGCAGACGCCGCCGTGCACATATTCGACACGGCCGGCATTCCGGCCGCCGGGGATATAGTTTTCAATCGGATAGCCCTTGATATCCAGGAAGACGGATCCAAACACCACGATTCCCACAGCCATTTTCCTCCTTCCGGATCTGTTCTGTCCCATTCTACCATATACGGAAAGGCCGTGACAATGAAGAAAGACTTTTTTCAGAAAATTGGAAAAAAGGGGGTTGACAACCCCCCTAAAGTGAGTATAATAGCACATGTTCGCTTGAGCACCATTAGCTCAGTTGGTAGAGCACCTGACTCTTAATCAGGGTGTCTAGGGTTCGAGTCCCTAATGGTGTACAGACCTGCAGCTTCACGGCTGCAGGTTTTTTTGTACTTTGATTTCGGATCGTCTTTGCATTTTCGGATTTTATGATATAATCACTCTGGAAGAGGAGGGGATGGATTGAGCCTGCGGTTGCACGAATCCATGGCGGAGCATGACGCTTCGATGATGAACGGGCTGCAGCTGGCCTTCATGGGAGACGCGGTATGGAGCGTGATCGTCCGGGAGGAGCTGATCGCCCGGAAGTACAATGTCCACCATATGCACACGGAGAGCATCCGTTTCGTGAGCGCGAAGAGCCAGGCCGCAGCGCTGGAAAGAATCACCCCCGTGCTGAGCGGGCCGGAAGCGGAAATCGTCCGCAGAGGCCGCAACGCGCACAGCCATCATCCTGTTCCGAAGCACCAGAACCCGGAGGATTACGCGGCGGCCACCGGCTTTGAAGCCCTGATCGGCTACCTGTACCTGACCGGGAAAGAGGACCGCGTCCTTGAACTGGCCGGAATGATCATCGGAGGATAATTGCAGATGGCAGAAAAAAAGACGCTGAAGGTTGAACTGATCCGGCATACGCTCTCTCCGGAGGAGACGATTGCCCTGGGCGCAAAGCTGTGCTATTCCAGGTCATCGATCTCGGATCTGAACGAGCGGATCTCCGCGGGAGATCAGGCGGCTTTCATCCGGCGGCTGCTGGAGATGGGCCATGAATCCGTGCTGGAGCACGCCACCTTTACCTTCGGGATCGAGGGGATCAGCCGGGTGCTGCTGGCGCAGCTGACGCGGCACCGGATGGCCAGCTTTTCCGTGCAGAGCCAGCGGTACGTATCCTATGAAAACGGATTCGGATATATCATTCCGCCGAGCATCGAGGCGCTGGGCGAAGCGGCCGTGCAGGAATACGCGGCGCAGATGAACCAGATGGAAGAATGGTACCGGCAGTGGCAGGAAAAGCTGGGAAAGAACGGGGAGCGGACCAATGAGGACGCCCGCTTCGTGCTTCCCGGCGCATGCGAAACGCGGCTGCTGGTGACAATGAACGTGCGCGAGCTGCGGCATTTCTTCTCGCTGCGGATGTGCAACCGCGCCCAGTGGGAAATCCGGGCCATGGCCGGGGAGATGCACCGGCTGTGCCTGCAGACAGCGCCGGAGCTGTTCGCCGATGCCGGGCCGGGCTGCATCCGCGGGAAATGCCCGGAGGGAGAAAAGAGCTGCGGACAGATGGAACTTAAGCGCAGGGAAAGAAAAGAACTGCTCGAGAAGATCACGGAGGATCAGAGACATGGCATTTAATCGCTCCAAAGGGGAAAACGGACGGGAGTTTTATCAGCGGGACAGGAAAGCCGGACCGGGCGGAAGACAGTCTTCCGATTCATGGGGCCGCCGGAGCGGCGAAGCCTCCGGAAGATACAGCGACAGCTATTCCGGGAAAAAGGGCGACGGCTTCTACGGAAAGAAGGGCGACGGTTATTCCGGCCGGAAGGACGGCGGCTTTTCCGGAAAAAAGAATGACGGCTTTTCCGGGAGGAAGGACAACGGTTCCTTCGGAAAGAAGAGCGACAGCTTCTCCGGCAGGAAGGGCTACGGTTATGCTGATCAGAAGGGCCCGCGTTTCTTCGGGCGGAAGGACGGCGAATATGCACCGGACCGGCGTTCGGATTCCTTCGGCAGGCGGCCGGAGAGGGAAATCCGTCGGGACCGCCCGGACCGCACTCCCGGCAGAGGTGTCCGGAATGAAACGCGCTATGAAGACGAACGCAGACAGCCACAGAAGGAGCACAGCTACCGGGAATGGGAATACACGGCGGACAGCGCACGCGTACCCGCCGCGTCTGCCGGGGAATACGCCGCGGACAGCGCCGAATCCGAATCCTATATCCTGACCGGCAGAAATCCGATCCGCGAAGCACTGAAAAACGGCAGGGATCTGGAAAAGCTGCTGGTGCAGAAGGGCGAGCTCTCCGGTTCGGCGATGGAGATCGTCGCGAAGGCCAAGGAAAAGAAAATCATGGTCCAGGTGGTGGAAAAGAGCCGGCTGGACGAGATTTCTCCCCGCCATCAGGGGCTGATCGCCTTCGCGTCCGCCTATCAGTACGCAGAGCTGGAGGATATTCTCGCCGACGCTCAGGATCGCGGGGAGGATCCGTTCCTGATCATTCTGGACGGGATCACGGATCCCCATAATCTCGGCGCCATCATCCGGACAGCGGAATGCTGCGGCGCGCACGGCGTCATTGTACCGCAGCATCGCAGCGCGGGGCTGACGCCTGCCGCGGTCAAGGCTTCCGCCGGAGCGGTCGAATACATCCGGGTGGCCCGGGTCACCAACCTGAACCATACGATCGAGGAACTGCAGCGCCGGAACATCTGGGTATACGCGATCACGATGAACGGGACGGACTACCGGAAGGTGGACTTCAAGGGCGGCACCGCCCTGGTCATCGGCGCCGAGGGCGAAGGCATCAGCCGCCTGACGGAGGAAAAGTGCGATGTTTCCGTTTCCCTGCCGATGAAGGGTCATATTGACAGCCTGAACGCTTCCGTCGCGGCCGGGATCATGATGTACCGGGTGATGGAGACCAGAGTTTGATCAGGAGTGGACGCGGATGATGGATGACGGGTACCGTTCGGAGCATGCGGAATACGTCGCGGATAAAAGCGACGAGGATGAGCATCTGACCGGACTGATGGCGGATGAGAAATGGCAGGGGCTGACGGACGAGGAGATCGTGGACATGTGCCACGCGGGCGATTCGGAAGCGGAAGAGTACCTGCTGACCAAGTACAAGAACTTTGTGCGTTCCAAGGCCAGAAGCTATTTTCTCATCGGCGCGGATCATGAGGATATCGTGCAGGAGGGAATGATCGGCCTGTACAAGGCGATCCGGGACTACAAGCCGGAGAAGCTCAGTTCTTTCCGCGCCTTTGCGGAGCTGTGCATCACGCGCCAGATCATCACCGCGATCAAAACGGCCACCCGCCAGAAGCATATTCCGCTGAACAGCTATGTTTCCCTGAACAAACCGCTGTATGACGACGAGAGCGACCGGACGCTGCTGGACGTCATCGTGGAAGGGCATACGCTGGATCCGGAAGAGCTGATGATCAACCAGGAAAACCTGGGGAACATCCATTCAAAGATGAACGAAGTGCTTTCAGGCCTGGAGCAGCAGGTGCTGGGCGCCTATCTGGACGGAAAGAGCTACCAGGAAATCGCCGAGATGCTGGGGCGCCATGTGAAGTCGATTGACAACGCGCTGCAGCGGGTCAAGCGAAAGCTGGAAAAATATCTGGAAGAAAACGGGAACCGCGACTGAAGGCGGTTCCCGCTTTTGTATCTAGGATGCCGGTTATTCCGCCGGGGCTTCGGCGGGTTCCGGGGACTCCGTGGGCGCCGGAGATTCCGTCTCCTGCGCCTGCTTCATGCTCCGGGATGCCCGGGTGATGATTTCCCGCATGTTGACCGGGGATTCCGGAACGATATTGCCGGCGGAAATCGTGTGAATCCGCTCCGATGGAGCGGAGGAAGGGGACAGGGGAGCCATCAGGGCAAAAACGGCCACCATGACAGCCGTCAGGGCAGAGAGCGCGATCACCGGCTTTCTGAAGCCCAGCGGATGTTTCTCCGCCTCCGGCTCCGTCGCCTTCTGCAGAATTTTGTATTTCAGCCGGTCATCCGCCCGGAGACCGCTCAGAACCTGATCGGATACTTCAGGCAGCTTATCCAGACGATCCATGTTACGCATCTCCTTTCAGATCTTTCTGCAGCCGGGTTCTCGCCCGGCTGAGGCGGGAGGAAACCGTCCCCTCCGCGATATCGAGCATGGCAGCGATGTCGGACACGCCGTAGCCCTGGTAATAGTGCAGGAGGACGACCTCCTTGAATTCCGCGGGAAGCCGGTTGACCGCTTCGGCCAGGGCCGTGTTTTCCGCGATCGGAGAGATCTCATCCCGGGCAGGGAAGAGCTCGAAGGCGGGATGCCCCAGGACGACGCGCTTCAGCCACGCGCCGCGCCACAGATCCCGGCAGCGGTTCAGCGCCACCTTCAAAAGCCAGGCTTTTTCCTTTCCGGGTTCGAGCACGGGCTTCGACGTTATCAGGCGGACAAACACGTCCTGCGTCACATCCTCGGCGCGCTGCCGGTCCCCCAGATAGTAATAGCTGACGCGGAGAACATCCGTGGCAAACCGTTCATACAGCTGGTCGAAAGTCATCGGCTCCGCGCCGGCGTCCGGCGGCGATTCCCACGATTCATCCAGTGCTTCCGTAACATTCAACGAATCACCCAATGGTATTATTCCCCTTTTTTCAAAATTGCCGAAGAAATTTCATCATCCGGGACATATTTGGTCAGCATATAGTCCACCGAATCGATCAGGGCGATCAGGCATGCCTCGATGATGTTCTCCGAGACCCCCACCGTATTCCAGATGTGGCTTCCGTCGCTGCTTTCGATGGAAACGCGGACGCGGGAGGCCGTGCCTTCCGAATTCAGCACGCGGACCTTGAAGTCCTTCAGGGACATGCGGCTGACGCTGGGATAGAACAGCGACAGCGTTTTCCGGAGGGCCTGGTCCAGGGCGTTGACCGGGCCGTCCCCCTCGGCGGCATTGATCCCGTCCTGCCCGTTGACGTTGATCTTCAGATAAGCCTGGGCGGAAGGGTAGGCGCGCTCCGCGCTCCCCGGCATCTGCTGGCAAAGCACATGGTAATCCGCGACGCGGAAATAGTGCTTTCTTCTTCCGAGCGTATCCAGCGCCATCAGCTCGAAGGATCCGTCCGCGTTCTCATAGGTATAGCCCTTCAGCTCCATCTCCTTGATCCGGCGGATCACGGCGGTGATCTCGGCGCTGTCCCGGTTCAGATCCGGCAGAATATGGCCCAGCCGGGCATAGATACCGGCTCTTCCGGCCTGATCCGACAGGAGAAAACGCCGCTGATTGCCGACGGCTTCCGGATCGATATGCTCATAGGAATCGGAATCCTTGATCACGCCGTCGATATGCATGCCAGCCTTGTGCGCAAAGGCCGAATGGCCGACGAAGGGCGCATGCTCGTCCGGCACGAGGTTCAGGATCTCCAGGATTTCCCGGGACAGATGGGTCAGCCGGGTCAGATTTCCCGCCGGCAGGCAGGGTTCATTCATCTTCAGCTCCAGGATCGGGATCATGGTGCACAGGTCCATGTTGCCGCAGCGCTCCCCGATACCGCCCACGGTGCCCTGCACGAGATCGCAGCCGGCCCGCACCGCGGCGACGGAGCAGGCGACCGCCATGCCCATATCATTGTGGCAGTGAATTCCCAGCGGCGTGTCCGTCCTTTCCCGGATCCAGGCGACCGCTTCCGCGATCTCCTCCGGGAACGATCCGCCCCGGGTATCGCACAGGATCAGCCGCGCTGCGCCGGCACCGGCCGCGGCATCCAGGGTTTTCATCGCATAATCCCGGCTTTTCCGCCAGGCGTCAAAAAAATGCTCCGCATCATACCAGACGGGGGTCCCGTTCTTCTTCAGAAACTGAACCGTATCCGCAATCAGGCGCAGATTGTCCTCCGGGGAGATCCGCAGGATCCTTTCCGACTGACGGGGGCCGCTTTTGCCGAAGATGACGCTGATGTCCGCTCCGCTGTCCCGCAGGCGGCACAGGGCCTCATCCTCCTCCGGGCGAAGGCCGGGGCGGCAGGTGGATCCAAAGGCCAGCAGGGAAGCGCAGCGCAGCTTCGGCAGCGCCTTCAGCGCGGAAAAAAGCTGCGCGTCCAGGGCATTGGCGCCGGGATTGCCGGCCTCGATATACCGGATGCCCAGATCATCCAGGGCCTGAATGATCCGGATCTTGTCATCCATGGAAAAGGAGACCCCTTCGGCCTGAGCGCCGTCGCGAAGGGTCGTATCGGATAAACTGATCATACGCAACCGCCTGTTTCAGCTAATTTCCCGGTCATTATACCATATCGGATGGAATCATCCAACTAAAATGGCCATTTTCTTCATTTATTCACTTGACTTGTCCACTGAAATGTGGTTAAAATAAAGTTACAGATGTTTGTGTCTGATGCAACAACTCATGTATCCAAGACCCAAAGCTTAAACTGAATAAAGGAGTGTGTCAATCAGTGTTAAGGAAAAAGACTTGTGTTGCAATGCTTCTGGCAGGCGGTCAGGGGAGCCGTCTGGGAATTCTGACCAAGAATGTCGCCAAGCCAGCGGTTCCCTACGGTGGCAAATACCGGATTATTGACTTTCCGCTGAGCAACTGCACCAACAGCGGCATCGATACCGTCGGCGTGCTGACGCAGTATCAGCCCCTGGAGCTCAACGCCTACATCGGCAGCGGTGCCCCGTGGGATCTGGACATTTCCAACGGCGGCGTCTTCGTGTTGCCTCCCTATCAAAAGGGGAAGAGCGGCGAGTGGTACCGCGGAACCGCCAACGCCATTTACCAGAACATCGCCTTCATCGAGCAGTATCATCCGGACTACGTGCTGATTCTCAGCGGCGACCATATCTACAAGATGGATTACAACGCCATGCTGAACTACCACATCCGTCACGGGGCGGACGCAACGATCGCGGTCCGCGAGGTGCCGTGGGAAGAAGCGCCGCGCTTCGGCATCATGAATACCGACTCCGAGGACCGAATCATCGAGTTCGAGGAAAAGCCGAAGAATCCGAAGAGCAACAAGGCCTCCATGGGCGTGTACATCTTCACCTGGGAAAAGCTGCGCAAGTACCTGATAGATGACGAGGCGGACAAGAAGAGCTCCAACGACTTCGGAAAGAACATCATTCCGAACATGCTGGGCGACAAGCAGGCGCTGTTCGCCTACATGTTCAGCGGCTACTGGAAGGACGTCGGAACCATCGAGAGCCTGTGGGAAGCCAACATGGATCTGCTGGAAACGCCGATGCCCATCGACATGCACGATAAGAAATGGCGGATCTTCGCGAAGAATCCCGGCATGACGCCGCATTTCATCGCCAAGGGCGCTGTGGTGACGGATTCCCTGATCACCGAGGGCTGCGAAGTATACGGCAACGTCAATCATTCCATCCTCTTTGCCGGCGTTGAAATCGAGGAAGGCGCGAGCGTCGAATCCAGCGTGATCATGCCCGGCAGCAAGATCAAGCGCGGTGCGATCGTCCGCCGGTCCATCGTGGCGGAGAACGCCACCGTCGGCGCGGGCGCGATCGTGGGCGAGGAGACCGGAAACATCGCCGTGATCGGCCAGGGCGTCACGCTGCCGGCCGGCGTCAGCATTCCTGCAGGCGAGCAGGTCGATGAAACCTACACCTTTGATACAGCGAGAAAGGAATGAAGATCATGAAAGACGTAATGGGACTGATTTATACAGGCGAGAATGATGCCAGACTGCGGGAGCTGACGCTGACCCGTGCGATCGCCGCAATGCCGGTGGCCGGAAGGTACCGGGTGATTGACTTCCTGGTTTCCAGCATGGTCAACGGCGGAATAAAGAACATCGGCGTCATCATGCAGAAGAACTATCACAGCCTGATGGACCATCTGGGCTCCGGCAAGGAGTGGGATCTGCACGGAAAGATCAACGGGCTGCACATCCTGCCGCCCTTCCTGACCCGGGAGAATGTCGGCCTGTATCCCGGACTGCTGGACGCGGTCCGCTCCAACAGTAATTTTCTCGTCCGCTCCAAGCAGGAAATCGTCGTGCTGAGCAACAGCAATATCATCTACAACGCCCGGCTGGATGAGCTGGTGCAGCACTACATCGACACCGGAGCGGATATCACGCTCATGTACACCAAGGATCCCAGCATGAAGCGGGATGAATACGGCACCTATCTGGATCTGGACAACAGCGGCAACGTGCAGGATGTCGAAGTGATGCCGACGCATCCGACCTACAGCAACTGCTACATGCAGGTGCTCGTCATCAAGCGCGAGTTGCTGAACGATCTGGCAGACAAGGCGGTGGCGCACGGGCTGCACTCCATGGACAAGGATATCATCCTGAAGCTGGTTCAGGACAAGTCCGCGCGGATCAATGCCTATGAGTACAAGGGAAAGTGCTGGCATATCGATTCCGTTCAGAGCTACTTCAAGTTCAACATGGAAGTGCTCGATCCCAAGCTGCGCAAGGGCCTGTTCCGCGAGGACCTGCCGGTTTACACCAAGGTTCGCGATGAAATGCCCGCCTGCTACGGCGATGATCCCAGCGTGATCAACTCCCTGATCGCCGATGGCTGCCAGATCAACGGTATCGTGGAGAACAGCGTGCTGTTCCGCGGCGTGAAGATCGCCAAGGACGCACACGTCAAGAACTGCATCATCATGCAGGACGGACAGGTGCACGAAGGCGCCTATATCGAAAACTGCATTCTGGACAAGCAGGCCATCATCAAGCGGAACGCGCGGCTGATCGGTCCGGAAGCCTATCCGATCGTGATCGGCAAGGATGTAGTGATCTGAGAGGGAGGAATTGCCTGATGAAAATCCTTTTTACGGCCAGCGAATGTGTCCCCTTTGTCAAGACAGGGGGGCTGGCGGATGTGGTCGGCGCGCTCGCTCCGGTGCTCGCCCGGGAAGGCCATGACGTTCGCGTGATCATTCCGGATTATACGGCGATTCCGCACGAATATACCGCACAGATGACCCATGTATGCGACTTTGAGGTGCAGCTGGGCTGGCGGCGGCAGTACTGCGGAATTGAAAAGCTGGAAAAAGACGGCGTGATCTGGTATTTCATGGACAACAAGTTCTATTTCGGACGGCCGTACATCTACGGAATGGGCGGGGATGAATACGAGCGTTTCGGATTCTTCTGCCGCAGTGTCCTGAACATGCTTCCGCTGATCGATTTCCAGCCGGACGTGATCCATGCCCATGACTGGCAGAGCGGCATGATCCCGGCCCTGCTGAAGATTCAGTATGCACACCTGCCGTATTACAAGGATATCAGGACGGTTTTCACCATCCATAACCTGCAGTATCAGGGGATCTTCGGCATCCGCGAGGTGCAGGATGTGCTGGGACTGGGGGACAGTCTGTGGACGGAGGATCAGCTGGAGTGTTTCGGGTGCGCCAACTTCATGAAGGCCGCTCTCGTATACAGCGATCTGATCACCACGGTCAGCCCCTCCTATTCCCAGGAGATCCAGACCGCCTACTACGGCGAACGCCTCGACGGGCTGCTCTGCAAGCGGCGGAAGGATCTGCACGGCGTGCTGAACGGCATCGACATCAACGCCTACGATCCGGCGACGGATCCCGACATCGCCGCCAACTTCACCGTGGACGATCTGAGCGGCAAGGCCCTCTGCAAAAAGGCGCTGCAGGAATCCATGGGACTGGACGTCAATCCCGATGTGCCGATCATCGGCATGGTCGGCCGGCTCAGCAACCAGAAGGGACTGGACCTGGTCGACTATGTCATTGCGGACATCATGCGGCTGAATGTCCAGCTGGTGGTGCTCGGCATGGGCGAAGGGCGGTACTTCAATCTGTTCAGCTGGGCGGAAGGGGAATACAGCGGCCGGGTCGCGGCCCGGTTCACCATGGACCATGCGCTGGCGCATCAGATCTATGCCGGCGTGGACCTGTTCCTGATGCCCAGCCAGTTCGAGCCCTGCGGGCTGAGCCAGATGATCGCCATGCGGTACGGATCCGTGCCGATCGTCCGGGAGACCGGCGGTCTGCGGGATACCGTGCTGAGCTACAACGAATTTACCGGTGAAGGAAACGGCTTTACCTTCTTCAATTACAACGCGCACGACATGCTCCATACCATTGAGCGGGGCATTGACTTCTACCAGAACCAGAAGGACGTGTGGAAGCTTCTGCAGCACCGCGGCATGACCGGCGACTACAGCTGGAGCCATTCCGCCTCTGAATACCTGAAGCTGTACCAGTCCCTGTTCGAGGAAAAGAAGGAAGAGCCGGAGGAACCCCCGGAAGAGGAAAACCCAGTGGTCATGAACGTGTAAAATAAACCGGGATGTGCGGAAACGCACATCCCATTCCAGTATATGGGGAGGATGAAGCCCGGAAGATGGAAGAAATGATTCGGAAAGACGAAACGGTGGAGGATCTCCAGCTGAACGGACTGCAGCTGATCCAGAAGAAGAACGGTTTCCGCTTTGGCATGGATTCCGTGCTGCTGGCGGATTTCGCGGAGATCCGCCCGGGAGATTTCGTGGTGGACCTGGGCTGCGGCAGCGCGGTACTGATCCTGCTGCTGATTGGCCGGGGAAAGGGAAGCCGGTTCTGCGGCATCGACATTCAGGAGGATGCCTGCGAAATGGCAAAAAGATCCGTCGCGCTCAACTGCCTGGAGGATCGGGGTCAGATCGTCCATGCAGACGCCGGAGAGGCGATGAATCTGCTTCCGTCCTGCAGCGTGGACGCGGTGATCACGAATCCGCCCTACGGCCTGCCCGGCGCCTCGCTGGCCAGTCCTGTTCCGGAGCGGAACATCGCCCGGAATCAGGAACCGGAAACGCTGCATAGCTTCTTTCTTTCCGCCTTCCGGATCCTGAAGGGCAAAGGGCGGCTTTCCCTCGTGTATCCGGCAGCGCAGATGCTGCATATCATGGATGAACTGCGGAAATGCCATCTGGAGCCGAAACGGTTCCGGCTCGTTTATCCCCGGGCAGGGCAGCCGGCCAACCTGGTGCTGATCGACGCGGCCAAGGATTCCAGGCCGATGCTGCATCCCATGCCCCCGCTGATTGTATACAATGAGCAAAATGAGTTGACAAACGAACTCAAGTCTGTTTATCATATAAAAGAGACTTTGGTCTGAACAGACCGGATTCATGGAGGGCTGCATTGGAAACGGTTTATGATCTGGCGGTGATCGGGGGCGGTGCATCCGGCATGGCGGCCGCAGTCATGGCGGCCGGCAGGGGGCGTCACGTGATCCTGCTGGAAAAGTCCGCCGCGGTCGGCCGAAAGATCATGGCTTCCGGCAACGGGCGATGCAATCTGATGAATACCGGTCCTCTCCGCTACCGGGGAGAAAGCGCCTTTGCGCAGGAGGTGATCTCCCGCTGCGGTCCGGAGCGGCAGAAGGCGTTCTGGCACCGGCTGGGGCTGATCGTGAGCGAGGAGACGGAGGGGCGCGTGTACCCATGCACCTTTCAGTCTTCTTCCGTTGTCGACGCGCTGAAGATGGGACTGAAGCAATCCGGCGCGGAGGTGCGGACCGGTGCGGAAGTGCTCTCCTGTACGCTTTCGGACCATCAGTTCCGCATCCGTCTTTCGGACGGGAGCATCTTCAGCCGCCGTCTGCTGATCGCATCCGGCAGTCCCGCCGGCAAAAACCTCGGCGGGACGGATATCGGTCCGGTCATCCTCCGCTCCTTTGGCCACAGGACGGTTCCCTTTGAGCCTTCGCTGACCCCGGTGCGGACCGATCGGGTCAGCATCTCCGGTCTGGCAGGGATCCGGGTCCGCTGCTCCATCGCGCTGATGGATGCTTCGGGCAATGCCATAGCCCGGGAAAAGGGCGAGGCGCTGTTCACGGAGGATGGCGTCAGCGGCATCTGCGCGATGCAGCTGTCCCGTTTTGTGGACGGTAGCGGGCAATGGATTGAGATCGATCCGGTCGGGCGCCTGTTTCCCGAGGAGGGTGCGCTGTACCGGGAGCTTCAATCCCGGCAGGACGCTTTTTCGGCACTGGATCCCACTGCGCTGCTCAACGGCCTGATGCTGCCCCGGCTGTCCTATGCGGTGCTGAAGCAGGCCGGCATTCCCCTGCGCGGGGAAAGGGCCGGGGACCTGGATGATGCGCAGATCCGCTCCATCGTCCGGACGGCTTTTCACTACCGGCTGAAAGTGATGGGAAAGCGGGGAATCAGCGATGCGCAGGTGGCTGCCGGCGGCGCGCTGTGCAGCGAATTCAGCCCGGAAAGCATGGAATCCCGGATTGTTTCCGGGCTCTATGCCGCCGGAGAAACGCTGAATGTGGACGGGGACTGCGGCGGTTTCAATCTGATGTTCGCCTTCGCCTCCGGCATTCTGGCGGGAGAGCATATATAAATACGCGGAAGGATACAGTTCACCATGATCAAGGGAGACAGGAAAAGGGAAGAAATCATCCGGACGGCTGAAACGCTTTTCTGCCGCCAGGGATACGAAAAGACGGGAATCCAGGAGATCATCGATCTTCTGCATACCAGCAAGGGAAGCTTTTATCATCATTTTGCCAGCAAGGAGATGCTGCTCGAGGAGATCTGCCGGCGGCGCGTACAGGATCAGGCAGCGATCGTTCTCGGCCGCATGAGCGAGCAGGGGCCGGCCTCGTTCAATCTGAACGTGCTGTTTTCCGGCATGATGCCGCTGACGGGGGAAAAGCTGACCTTTCTGCTGATGCTGCTGCCGGTATTCAATCTGCCGGAGGGAAGAAACATCCGTTCCGGATACTGCGAGTCCCTGACGGCTGCCTTTCATCCCCTGATCACCGATCAGCTGATCTCGGGGACGATCTCCGGAGAGTGCTACTGTCCGGACGCTGAAAGAACGGGAAGACTCTGCTGCCTGCTGCTCAACGATCTGTGGTGCCGGCTGTGCAGCATGCTGATTTCTGCGCTGGAGGACAAGCGGGAGCCGGACACGGGTGACATGCTCGCGGAAACGGATATCTGCCGCAATGCGCTGGAGAAGATCATCTCTGCGCCGTTCGGCTCCCTGGAGCTGATCAATCTGACGGAACTCAAGCAGATGATCGGACAGATCAGGCTGCATTGGAATTGAAGGAGGTAACAATATGATGCAGGGTAACACACCGACGCCCCACAACAGCGCTCTGGCGGGCGAGTTTGCCAAGACGGTTCTGATGCCGGGCGATCCGCTGCGGGCCAAGTTCCTGGCGGATACCTATCTGGAGAACGCAAAGCTGGTCAACAACGTGCGCGGCATTCAGGGATACACCGGCACATACAGGGGGAAGCCCGTATCCGTGATGGCCAGCGGCATGGGCTGCCCGTCGATCGGCATCTATTCCTACGAACTGTTCAACTTCTACGATGTGGACAACATCATCCGGATCGGCAGCGCCGGCGCGCTGTCCCCGAAGCTGAAGCTGCGGGACGTGGTGATGGGTATCAGCGCCTATACGGATTCCGGATATGTCAAGGCGTTCAATTTCAACGGAAATGTCGCCGCCTGCTGCAGCTACGAGCTGCTGCACAAGGCCATGGTCGCGGCGAAGGAGCTGGGCGTGACCGCCTATGCCGGCCCGGTATTCAGCTCCGATGTATTCTATTCCCCCGTCAACGTCGGCGAGCAGCTGCGGAAGATGGGCGTTCTGGCCGTAGAAATGGAAGCGGCCGCGCTGTATATCAACGCGGCCATGGCCGGGAAGAATGCGCTCGCCATCTGCACGATTTCCGATATCCCGGGCACCACCGAGGAAACAGATCCCCAGGAGCGCCAGGAAGGCTTCACGAAAATGATGGAGATTGCGCTATCCCTGATTTAATTCAATCCGAACCGATTTCCCAGGGGTCGAAGGTTTCATCCTTCGGCTCCGTTTTGATTTTGCGCCCTGTGACCTGGCCGAGCGTGTCCATCACCCTGTCCAGATCCCCCGAGCGGACGGCCAGCGTAAAGGTCACGGAGGAGCCGAAGGCCGGCTCCTGAATCTGCACCGGAAGGCTCCGGGCCGCATGGGTCAGCGGATCCCAGACGGAATAGGGAACATCGCAAAGCACATGTGCCGTCCGCTCCATCCGCACCACCCGGGCGGCCTCCAGCGCGTCCTTGCAGCCCTGGGTATAGGCACGGACCAGCCCGCCGGTGCCCAGGAGCGTTCCGCCGAAGTAACGGACCACCACCACGCACACATTGACGACCTGACCGGCTCTGAGCACGTTCATGATCGGGAGACCCGCGGTGCCGCCGGGCTCCCCGTCATCGCTGTAGCGCATGATGCCGTTGTTGGCTCCGATGACATAGGCGTAGCAGTGGTGCGTCGCATCCCGGTACATTTCCCGGATCCGGCGCAGAAAGGACAGCGCCTCCTCCTCCGTTTCGCACGGGGCGGCCCATCCGATGAAACGGCTCTTCTGAACCACCGATTCGCCGGACGCTTCACGGCGAACCGTAATATACGCATCCATGATCAGCGGACGACCACGCGGCAGAAACCCTTTTTGCCCTTTTTCAGCATGGCGCCGTCCCCGCCGATATCGGCGGCGGTGATGACCGCGGAGGGATCCGTCACCTTCTGGTCGTTGAGCGAAACAGCGTTCTGCTCAATCTGCTTCCGGGCGTCGCTCTGGCTCTTGCACAGGCCTGCGCGGACCAGCAGCGTGGAGACGCGGGCATCCGCCTGCATCTCCTCGGAGGTGATCTCCAGCGTCGGCACATTTTCCGCCGATGCGCCGCCGGCGAACAGCGCCACTGCGGCATCCGCCGCCTTGCGGGCTTCCTCCTCGCCGTGCACCAGCTTCGTGACCTCAAAGGCCAGAACCTTCTTGGCCTCGTTGATTTCCGCGCCATCGAGCGCGCCGAGGCGGCGCACCTCGTCCATGGGCAGGAAGGTCAGCAGCGCCAGGCACTTTTCCACATCCTTGTCGTCCACATTCCTCCAGTACTGATAGAACTGGTAGGGTGTGGTCTTCTTCGGATCCAGCCAGAGGGCGCCGGCTTCCGTCTTGCCCATCTTGCGGCCGTCATGGGTCAGCAGCAGCTGGAAGGTGCAGGCAAAGGCCTTTTCATTGTCCAGCCGGCGAACCAGATCCGCGCCGCCGAGCATATTGCTCCACTGATCGTTGCCGCCCATCTCCAGCCGGCATCCGTACCGGTGGAACAGCTCCAGGAAGTCGTAGCTCTGCATCAGCATGTAGGTGAATTCCAGGAAGCTGAGGCCGTTTTCCGTCGCCATGCGGGCCTTGTAGCATTCGGCGGTCAGCATCTTGTTGACGGAGAAATGGGAACCGATATCCCGCATGAAGTCGATAAAGTTCAGATGGCGGAGCCAGTCGCCGTTATTGACGATCAGTGCGCGGTCATCGCTGAAATCCAGGAAACGGGACATCTGCTTTTTGATGCATTCCACATTGTGGTCAATGGTTTCAACGGTCATCATCTTGCGCATGTCCGTCTTTCCGGAGGGATCGCCGATCATGGCGGTGCCGCCGCCCATCAGGGCGATCGGCTTGTGCCCCGCCTTCTGCATGTGCGCCATGGCCATGATCGGGATGTAGTGACCGATATGCAGGCTGTCCGCCGTGGGATCGAAGCCGACATAGAACGTGGTCGGATTCTTCAGCTGCTCGTAGAGCTCGTCCTCAAAAGTCATCTGCGCGATAAAGCCGCGTTCCTTCAGAATGTCCAGTATATGTTCCATGGTTGTAAGCCCCCTGTTATTTGATTTTGCTGCCGATAATCTCCCGGAGAATGCTCATGCCTTCGACAATCTGCTCCTCCGTGCTGTTGGAAAAGTTCAGCCGGATCGTATTCAAATGGCCGCCGTCCACGCAGAAGTGGGTGCCGGGCACATAGGCGACCTTCCGGGCGATGGCTTCCTGAAGCATGTCCACCGCATTGATGCCCTCCGGCAGCTCCGCCCAGATGAACAGGCCGCCTTCGGGCCTGGTATATCGGACGTCCCCCGGGAAGCGGGAGAGCTGATCCTGCATCAGCTTCATCTTTTTTCCGTATCCTTCGCAGATCCGGCGGATATGATCCGGCAGCAGGTTCTGCCGCAGATACTGATCCACGATCGCCTGGTTCAGGTTGGCCGTATGCACATCGGTGCTCTGTTTGCCGACGGTGCACTTGCGGACGATGTCCGCATCCCCGGCGATAAAGCCGACCCGGAGGCCGGGGGAGATGATCTTGCTGAAGCTGCCGAGGAACATGACGTGACCACTGCGGTCAAAGGACTTGATGGCCGGCAGGGGATCGCCCTCGTACCGCAGGTCGCGGTAGGGATCATCCTCGGCGACGATCATGCCGTACTGCTCCGCCAGCTCCGCAACCTTTTTCCGCCGCTCCAGGGGCAGCGTCTTCCCGGTCGGGTTCTGGAACGTGGGAATGATATAGAGCATCTTGGGATGATACCGGCGGATCTTTTCCTCCAGGTCGTCCGTCAGAATGCCGAGCCCGTCGCTCTCCACCGGCACCAGGTTCGCCTGATAGAGCTTCATGCACTGCAGATTGCCGAGGAAGGACGGATTTTCCACCAGGATCGCATCGCCCGGATCAATCAGCGCCTTGCACAGAAGATCCATCGCCTGGGTTGACCCCGTCACGGGCAGAACCGCGGGAACCGGCGCACCGGCAATCTTTTCGACATAGGGCTTCAGGCTCTCCACAAAGGAGGGGTATCCCTCCGTCGCGCCATACTGCAGAATCTGCTTTCCATGATCGCGAAGCACCTGCACCGCCAGGGCGGAAACCGTTTCATCCGGCAGCGCATCCAGCGACGGATTGCCGCCCGCAAAGGAAATCATTCCCGGCTGGGCAATGACCTTGAAAATCTCCCGGATGGCGCTTCCCGAGACGTGATCAAAGCGATGCGCGAACTGAATGCGCGGATCTGTCATAAAGCATCAACTCTCCCTTCCATAACTGAAAATTATGTTCGATTCAGGGCGGATTGTCAAGAGGCTGTTCCGGATAAAAGGCTTGATTCTCCATGTAAAATCCTGTATAATTTCGTATGCCCTTTTCGGGTACAGGTTTTTGCGCGTTTCGCGCAAAGGGGGATAATCCATGGAATGCAAGATTAAGAATGACCTGGGAACGATTTTTATCTCCGAAGACGTCATGATGAAAATGGTCGGCTATTCCGCCCTCGAGTGCTACGGAATCGTCGCCATGTCCGGCAAGCGGGCCACGGACGGGATCGTTGAATGGCTGGGCCGTGAAAATCTTTCCAAGGGTGTGCAGATCCGCAACGTGGGCGACATGCTGGATGTGGACCTGTTCATTATCGTGGAATACGGGATTTCGATCTCCGAAGTCTGCAAGACCATAGTGGAAACAGTCCGATACAAGCTGGAGAGCATGACCGGCGTCAAGGTTCGCAAGGTCAATATTTCAGTTGAGGGGATCCGGGTTTGACCGCGGGGGATCAATACAGATAACGGAGGAAAATTCCTTTGATACAGTTTAAAACGATTGACGGATTGCTGCTGCGCGATATGGTCATGGCCGGCACCGCGCTTCTGGAGAAAAACCGCGAAGCGGTGGACGCGCTGAACGTTTTCCCCGTGCCTGACGGGGATACGGGAACGAATATGTCCCTGACGATGCAGAGCGCGACCCGCGAGGTCAACAGCCGCGAATATCTGCGGGCGGACGAGGCGGCCAATGCGCTGTCCAAAGGCGCGCTGAAGGGCGCTCGGGGAAATTCCGGCGTCATTACGAGCCAGCTGCTGCGCGGCTTCGCCAAGGCGCTCAGCGGCGTCGAAAAGATCACGCCGGTGCAGTTCGCCCAGGCGCTGACCAAGGGCGCCGAGATGGCATACAAGGCCGTGATGAAGCCCAAGGAGGGAACGATACTGACCGTTGCCCGCGTCATCGCCGAAGATGCGGTCAAGCAGGCCGAAAAAACTCCCGATGACTATGACAAGCTTTTCACCGTCATCCTCAGGACGGGGGAAGCCATCCTGAAAAAAACGCCTGACATGCTGCCTGCGCTCAAGCAGGCCGGCGTGGTGGACTCGGGTGGCCGCGGCCTGCTGCTGATCTATCAGGGCTATGCGGCGGTGCTCCGGGGCGAGGACATCAATCTGACCGAGACCGGCATGGAAAACGACTACGTCGCCGAGGAGGATGACGGGCACGACCTGAGCCGGGACCTGACATACGGATACTGCGTCAATTTCGTGCTGAGCCGTTTCAGGGACGACTGCGACGAGCATGATCTGGACTCCTTCCGCCGCCGGCTGAACCGGATCGGCGACCATGTGACCGTCACCGGCGACCTGCAGAAGGCCACGGTGCACGTGCATACGGACAATCCCGGTTCCGTGCTGGACTACGGGGCGGAGCTGGCGGAGCTTTTCGACATCCGGGTGGAGAACCTGATGGAAATGAAGCGCCAGTGGGAAGCGGAGCATCATCCCGCCGAGGAGGCAGCGGAGGATGAATCCGGCGACTCCGCCATGGCCGAAGAATCTGCCCAGCCGGAAAAGAAATACGGTTTTGTGGCCGTTTCCCTGGGAGAAGGCTTCTCCCAGTTCTTCCGCGATCTGAACGTGGACGAGATCGTAGAGGGCGGGCAGACGATGAACCCCTCGGTCGATGATCTGCTCTGCGCCGTCCGCCGGGTGTCCGCCCAGTGCGTTTTCATCCTGCCGAACAACGGGAATGTCATCTTCGCCGCCAATCAGGCCGCGGAGCTGAGCAAGAAGGACGTCCGCGTGATTCCGACCAAGAACGTGGCCATGGGCATCGCCGCGGCCATCGCCTTCCAGGCCGACCTGGAACCGGATGAGAACGTCGCCCGGATGGACGAGGCTTCCCAGCACGTCAAGACCGGCATGGTCACCTACGCGATCCGCGACAGCGAATACAACGGCATCGAAATCAAGCAGGGGGACATCATCGGCCTGCACAACGGCCAGATCGAGTTCTCCGGCTCCTCGATCCCGGATGTCGTCCGGGAAATGATGAAGAGCATCGTAACGGATGAGGACGAGCTGATCACCGTGTACTACGGCGCTGACGTGAAGGAAGAGGACGCGAAGGCGCTGACGGAAGAGATCGAGCAGGAATACGATTTCTGCGATGTGGAATGCCATAACGGAGGCCAGCCACTGTATTATTACCTGATCTCGGTGGAGTGAGAATGGAGCTGACGGATCTGGAAGGGATCGGCCCGGCAAGGGCCGCGTCCCTGCGCGCAGTGGGGATTTCCTCATTGCGCGATTTGTTATATACGCTCCCGATTCGGTATGAGGATCACAGCACCGTCTTTCCGTGCGACTGGGCGGAGAGCGGGACGGTCATGGTTCGCGGCCAGTTCCGCGAAAGCCTGAAATCCGCCTGGATCCACGGATTGAACCGCGTGACCGGATATCTGACCGACGGGAAGGGCACGATGCCCGTCTGCTGGTTCAACGTTCCCTGGATCGCCAGGAATATTCACGCGGGGCAGACCGTGACGCTGTACGGGCGGCTGAATGTGCGGGACGGCCGCAGGACGCTGCAGAATCCCTCGCTGGTCACCGAGACCGGCTGGATTCCGGTATACCGAAGCATCAGGTCCTTTCCGGCCAAATCCTTCCGGAAGCTGATCGCCCTCGCGCTCGGGCAGGTGGATGACTGCTGCCCGGAAACGCTTCCCGAATCCTTCCGGCTCCGCCATCAGCTCTGTGAGCTGAATTTCGCCATCCGGCAGGCGCATTTTCCGTCGGATACGGACAATCTCCAGCGCGCACGGCGCCGGCTGAGCTTCGAAAACATGCTGATGTATCTGATTTACGTCTCCATGGCCGGCAGCCACCGGAAGGATGCGCACCCCTTCCGCCTGGAGGCGGGAGAGACGGACGCGTTCTGGCGGCATCTGCCTTTTCCGCCCACCGGTGCCCAGCGCCGGGTGCTGGAGGAGATCGCAGCCGACCTTGTCCGGGATTCCGCCATGGCGCGGCTGGTCCAGGGGGATGTCGGATGCGGCAAGACCGCCGTCGCTTTCGGAGCGATCCATCTGGCGCACCGCGCGGGCTTTCAGGCATCGATGATGGCGCCGACGGAGATCCTGGCCCGGCAGCATTACGAGAATGCCCGGGAAGTACTGGAACCCCTGGGAATCCGGTGTCATCTGCTGACCGGGAGCACGAAGGCCGCCGAGCGGCGGGAGATTCTCCGGGATCTGGCGGACGGGAGCTGCGACGCGGTGTTCGGCACCCATGCGCTGATTTCCGCCCCCGTCCGGTTCGCCCGTTTGGGGCTGGTGATTACGGACGAGCAGCACCGCTTCGGCGTCGTGCAGCGCTCCAGCCTGCAGGAAAAGGGCGAGGGGCGCGACGGGAAGGCGCCCCACGTGCTGGTCATGTCCGCCACGCCGATTCCGCGGACGCTGGCGCTGATCCTCTACGGCGATCTGGATCTGTCGGTGATTGACGAGCTGCCCGCCGGAAGAAAGCCGGTGCGGACCCGGCTGGTGCCCGAAAACAAAAGGGGAGATATGTACCGCTTCCTTCGGGAGGAGGTCGCCCGGGGCCGGCAGGCCTATATCGTCTGTCCCCTGGTGGAGGAATCCGAATCTGCCGCGGATCTGCACAGCGCGAAGTCCGTATATGACCAGCTGCGCGGCGGGGAGCTGAAGGGGCTGAAAGTGGGGCTTACCTGGGGCGAGCAGGCCCCCGCCGAAAAGGAAAAAACGCTCCGCGCCTTTCTCTCCGGGCAGACCCAGGTGCTGGTTTCCACCACGGTGATCGAGGTGGGCGTCAACAACCCGAACGCGACGATCATGATCGTCGAGAACGCGGAACGCTTCGGCCTCAGCCAGCTGCACCAGCTGCGGGGAAGGGTGGGCAGAGGCATCGCGGAAAGCTGGTGCTTTCTGCTTTCCGATCACTCCGATAAGCTGCAGATCCTGTGCGCAACAAACGACGGATTCCTCGTTTCCCGGAAGGATCTGGAGATGCGTGGCCCCGGCGATCTGACCGGGACGCGCCAGTCCGGCGAATCGCTGGGCCCCATGATCGCGGGCGATATGCGCCTGCTGGACGAGGTGACCCGCGCGGTGCAGGCGCTGCACCGGGATCCCGGGCAGGCGGATGTACTGAATACGCTGGAAAAACAGGCCGCGGCGCTTTTTGAGCGGAGCGGTCTTGAAATGGCACTGAGCTGAAACGGGCGGATTTCCGCCGCGAACCTGACTGGATGGAAAGGAAGGAAAGAAAGATGCATCAGGATTGCTACATGAACCGGGAACTGAGCTGGCTGGCCTTTAACCGCCGCGTCCTGCTCAATGCCAGCGATGAGAACGTACCGCTGTGCGAGCGGCTGAATTTCTTTTCCATTTTCCAGTCCAATCTCGATGAATTCTTCATGGTCCGGATCGGCAGCCTGCACGATCAGAAAATGCTGGACGACGGATCGCGGGAAAACAAGACCGGCATGACGCCCTCCGGCCAGATCGACGCGGCGCTGGACACAATCCGGATGCTCTGCCGCGAGCGGGAGGATGTCTACAACACGCTTCTGCGGGATCTGGCAGCAGAGAACATCCACATCATCCGCTTCCGGGAGGCATCGAGCGAAGCGGAAGAGGGACTCCGGAAGATGTTTCAGGAGGATGTGCTGCCCTATATCTCCCACTATTCCGTCAGCCGCAAGGAGGAGTTTCCCTTCCTGAACAACCGGGCGATCTACGCGATTGCCACGCTCAGGAGCCATGACTCGAAGTTCCGGGTCGCGGTCATTCCCTGCGAGGGAACCGTCCTGCCCCGCCTGATCCCCGTGCCGGCCTCCGAGGGCAGCTTCATGCTGCTGGAGGAGCTGATCCTTCACTTCCTGCCGGATGTGTTCCCGGACGACGAGATCATTCAGAAGAGCCTGATCCGCGTCACGCGAAACGCGGATATCGATGCGGACGTGGCCTTTGACGAAGACCTGAGCTATCTGGATCATATGGAGGATGTCATCAAGCAGCGGAAGCGGCTGTGCCCCGTCCGGCTGGAGCTGAGCCGCACCATTGATGCCACAGGCATCTACCGGCTGTGCGAATTCCTGAACATCTCCGCCAACCAGGTGTTTGAATACCAGACCCCGCTGGACCTTTCCTTCATGTATCAGTTCATCGACATGCTCCGGGGCAAGCCCGCCCTGTTCTATCCGCCGCGGTCGCCCCGGAAGATTGAATCCGTCATGTCCTCCAGCGGCCAGCGCATGATGGCCATGATGCGGAAGCAGGACATTCTGCTGCATTATCCCTACGACAGCTTCAATCCTTTCCTGCGTCTCCTGCACGAGGCGGCCGCTGATCCGCAGGTCCGTTCCATCCGGATGACGCTGTACCGCGTCGCCCGGAACAGCCAGGTCGCCCAGGCGCTGGCGGAAGCGGCTGAAAACGGCAAGGATGTCAAGGTTTTCGTTGAGCTGAAGGCGCGCTTTGACGAGGAGAACAACATTGAATGGAGCCGGCGGCTCGAGGAAGCCGGATGCCACGTCAACTACGGCATCGAGCATATCAAGGTGCACAGCAAGCTCTGCCTGATCACCCGGATGGAGGAGGACGGGCAGGAGCGGATCTATACGCAGATCGGCACCGGCAATTACAATGAAAAAACAAGCCGGATCTATACGGATCTGAGCCTGTTTACCTATGACCAGCAGATCGGCGCGGACGGGATCAACGTCTTCGAGGCGCTGTTCCGCGAGGAAACGGTCGACAGTGCGGTCAAGCTGTTCGCCTCACCGAACTATATGGAGCAGCCGCTGGTCCGCCTGGTGGATGAAGAGATCCGCAAGGGCACGGAAGGCCGGATTCGTCTGAAGATGAACAGCCTGACCGACAAGGTGCTGATCGACAAGCTGATCGAGGCCAGCTGCGCCGGCGTGCGAATCGATATGGTGATCCGAGGCATCTGCTGCCTGCTGCCCGGCGTGAAGGGCAAGACGGAGAATATCCGCGTCATCAGCATCGTGGGGCGCTATCTGGAGCATTCCCGGATCTATCTGTTCGGCAGCGGAGAAGACACCCGGGCCTTCATCTCCAGCGCCGACTGGATGACCCGGAACATGACGCGCCGGGTGGAGATCGCATGCCCGGTCGAATTCCCGCCGCATGTGCGCATGCTCAACAGGATCATGGACACGCTGATGCGGGACACGGAGCAGAGCTGGAGCCTGGACGCCAGCGGCGACTATATCCGCAGGGGCCATGAAAACACCGTCGTGTGCAACGCGCAGGACGCGTTCCACGATCCGGCATTCATTCCGCTTCTTCCATAAACTCCACCAGAATACTGTTCTGAATATCCATTCCGCGGCGGCTCAGCCTCCAGAAATCACCTTTCCGGACGAGCAGGCCGCTTTTTTCCATTTTCGAAAACGTCTGCGGGAAGAAGGCCTCCGGATCCGCGCCGTGCAGGCTGCGGAACCGGCTCCGGTCCAGCCCTTCCGTCATCCGGAGCGACAGCATGACGGATTCAAAGCGCGCCTCCCGGCGGGAAATCCATTCCTTTTCCTGCCCCGCATCATGACCGGCGGACCGGACCATGGCCAGATATTCCTCCAGCGTGTCCGGATTGGTCGTGCGCAGGGAAAAGGAGGGTGCGGAATCGGGCAGGCGGAACATGGACGCGGCGGACACGCCGAGGCCGAGATACGGCGTCATATCCCAGTAGCCGATATTGTGGCGGCACTGCTTTCCCGGCCGCGCAAAATTCGAAAGCTCGTACTGCGCAAGGCCCGCCCTTTCCAGCTCGCGGATCGCATCATCATACATCGCGCGCTCCGCCTCCGGCTCCGGCAGGGAGAGGCGGCCGGAGGTAAGATCCCGCTCCAGCGACGTCCCTTCCTCCGGGATCAGCCCATAGGCGCTGATATGATCCGGACGAAGGGAGAGGGCAGCGGACAGGGTCTCCCGCCAGTCCTCCCTCGTCTGCTCCGGGATGCCGAACATCAGATCGAGATTGATATTGCCGATGCCCGCCCGGCGGGCGAGCCGGACGGACTCCTCCACGGCGTCAAAGCGATGAATCCGCCCCAGGATTTCCAGCAGACGGCGCTGATACGCCTGCATGCCGAAGGAGATCCGGTTCACGCCGCAGGCGACCGCGGTTTCCAGCCACTCCTCCGTCACCGTGCCCGGGTTCGCTTCCACGGTGCACTCTGTCACCGCAGAAAGATCCAGCGAGGCCTGCATGCCGCTGAACAGGCGGCTGAGCAGGGCGGGCGGCAGCAGGGAAGGCGTTCCTCCGCCGATATAAACCGTAGAAAGCGGCTCGGACACATCGCTGCGTCCGGCCGCTTCCTGAATCAGGGCTTCAATATACGCTTCAAATGAATCCTCCCGGCCGGGAAAGGACGAAAAGGCACAGTACGCGCATTTTTTCCGGCAGAAAGGGATGTGAATGTACAGTTCCATTCCAGGGGCTCCTTCATGCGAATCGGTTCCAGAAGGGCTGGCATCGCCAGGTTGACCAGCTCCCGATGCTGTTCCAGCGCATAGCGGACGGTATATCCGGTCCCGCTGCCCGCCGCGCGCATATAGCAGACGCAGACGGACGCGTGATCGACCATCCAGCGGTTCCGCCTGAGCATGCATCCCGTGACATATTGGGGAGAGACGAGCACCCGTTCATCCGCCTCCGCCAGGATCCGGTTATATTCCTGCTGATCCTTCAGCCGCCAGCGCGCCGCCTGTTCCGGACAGGGAATGGCCAGGATCAGCCGCGCCTGAGGATGCGAGCGCCGGAAGGCGAGCACCGCCTGGGCGGCAAGGGTGTCGAAGCCCAGCGCACCGCCGCAGATGAAAAAGCGGATTTCCCGGTGATCATACAGAAAACGGATGATCTTCTCCAGCCGCTCCCGGACGAGCGGCACCTGACCCGCTTCGACCGTGCGGTGGCCGGTAAAGCAGGCGCTGAATTCCATCTCCATCAGTCCATCTTCAGCACGGCAAGGAAAGCTTCGCTGGGCACCTGAACCGTTCCGAACTGCCGCATCCGCTTCTTGCCTTCCTTCTGTTTTTCCAGCAGCTTTTTCTTCCGGGTGATATCGCCGCCG
>ODAI010417223.1_pt1 | contig 25079 bp, 20 predicted proteins | sample 1539321 | NCBI WGS metagenome assembly ODAI01 (sample SAMN02144231, study PRJEB22623) | gut metagenome | biome: sheep rumen | host: Ovis aries | place: New Zealand
CCCCCGTCGAGCATGCCGTAGTCCGCAAGGAGGGATGCCGCGTTGCCCATGAGGGCGTCCAGGCGGTCGTCGCTCCAGTCGGTCTTCTTCTTGAGGCGGTGCAGCTCCTCCTCGGGGAGGTAGATGGGCCAGTCCGTGCCGAAGCAGTAGTGGTCGTCCGGCAAAAGGCCGAAGAGCCGGCCGAGATCCGAGCGGGAGACGAAGGGCGTGGTGCTCGAGGTGTCGAGCCAGAGGTGCTCCGCCGGAATGCCCTTGAGCACGTCCATGGCGAGGTTCCACATGCGGTAGCCGCCCATGTGGGCGGCAATGACGTCGAGCCGCGGAAAGCGGTGCACGATGCGCTTGAGCTCCATGGGCGAGGAGAGCGCAAGACTGGCATGCTCAGTGAGGCTGCCGATGTGGAAGAGGACGATGAAGCGCCCGCTGCAGGCCTCGAAGATGGGCTCAAAGGCCGGATCGGCCATGTGGAAGCCCTGGAAGTCGGGATGCAGCTTCAGCCCCCGTATGCCGGCGGCCTCGAGGCGGGCGAGCTCGGCCTCCCAGCGGACAAAGCCCGGATGCAGGGTGCCGAAGGCAACGCCGCAGCCCTTGTCGCTGCCGTGCACGTCAATGGCGTAGTTGTTGGCAGGAACGACCTGGGAAGGCGACGTGGCCGCGCACAGCAGCGCAAAGCGGTCTATGCCGCAGGCCAGCTCCTGCCGCTCCAGATCGGCGAGCAGGCCTGAGGCCCTGCAGTGCAGGCCGTAGGTGCGCTCGAGGGATGCCACGGCTCTGGCCGCGATGCGGGGATGGAAGGCGTGGGTGTGGATGTCGATGCGCAGCATTCCGCCGGAGCGCTCCTAGGCCTGCCGCACCGGCTTGTTGACGACGTTGACGGGCGTGCCCGCCATCCAGCGCCTGATGTTTTCGCCGACCATGCGGATGATGCGCTGGCGGGACTGGGCCGAGGCCCAGGCGATGTGGGGCGTGACCACGGCGTTGGGCGCAACCAGCAGGGGGTTGTCCTCGGCCGGCGGCTCCGTGGATAGCACGTCCGTGGCAAAGCCTGCCACCTTGCCGTCGACGAGCGCCCTCGCCATGTCGGCGTCGCAGACAAGGCCGCCGCGGGCTGCGTTCACGACGAAGGCGCCGTCCTTCATCCTGGCAATGCGCCGCGCGCAGACGAGGCCCTTCGTTTCCGGCGTGAGCGGACAGTGCAGGGAAATCACGTCCGACTCTGCGAAGATCTGATCCATGGAAGCGAAGGCGAAGGGGGTGTAGCTTGGCGGATTCTTGGGCGTGCGACAGCAGGCGAGCACCTTCATGCCGAAGGCGTGGGCCAGCTCGCCCACCTTCCGGCCTATGGCGCCAAAGCCGACGATGCCCATGGTGAGGCCCGCCAGGTTGACCGGCGTCTTGAGCCAGTAGCACCACACGTTGCGGCGGGTCCAGCCGCCGCGGCGCACCTCGTCGGACTGGCCGGCAACGCCACGGCAGAGCTCGAGCAGCAGGGCCATGGTGTGCTGGGCCACGTCGTCCGTGCCGTAGGCGATGACGTTGCAGACGGGGATGCCCCGCCTGGCGCAGGCCTGTATGTCCACGTTGTCGTAGCCCGTGGCGAGCAGGGCCACCAGCTTCACGCTGGGCGACATGGCTTTGAGCCACTCCCCGCGCAGAGGAATCTTGTTGTGCACCACCACGTCCACGTCCCGGGTGCGCTCGGCCATCTGCTCGAGGCGCGTCTCGCCGTAGATGGCGGTGGGACCGATGGAGCTGATGGGCGACCAGTCGAGGTCGCCGGGATTGAGCACTTGGCCGTCGAGTATTGCTATCTTCATGTTTCCCCCCTGGGATCGCCGTCCACGGCGCAGAAGCCGGCCCGCGGAAGGGTGGCAAGATCTGCGCCTTCCTGCCGGGCGCTCGAACCGCTCCGGTTCGGCCACGGCAGCACGCCGCTCGAAGCAGAGTACCGATAGCCTTCAGAAAAGCAAGCCGTTCCGCGTCGCGCGGCCTCGCCGCAGGCGCCGGCCAGAGGCTGGCCAGAGACTGGCAGGACAAGGCCGCGGGGGCCGCTGGCACAGAACAGGGCTGCACAGGCCCGCCTGGCGGGAAAGCCTCAGCGCCCTGCCATCCCGCAGAGAGCCTCCAGCGCCTTGCCGGCAAGCAGACCGCGGCGCAGGATGGCAAGGGAGCCGTTTTCTTCAAGCATTGCCCTGCATCCTGCCGCATCCTCCCCCGGCCGCTGGAGGCCGGCCACGGCCTCGTCGAGCTCTGCCGCCGAGACCTCAAGCCCAAGGCGCCTTGCCAGGGCAAGGAGCAGCATGATGCGCCTTGCGTCCTGCACCGCCTTGGGGCCCGCCTCGCGCTCGGCAAGCGCCAGGCCCTCGTCCCAGCGGGCTGCGACGCCCGGCGAGGCCTGGAAGTTGGCATACCACAGCATCGTGTCCTGCATCTCCTGGGCACAGCAATGGTCGATCAGCCCCTGCGGGACGTGGAAGTCCAGGCCTTCGAGGAGGCTGTCGACCAGCATCTCTTCGGCCTTCTCCCGGCTTCTGGCCGAGGCCTTCCCCTTCGCCCGCATGGCCGCGGCCCCGCGCAGAGCCTTGGCGTCCTTGAGGCCAAGCGAGCGCGCCAGCTTGTTTTCGTCCTTGGGCAGCCGGTCCCAGAGCCGCACCAGCTTGACGTGCGCGCGGACGGGACGCCCGCGGAGCAGGGGATCGGCATGCTCCTGCGGACAGGGGAAGGAAAGCTCGCAGGATTCGCCCGGCCTAAGGCCGAAAAGCGCCTTCTCGAGAGGCCCCCACAGCCCCTCGGGCTGCGCCTTGCCGAGCCAGCGCTGGCATTTGCGCCGGTGCAGCTCCGGCAGGGGAAAGCCTTCCGCCTCGGCCTCCACTTCGACATCGGCAACGTCGCCAGGCCTCGGGCAGCGGCTCTGCGCGACCTCGCGCAGGCGGACGGCCCGGCGGGTCAGCATGTCGTAGGCCTCCTGCAGCTCGTAGGGCGTGGGGGCGGCATCGACGGCCGGCATCTTCAGCGAAGCGAAATCGCCGGGCAACGGGATGTCCGGCAGCACCGAGGCATCCGCCTCGAAGACGAAGGGCTTTCCCTGGCAGGGCACCGGCTTTTCCCCGAGCACCGCCGGCTCGCAGATCGTCTCCAACCCCGCGTCGGCAAGGGCCTGCGCCATGCCCCGACGGACAAGCATCTCCTGCATAGCTTCTGCCGCCAGCGCCTCCTCGCCGGGGTCCCAGAGATCGGCATCCTCGGCGAAGGCTTCGGCAACCTCGTCGGCTGAAAACTCGATGTGCAACCGGCACAGGCCTCCGGCTTCGCGCTTGACAGTGAATTGCATGGCTTCCCTCCTCATGGGGCGGCTAGTCGGGTGCGGCAGGCGGAGCTCCCGAAGGGGACGGCCGGCTCCCGGCAAGACTACCACCAGCCGAAACCAGACGGAAGGCCCCGATCCTTCGCTCCTTCGCCGGCAGACGGCCTGTCCGCCGGCACCGGGGATGCGGTCCTTGCCGCCCCGGCAGGCATGGAGCGCAGGACATCCCGCACACGCCGGCCTTCCGCAAGCGCACTGCGTCCTGCACGCGGCCAGAGACTCGCTGAACGCCGTCTTCCTGCCCGGCAGCCGCGCAACAGTCTGCAGGCCGCCAGGAACGGCGTCGCCTGCTTCCCATCTCCGCCCAAACGCTGTATCTGCCCCTGCCATGAACCACCAGCACGACACCGTCCGCACGCCAGACCTCGCGACGCTTCGCCTCGCCATGCGCGTTCTCTTCTTTGCCATGGGCAGCGTCTTCGGCTCCTGGGCCTCGCGCATCCCCGACGTCAAGCGGGCCCTGAGCCTCTCCGACGGCGCGCTGGGCCTTGCGCTCTTCGCCGGTCCGGCAGGCGAGTTCTGCGCCGTCGCCGTCACGGCGCTCGTCATCCGGCGCATCGGCTCCAAGGCCGTCATGGTCATGGGCCTTCCGCTCTACGGCGCCACGCTGGCGCTCGTGGGCGCAGCCCCCTCCTTCGCCTGGCTGGCCCTTGCCCTCTTCGGCTTCGGCTTTGCCTGCAACTACTACAACATCGCCCTGAACGCCCAGGCCGTGGCCGTGGAAGTGATGCACAGGCGACCTGTCATGTCCTCCTTCCACGGCATGTGGAGCCTCGGCGGGGTTGCCGGCGGCATTGCCGGCTCCGCGGCCGCCTCGCTCGGCGTCCCGCCTGCCTGGCACTTTCTGGCTGCCGCCGCCGCGGCCACGGCCGCCGCCCTGCTCCTCAGCGGCAGGATCCTGCAGCAGGATCCGCCCCGCAAAACGCAAGGGCAGGCGTCCCGCAGGCGCGGACGCCTTGCCAGCCCCGGCTCCTTCATTCTGCTCCTCGGCTTCATCGCCTTTGCCAACATGGCAACCGAGGGCACCATGTACGACTGGAGCGCCGTCTACTTTGCGCAGGTGGTCCAGCCGGCAGAGCATCTGGTCAGGGCCGGCTTCGTGGCCTGCATGTGCGCCATGGTGACGGGGCGCTTCCTGGGCGACCGCCTGGTTGCCCGCTTCGGCCCCGTCAGGGTGCTTCAGGCCGGCGGCGTCTTCGTGGCCTGCGGCATAGTCCTCGCCTGCCTGCGGCCGAGCGTCCTCTGGTCCACGGCAGGCTTTGCCCTGGTGGGGCTCGGCATGTCGCCCGCCATTCCCCTGTGCTACTCGCTCACGGCCAAGAGCCGGCGCGTGGAGCCCTCCGTCGGCATCTCCCTCATCTCCACCATCGGCTTTTTCGGCATCCTGTGCTCGCCTGCCCTGACGGGCTTCCTTGCCGAGTGCTTCGGCCTGCGATCCGCCCTACTGCCGCTGGCTGCCATGGGCGCCGGCATCGTCGTCCTGGCGCCCCTGCTCCCCAAGGCGGAAGCCTGCCAGGAGGATGCGAAGAGAACGGCGGAGCGATAGCACCGGCACGATGAGCCAAGCATGCGAAGCAGAGGGACAAAGACATCGCCTACCGGATGCCCTATCCTTTATTCATGGTCCCGGCATGTTCGGCCCGCAAATCATGTACAGGTCAGGCACAGTGGCGTTTCCTAACGGGTGTGCAATGCTCAGAGTCGGGCGAACAGGGGCTCTCGTGATACTCGACGGTGCCGTCTGGGTAGCGAATCACGAATCTCCCGTCCTTGCCGTAGTAGCACAGCGGGCAGTCGTCCTTCAGCTCCTGTTCAAGGATATACGATTGATTCTCTATGGCGATCTCGGCAAGTTCCCGTAGGCTAGGCAGCATGGCTATCCTCCGTGCGCAGTAGTCCCTGTCTGGTCGATTCGTGTTTTTATCTTGCGCGTGGAATGCTCTCTGTGGCGCACCCTGAGAAACGCCGTCCTGTGCTTTGGCTAGCTCATGGCTACCCCGTTATAGACTCACGTATGTCGTGCAAACAAGGGGTGGCAGTATTATGCCAGCCGAGGGCGGCACGCCATCAACCCCCTGAAAATACAAGCTAAAAGTTAGAGCAAACCAGAAGGCATGCAGATGGAACGATCGCGGTGCCGTCTCCTTTGCTCAGGTGGGTCCAGCCGGCAGAGCATCTGGTCAGGGCTGGCTTCGCGCCCTGCATGTGCGCCATGGTGACGGAGCGCTTCCTAGGCGACCGTCTGGCTGCCCGCTTCGGTCCCGTCAGCGTGCTCCGGGCTGGCGGCGTCTTCGTGGCAGCAGGCATCAGCCTCGCCTGCCTCTGGCAGAGCGTCCTCTGGTCCACGGCAGGCTTTGCCCTGGCAGAGCTCGGCATGTCGCCCGCCATTCCCCTGTGCTCCTCGCTCACGGCCAGGAGCCGGCGCGCGGAGCCCTCCGCCGGCATCTCCCTCATCTCCACCATCGGCTTTTTCGGCATCCTGTGCTCGCCTGCCCTGACGGGCTTCCTTGCCGAGTGCTTCGGCCTGCGATCCGCCCTGTTGCCGCTGGCTGCCACGGGCACTGACATCATCGCCCTGGCGCCCCTGCTCCCCAAGGCGGAAGCCAGCCAGTGAGACCGCGGCCAAACGCGACAGTGATCGCGCCCCTCGCCTGTGCCCAAGGGGACTGGCGAGAGCCTCGGGACATCCCGCGGCGCGCGGAAAGCGCCGGAAGCCTCAGACGGAAGCTTCCGGCGCACTTCGTTCAGCATGGCGAAGCCCGGCGGGGCTGTGCGCGGGCTTCGGCTCGGCTATCTGCCAAAGCCGCGGGGATGCTTGGAGTGCCATTCCCAGGCAGTGGCGATGATCTTTTCGATGCCGGTCTTGGGCTTCCAGCCGAGCACCTTGCGGGCGCGCTCGGAAGAGGCCACGAGGCGGGCCGGATCGCCGGGACGGCGGGGCGTCACGACGACAGGCAGGGGATGGCCCGTCACTTTGCGGGCGGTCTCGATCATCTCCTTGACGGAGAAGCCCTTGCCGTTGCCGAGGTTGCAGATGACGCTCTTGCCGCCATTGGCGAGGTAGTCGAGGGCCTTCAGATGCGCGTCCGCGAGGTCCATGATGTAGAGGTAGTCGCGGATGCAGGTGCCGTCCGGCGTGGGATAGTCGTCGCCGTAGATGGAGATGGATTCGCGCAAGCCCATGGGCACGCGCAGGATAAGCGGGATGAGGTGGCTTTCGGGGTTGTGGTCCTCGCCGATGGTGCCGCCAGGCAGGGCGCCGCCCACGTTGAAGTAGCGCAGGGAGACCCAGCGTATGCCGTGGGCCTCGCCGGTCCACTTCATGACGCGCTCCATGATGAGCTTGCTCTCGCCGTAGGGGCTGGTGGGTTCCTTGGGATCGTCCTCGAGGATGGGAATGTTCCTGGGCTCGCCGTAGACGGCGGCCGTGGAGGAGAAGACCAGCCTGCCCACCTTGAAGTCGCGCATGACCTCGAGCAGGGTGATCATGCCCGCCGAGTTGTTGTCGAAGTACTTGAGCGGGTTGCTCACGCTCTCGCCGACTTCGATGAAGGCGGCAAAGTGGACGACGGCGTCGAACTTGTTCTCCTGGAAGACCGTGATCAGATCCTTGCGGTTGCGGACATCGCCCAGGAAGAACTTGGCCTTGGGATGCACGGACTGCAGGTGGCCGGTGACGAGACTGTCCATAACGACGACTTTGTCGCCCCGCTCGCAGAGTGCATGGACGGTGTGGGATCCGATGTAGCCGGCGCCGCCGACGACAAGAATTTTCATGTGAGTCTTTCTCCTCTCGTGAGTTCGCTCCCTGCCATCCGGGCCTTGGCCCCGCGCCAGCCCCGGCGCGAAGGTCGAGGCTGGCTGGCCGGATTTGGGGACGATGCGTATTTTTGCTGTTCCGCTACGCTCCTGCTGGCTGAGGGGCGGCCTCCAGGAAGGGCAGGCCATGCCCCCGGAGCCTTGCGCAGCCTAGGATTGCGGGCCCTCTGCGGAAGCATCGCCAGCGCCGTCTTCAGGTCCGCAGGCCCTGGGTTCCGCCTGTGGCATGCTCCACTCGCCGGGCAGGGGAGCGGAGATCTCCGCCCTGTCTCCCAGATAGGGATTGAAGTAGCCGTAGCGCAGCCAGGGGCAGGCCTTCTTCAGCCGCTTCATGAAAACGTGCAGGCCCATGCTGGGGCCGTGGTCTATGCCCTGCATGAGATCAAGGTAGAATTGGGGATCGATGTTGAGATTGCGCCACTGGATCATGCTCACGCCAAGCGAGCCGCAGAGGCTCGCCAGCGCCTCGAGCTCCCGCTCGGTGTCGGTGACGCCAGGGAAGAAGAGCAGGTTGAGGGAGACGAAGATCCCGCGCTCCCGCGCCGTCCGGATGGAAGCCTTGACGTCCTCGAAGGCATAGCCGCGGGGGCGGTAGTATCTGCTGTAGACTTCCTCCCTGGCGGAGTTGAGGCTGGCGCGCAGGCTGGTGAGGCCGGCGTCGGCGAGCCGTGCCACGGCGTCGGGCCTGGAGGCGTTGGTGTTGCAGTTGACCGTGCCCCGGCCGCCGCCTTCGCGGAAGAGCCTGACGCTCGCGCAGAGCAGGTCCGGATTCATCAGCGGGTCGCCCTCGCAGCCCTGGCCGAAGGAGTAGACGGGAACCTTCGTTTCGCGGGCCTCGTGGATGCGCATGACCTCGCAGATTTCCTCGGGCGTCGGCGTGAAGTCGAGCCGGCACTGGGGCGTCACGGCGATGGGGGAGTCCCCGGCCTGCTCGGAGATGCAGCCGACGCAGCGCGCATTGCAGGTCTGGGAACTCGGCAGGGGCGCCTCGTAGCGGCCGAGGGCGAAGTTCCTGGCTGCCGGGCAGTCGTAGCGGGCGACGCAGTCGTTCAGGATGTGGCCGACCAGGCGGTTCTGCCTATGCTCCCTGAGCAGGCGCTCCATGTTCCTGCGTATGGCGCTGCGCTGAACCTTGGTGAACTGCTGGCGCGGATCCCGGTCCACGCGCCTGGCGCAGATCCAGAAGCGCTCGTCGGCAAAGCCCACGGCGCCGTAGGCGAAGAGCGGCAGCAGGGGCGCCCCTTCCTGCCTGGCGTAGGCCGGATGCGCCGAGAGGGTGTAGCCCGGCGCGGCGAAGGCGGCGCAGGCGAGGTAGTCCGTCTCCATGGTTTCGCCGCTCTCGGGATCAAGTCCCACGGCCTTGCGGCCGGGCAGGAGAAAAAGCTCGCTTTCCTTCGGCAGCGGAATGACCTCGTCGGGCTTGGGCGTGCCCCACTCTCCGCCCCGGTTCACAACCATGAGCAGGTCGGGATCGTCGTAGATGCTGCCCTGCTCGTCGGCCATGACCATGTGCAGTTCCAGTTGCTCCGCCATCCTCTGTCCTCCTTGCAAACGCCGCATCAAGGCTCCCGCCCTGCGGTCGCGCCCTTATAGCCTGCCAGGCCAAAGACTGCAAAGGAGGCGGATCCAGCGATCCAGCGGCAGCCCTCCCGGCGATGCAGCCGCGCCAAAGCTGCGCAGCGCGGCTGGCCGGACGCCGCCCGGGGGCATGCCCGGAAGAGGGGCCGCTGCGCGCAAAAATGCCGAGGCAGCCCTTATGCTCCGCCTTGCCCGCCCGATAAGACTCACGTATAGTGCCCTCCCGTTGCCAGGACGGAGCAGGACACGCTCTCGGACCGGGCGCCGGATGCCGTCATCCGCTGCAGTCCGGGCCCTTCTCCAAGGACGTCCCATGCTCTCCTACATGATTTTTCTCTTCTTCTTTGCCAGCGCCATCGTTGTTGTCCTCGCCTTCAGCACCCTGAATCAGGAACGCCAGTTCCGCAAAGCCCAGGAGGACAACGCCAGGCTCCTCACGGCCGTCCAGGCCCTGGAAGCCCGGATCCATGCTCTCGAGGCCGAACGTGACGGCGCCAGCCAGGCAGAGCCCGCCTTCAGCCGGCAGACGCCTTCCGCGCAGGAGCTGCGCCTCTCCGCATAGCCCCTCGCCAGCCGCGGAAGATGCCGGCGGTGCAGGACTCTGGGGGAGCAGCACCGTGATCAAGTTCCACACCCCCAACTTTGGCGCCCTCCCAGGGGCGCTAGCCTGACCAGGGCCGGGAAGTTCCATGCAGATCAGGCTGCCGGCGCTGTGCAAGCGCATTCTCACGATTCTCGCGGCTGCCGCAGGCGTGCTTGCGGTGCTGGCGCTCGGCGCCCTGCTCTATCTGCAGCTCAACTTCCACAGCCTGCTGGAATCTGCCTTTGCGCGCTTCGAGCAAAACTCAGGCTGCACCGTCAAGGCCCGCTCGGCCACGCTCAAGCTCTTCCCCTCGCCCGTCATCACCCTGGAAGGCATCTCCCTCAGAAAGGACGGCTTTGCCTTTCAGGCCGCCTACGCCCTCGTGGCGCCGAGCCTGGTCAGCCTCTGCGAGGGCCAGTTCTATCCCGAGCAGGTGACCCTCATGCGCCCCCAGGCCGAAGGCCTGCTCCCCTTTGCGGCCGCCGAGATGGCGGACCGCCTTGGCGACGAAGGCAAGGGCAGGGACGAAACGCCGGGCGACATGGTCAAGCGCATCTTCCCCAAGTTCTTCGACCTGCGCGTCATGGACGGCAGCTGCCTGCTCCGGGACCAGGCCGGCGCCTCCCTCGACATCGACGGCCTCGACGTGCAGGCCGAGGTGCAGAGCCTGCTCAACCGGGCCCGCGCCCGCCTTACGGTCACGCGGCTCGCGTTTACGGAAGCGGACGGCCGCCTGTGGGCGCTCAAGAACTTCAAGGCCCACGGCGGAACCAGGCTCAGCAATCCCATCGAGCGCTGCCGCTTCACGGTGGACGGCGCCGCGGAGCTGCCCCTGCTCTCCACGCGCTTCACGGCCAGGCTCGCCTTCACGGGCGCTCCCGAGGGCATCGTTGCCGACGGCGAAATCAAGGGCGTCTACGTCTACGATGCAGCCCCCATCCACTTTGCCCTGGCGGGCAAGGCCTACCCCGCCAAGGCCGACGCCACCGGCAACCCCCTGCCCTACGCCGACCTCCTCCCGCAGGAACTGGCGCCGAGGGACCTGCGCATCGAGATCAGCAACATGTCCATGGGCAAGGACTCGGCCGGCCTCGACGCCATCCTCTCCTTCGGCGAAAAGGGCCCTGCCCTGACGGGCCGCGCGAGCGTCACGCGCCTCTCCCTCACGCGCTGGCTCGGCTTCGGCCGCTGGATCACGCCGGGACTGCAGGTAGCGCTTGACCAGGTTTCCGAGGGCATCATCGACTTCACCCTCAACAGGGAGCGCCTGCACTGCCCGCGCGTGGCCGCAACGGCCCAGGGTTACGAATTCAGGGGCAGGGGCGGCGTCGCCTCCTTTGCCGATCCCGTCGTCTTCCTTGATCTCAGGAGCAGGGAGGTTGATCTGGGGGTGGCCATGCCCGAGTCGCTTGGCGACATCCCCCAGCCGCCCTCCTACGTGCACCGCCCCCTCACCAGCCTCACCCTCGACGAACTCTGGGGCCGCAGGCCGAGGCCCTCGACATGCAAGGTCGTCCTCGAAGGCGGCAGCGGGAAGGAAGGGAAGGAAGCCAAGGCTGCCAGAGAGGCCTGCGAGGCGGCGCTGCAGGAAGACGATGCCGACGTCTGCGGCTACGACATCAATCTCTCTGCCGACCTCGTGCACTACGGCCCCCTCAATCTCCGCCAGGTCAAGGTCGCCATCGTCCCCACGCCCTCAGGCAAGCCCGACGTCAGCGACTGCGCCATCAAGGCGGGGGCCGATCTCTACTCCGGCCCCTTCAAGGGCCAGTGCGTCATCCGGGGCACGCACCTCACGCCGGTCTTCGAATTCGACGTCCAGGCCAAGGGCGTGCAGGCGGGCCAGCTTGCCAGGGACTGCCCCTTCCTGCCCCTTGCCAAGGGCACGCTCGAGGGGCGGGCCAAGGCCAGAGCCAAGGGGCGCAACATCGACCTCTTTCTGGCCAGCCTGCACGGCGATGTGAAGATGTCGGGCGCCAAGGGCGCCTTCCTGACGGGCGACAGAAAGACGGCCCCCTTCGACAAGCTGGCTCTCGACTGCGACCTGCAGAGCGCCCAGCGCAAGGGCAGCATTGTCGGCTTCAACGGCAGGTGGCGCGCAAGCCATGCCGGCGGCTGGACGGGACAGGCCGATTCCACGGGCACGGTGTGGCTGGCCTTCTCCGGCAGGGAGAAGGGCGTTTCCTTCAAGAACCTTGCCTCAAGTCTCGCCGTGCACCGGCTGGAGCGCCTGGCAGGCCTGCCGGGGTCGAACATAGATCTCGGCATCAAGGGCGGGCTCTCCTACCATTCGGCATCAGGCCAGTGCGGCCTCGAGAACGCCGCCGTGACGCTGCCGGGATGCAGGGCGCGCGTCTCCCTGCTGCAGTCGGGCGCCGAGGGCAAGGCCAGAAGCTGTGCCGGCACGGTGCACGAGGCAAGCGTGGAGCTGCCGGCCCTTCTCAAGGGGGTGTTCGCCAAGACGCCTGACCTCCATAAGGAATTCAAGGCGTTCAAGGGCTCCTTCGACTTCCAGACGGACGGCTCCCGCATCGCGGTGAAGCATCTCAAGACCCGCGTTGCCGGCACGCCTCTCGCCGGCAGCCTTGACCTCTCCCTGGCCGGCAAGCGCCCGCAGATCTGCTTCGACCTCAGCGCCGGCGGCCTCGATCTCGACGCCCTGCTGAAAAACGGCAAGGAAGGCGGCGCATCGAACGCAGGAAGGGCCAGCGCGCCTGATCCCGGCCGCGAGTTCGATCTGCGCTTCCTCAAGGACTTCGATGCACAAGGCACGGCGCGCATCAGCTCGCTCATCGTCAGCAAGCTCCGCTTCACCGGCGTCAAGGTGCCCCTGACGCTCAAGGAAGGGCGGCTGAGCATCGGCGGCCTGCAGGCCAGCGCCTACGGCGGAACTCTTTCCGCAACAGGGCGCGTCAACTTCGACAAGGGGCTTGCCTTCAACATCTCGAGCACGGGCCGGAGCGTGCAGCTGGGCGAGGCCATGAAGGCCAAGGGAATCAAGTCGGACTTCAAGGGCCTGGCGGCCCTGAGCTGCAGCCTCCAGGCGGCCATGGCCCGGAGCGGAGATCTGCCGCGCAATCTCTCCGGCACGCTCCACTTCTCCACCGGCAAGGGCAGCTTCCAAAGCGCTGACGACGAAGGGCGCCTCAAGGGCAAGCCCACGGAGTTCGATTCCATCACCTGCTCCGCAGCCATCGACCGCGGCGTATGCCGCACCGGAGACTTCCTGCTCAAGAACAGCGGCATGAACCTCCAGGGCAAGGGCAAGGTGGATCTCAACGACATGCGCATCGACATGGACGTGACCATTGACATGCGGGGCCTGCCCGTCATTCCCGTGTACGTCGTCGGCCCGCTTTCCAAGCCGGAAACCAAGGTCCACGGCGGCAAGGTGGTGCTCAATGCCTTCGCCGGCCTGATTCAGGGCACGGCCGGCCTCGTGGGCGGCTTCTTCCGGCTCTTTCGGCGCTAGCGACGCCGATCGCCCTGCCGCTCCCCTGGCGGCGGCCCCTGTCCTCTCGTGAAGCGGTCAAGGCCGGGGCGGACAAGCCGCCCCAAGGCGAGGGCGTGCTCGGCAGCGTGCCGAACCGCAGGCAGAACCAGCGGACGCTGGAGGCGATCCGCCCCTGCCGGCCTGGCAGGAGAAGGCTTCTGCGCCCAGCGCAGCCGGATGCCAGAGTGCTTTTTCGGCAGGCATGCCGTTCTCCGAAGCAAAGCGCGGACTAAGGGGCCAAGCACAAGGCGCAAACGGGGGAGCGGGGCAGCCCGCCGGCTTCTCAAAAGCGAAGAATGGCTCTTTCGAGACGGACAGCGCTGGCGTCCACGCGCCCCCAGGAAGACGTCTTTTAAAAAAAAATATAATAAATTTAGTATGTTAAACTAAAATTTTCCCCAAATGCCACCACCGGCGACAGACCTCGCCGACAGTGTGCGCCTTGTCGCAGAGGCTTGAAGTGCCTGCAGTTTCGGTCTACTTTGAAACACGTGCCTTTTTCGAGGACGCTCGGCCTGGCCGGTGGCGGGGAGGGAACATGCCCTCGCCGCAAAGGCAGCTCCGCGAGCATCCGTGGTTCGAGGGCGCATGCGCTTGCCTCATTGGAGAAATCCAAACAGGCAAGACAAATATATGCATTCCCCGAGGAAACATTCGTCAAAAACTGCAAAATGCCTGCAGTCGTCGCAGTAAATATATATCATCTGAGAAATACATCTATTCTATTGAATAGAGTCAAACAACGACAATAAAAACATGTGATTTTTTGACGAAAAACATCAGCTATTTTAAACAAATTTTAACAGTGTCGACAAATATGCGCATTTTTATTTTGTTTTATTGACAAACATTTAAAATGCGTCGGTAAATATTTTTTTCGAGGCGCCAGCCTCAATTTCACTCAAAGATGGAGGAATTACTTATGAATATTCTGATTTTTGGACCCAACGGCAGTGGCAAGGGCACCCAGGGCGACCTCATGAAACAGAAGTACAACCTGGCCCACATCGAATCCGGCGCCATCTTCCGCGAGCACATCGGCGGTGGCACTGAGCTTGGCAAGAAAGCGAAAGCCTACATCGACCGCGGCGACCTCGTTCCGGACGAAATCACCATTCCCATGGTGCTCGACACCCTCCAGCAGAAGGGCGCCAACGGCTGGCTGCTCGACGGCTTCCCCCGCAACATGGTGCAGGCTGAAAAGCTCTGGGCCGCTCTGCAGGAAAAGGGCATGAAACTCGACTACGTCGTCGAGATCCTTCTGCCCCGCCAGGTGGCCAAGAACCGCATCATGGGCCGCCGCCTCTGCAAGAATAACAACAACCATCCCAACAACATCTTCATCGACGCCATCAAACCGAACGGCGACAAATGCCGCGTCTGCGGCGGCGATCTGAGCTGCCGCTCCGACGACCAGGACGAGGCCGCCATCAACAAGCGCCACGACATCTACTACAACGACAAGGACGGCACCCTGGCCGCCGCCTACTACTTCAAGAAGCTCGCCGCCGAAGGCAAGACCAAGTACATCGAGCTCAACGGCGAAGGCACCATCAACGAGATCAAGGAATACCTCCTCTCCCAGCTCGCCTAGGCAGCTGACAGGGAGCTAGTCCCGCTTTACCGAGCCTTCCGGCCGCAGGCCGGGAGGCTCTTTGCGTCTGGCCCGCCTGCGAGAGGCGCAGCCCACCCCTGCAGACGCGCAAGGCCGGCTCCGGGAATGCTCCCTGAAGCCGGCCGGAAAATCTGCGGTCCTGCCCTGCGCTATCCGCCGAGGTAGGCCTCGCGCACGCTGGGATTGGCAAGCAGGCTTTTGGCGCTGTCTTCCATGACCATGTGCCCGACTTCCATGACGTAGCCCCGGCTGGCAAGCTTGAGGGCCGCCCTGGCATTCTGCTCGACGAGCAGCACCGTGACGCCGTTTTCGCTGATGCGCCGCACGGTCTTGAAGATGCTCTTCACGAGCAGCGGGGCAAGGCCCAGCGAGGGCTCGTCCAGCAGGAGCAGGCGCGGCTGGGCCATGAGGGCCCGGCCGATGGCAAGCATCTGCTGCTCGCCGCCGGAGAGGGTGCCCGCCATCTGCTCCCTGCGCTCGTGGAGTCGGGGGAAGAGCTCGTAGATCCAGCGCAGCGTCTTGACCTTGCAGGGCTCGCTCCTGACGAGGAAGGCGCCGAGCATGAGGTTCTCCTCGACGGTCATGGTGCCGAAGACCCGGCGCCCCTCGGGGGCCTGGGCCACGCCGAAGCCCACGATCTCGTGGCTTGGGTGCTTAAGCAGGTCGATGCCGTCGAAGACGATGCGGCCTTCCACGGGGTTCACAAGGCGGCTGATGGAGAGCAGGGTCGTGCTCTTGCCCGCGCCGTTGGCGCCGAGCAGGGTCACAATCTCGCCTTCGTCCACGTGCAGGGAGATGCCGTGCAGCACCTCCACCTGGCCGTAGGAGACGTGGAGATTCTCGATTTCCAGGAGGGCCATGGCTAGTACACCTCGTCGTTGTCGTCGGAGCCGAGGTAGGCCTCGATGACGGCAGGATCCCGGCGCACCACGGCCGGAACGCCCTCGGCGATGAGGGTGCCGTGCTCGAGCACCACCAGCTTGTGGCAGATCTTCATGACGAGGCGCATGTCGTGCTCGATAAGGAGCACGGTGATGCCGCGCCTGCGTATGGCCTCGATGACGTCGACCAGATCGCTCGTCTCCTGGTCGTTCATGCCGCCTGCCGGCTCGTCCAGGATGACGAGCTTGGGGTCGCTGGCCAGGGCGCGGGCTATCTCGAGCAGGCGCTGGCTGCCGTAGGCGAGGCTGCCGCCCTCCTCGCGCCAGGAATTGGCGAGGCCCACGAATTCGAGCTCCTGCATGCAGCGCTCGACGGCGGCCTTCTCCTCGCGTCGCTGGCTGGGGAGATGGAGCATGGAGGCAAGAAAGCCGCTCTTGAGCCGGCAGTGGCGGCCGGCGAGCACGTTTTCGAGCACGGAGAGCCGGCTGAAGAGGCGTATGGTCTGGAAGGTGCGGGCAATGCCGAGCTCCACGATGCTGTGGGGCTTGAGGCCCTTGACGCTTTTCCCCTGGAAGCGCACGTCGCCGCGCTCGGGCACGTAGTTGCCGGTAATGCAGTTGAAAACCGTGGTCTTGCCGGCGCCGTTGGGGCCGATGAGGCCCACGACGGAGCCCTCCTCCACGGTGAAGTCCAGATCGTTGACAGCCACGAGGCCACCGAAGATCTTGCTCATGCCTTCGACTTCGAGCAGGTTCATGCCTTGCCCTCCTCTCCGGCGCCGCTCCGGTCAGGGATGCGGTAGCGTCTCGGCCTTGGCGGCATGAGGCCCTGCGGGCGCCAGACCATCATGATCATCATGGCGAGGCCGAAGAAGAGCATGCGGGCGGACGAGAACTCGCGCAGAAGCTCGGGCAGGCCGATGAAGAGGAAGGAGCTGACGAGCACGCCGAGCTGGCTTCCGCCGGCAAGGATGACCACGGCAAAGATGATGACCGCCTCCATGAAGTTGAAGGAGGCGGGCGCGATGGTGGTCATCTTGGCCGCGTACAGGGTGCCCGCCATGCCGGCCCAGAAGGCGCCGAGCACGAAGGCCATGAGCTTGTAGTGGGTCACGTCGACGCCGCAGCCTTCGGCAGCCACGTCGTCTTCCTTGATGTAGTTGAGCGCGCGGCCGATGCGCGAGCGCCAGAGCCAGTGGAAGAGGAGTATCGTCGCGGCGCACATGCCCCAGACGAGGTAGTAGAAGTGGACGCTCTTCACGATGCGGAAGCCGAAGAAGCGGGGCCTGGCGATGCCGAAGATGCCGTTGGAGCCGCCGGTGATGCCGAAGACGTCGTTGGTGAGCGCGATGCGCACGATCTCGACGATGCCGACGGTAACGATGAGCAGGTAGTCGCCGCGCAGGTGCATGATGGGCCTCGCCACCAGCAGGGCCACGAGGGCGGCCGCAAGGCCGGCCAGGGGCATGGTCGCAAAGATGGACCACTGGTACATGGTGTTGAGGATGGCGGTGACGTAGGCGCCGACGGCGTAGAAGGCCGCGTGGCCCATGTGGAAGATGCCTGCATGCCCGAGGATGACGTTGAGGGAGAGCGAGAGGATGGCGTAGAGGCCTATGCTCACGCACACGTCGATCCAGTAGGCGTTGAGGAAGAGGGGCAGGACGGCGATGAGCAGGCCCATGGCAATGGCGCCGTAGGTCCGCTTGTCCGAAAAGTCGAGGAAGGCGCTCTGGCTCATAGCTTGTCCGCCGTGCGTTCGCCCAGCAGGCCGGTCGGGCGGATGATGAGGATGAGGATGAGCACGAGGAAGGCGACCGCGTCCTTCCAGGCCACGGCGAGGTAGGCGGAGGCCATGGCCTCGATGATGCCGAGGAGCAGGCCGCCGACCATGGCGCCGGGAATGTTGCCAATGCCGCCGAGGATGGCCGCGGTGAAGGCCTTGAGGCCGTAGGACCAGCCCATGAGGAAGTCGATCTGGCCGTAGTAGATGCCGACCATGATGCCGGCGACGCCGCCGAGGCCGGGACCGATGAGGAAGACCAGCGAGATGACGCGGTTGACGTTGATGCCCATGAGCCTGGCCGCGCCCTGATCGATGGCGACGGCGCGGATGGCGGCGCCCGTCCGGGTGCGCTGCATGAAGAGCTGCAGGGCGACCATCAGCACGATGCTGCCCGCGATGACGAGCAGGCGCATGCCCGGGATGGCGGTGCCGAAGATGGTGACCGTGAAGTCGGGGCGCAGGAAGTCGGGATAGACATAGACGCGCGCGCCGTAGATGAGCATGAGCGCGTTTTCGAAGAAAATCGAGGCGCCCAGGGCGCTGACCACGGCGCTGAGGCGGCCGGCGGAGCGCAGGGGGCGGTAGGCAACGCGCTCAAGCAGGTAGCCCACGAGGGCGACCAGCAGCGCGACCATGACGAAAACGAGCAGAACCGCGGAAAAGGGCTGGAGGATGCCGGCGACGTTGCAGCTGACGAGGATGGTCAGGCCAAGGTAGGCGCCGATGGCAAAGAGGTCGCCGTGGGCAAAGTTGATGAGCTTGAGCACGCCATAGACCATGGTGTAGCCCAAGGCCACCAGCGCGTAGATGCCGCCGACGGCGAGTCCGTTGAGAAGCTGCTGAACGAAGAATTCCATGACGATCAAAGCGCAGGGGGCTGAATGCCCCCTGCGCGGAAAGTTTGCTGTGCTTGGCTAGTTCTTGGGCTGAAGGATAAAGTGGCCCTGCTCGTCCACGGTGTAGACGCGGTAGAAGTCGCCGATGCGGTCGCCCTTGTCGTTGAAGCCCATCTTGCCGGAGAGGGCGGGCTCGTCCCTGAGGGTCTTCAGGAAGGCGCCCATGGCCTCGGGGTCGGTCTTGCCGGCCTTGATGGCAGCTTCGATGGCCTTGTAGGCGTCGCCGGCGAGCACGGCCCACACGGAGACGGGCACGGCATTGTAGGCGGCCTTGAAATCTTCCAGGAAGGCCTTGGCTTCAGGCGTGTCCATGTCCTGCGGGAGGGGCGGGCTCACAAAGGAGAAGCCCTTGGCCGCATCGGGGCCGGCAATCTTGACGAGGTCGGCGTGGTTGGACGCGTCGCCGCCCATCATGGGCACGGACCAGCCCATCTCCTTCATCTGGCGCAGGAGCATGCCGGCTTCGGGATAGTAGCCCGTGAAGAAGATGAAGTCCGGGCTGGCGGCCTTGATCTTGGTGAGCGTCGCCGTGTAGTCGCGCTCGCCGGGAGTCAGGGCGTCGAAGAAGACGATCTCGACCTTGCCGTTCAGGATCTGCTTCGTCTCGCTGGCGAGGCCCTTGGCATAGGAGGAGTTGTCGTGCACGATGGCGAGCCGCTTGGCGCCGGCGCGCTGGATGGCGCCGGCGGCGAACTTGCCCTGGTCGTCGTCGCGGGGACAGGTCCTGAAGAAGAGGGGCAGCTTCTTTTCCGTGAGGCGGATGCTGGTGGAGCCCGTGCCGATCTGCAGGATGTTCGACTCGTCGTAGATGTTCTGGGTGGCTTCGGTCACGGCAGAGCCGTAGGTGCCGATGACGGCCTTGACGCCGGCGCTGGCGAGCTTCTGGGCAGCCAGGGCGGCGGAGCGGGGATCGCCGGCATCGTCTTCCACGATGAGCTCGATCTGCATGCCGTTGATGCCGCCGGCCTTGTTGGTCTTGTCGACGAGCAGCGTGACGATCTGCTGCATGTCGAGGCCCTCAGAGGCCCATTTGCCCGTTTTTGGACACATCAGTCCTATTTTGAACGATGCTGCGGCGCTGGCGCCCTGGACAGGCAGGGCGAGCACCATTGCGAGGCACGCAAGGAGAAGCGATATACGTTTCATAGGGATCCCCCGTTGATGAGCGCGGCCGGCTTATGGCGGCAGAAGGCCTGCCTCTCGCCGGACGCATGTCTGGAACGAGACATGCTACACCTGTTTCGCGCAAAAAAAAAGGCCTAATTTCGCTTTCGAAGGCTGCCAGCGCCTCTGGCGCGCGGCTGGCGCCAGCCGGAACGGCGCGTCCTGGCCGGCCTATCCCGCCAGATAGCCGGCTATGGCGCAGAGCGTGTCCGGCACGGCAGTGGCGTAGCGGCCGTAGAGCATCTCGGTGTCGGCGCCAGCCCGCACGGCAAGCTCCAGCTCGCGGCCTCTGGCCGCCAGTTCGGTGCAGCCGAGCTCGTCGGCATGGACGCGGACCTCGTGGACGGATTCCCGCGCCTTGTCGAGCTCGCCCCGGTTCAGGGCCGCGAAGACCACGGCGGGGCTGGCATCGGCCAGCTGCATGAAGGCGCGCAGCTTCTGCGCGTAGACGCGGGCGTCGCCGCCGGCCTTTTCAAGTCCCAGCTTCCAGTCGAGTATGGAGTCCATGATACCGCTCCTGCGTTGTTGCTGCTTGTGGGGTGGTCGGGATGCGCGCTGGCGTGAGCCGGCGCAGGCGAGCCGTTATGTCCTAGAGGACAGGACTTGTCTAGCGGCTTGGGCGGCTGGGGCGCACGGCAGCCGGACGGCGGGGGGGGGCAGGCGGCGCCCGGAAGCCGGTCAGGGCCTGGCGAACTGCCCGCCCGAGACGTAGAAGGTGTTTTCCACGATGAAGAGGGCGTGGGGATCGATGCCGTAGACGAGGTGCTCCAGCCGCTTCACGGCGATGTTGCTGGTGACGGTGAGCAGAATTTCCCTGTCCGTGCCCGAATAGCCCCCCTTGCCCCGCAGGAGCGTGACGCCGAAGCGCTCCTGGACGAGCACGGCCTCAGCTATCTCCTCCCCGCGCTCCGAGACGACGAGCACGAGCTTGCGCTTGTTGAAGAGGCCGAGCACGTACTCGAGGACGCTCGAGGAAATGAAGAGCATGATGAGGGTGGCGACTATCTTTTCGAGGCTTGTCCCGAACGCGCAGGCAACGCCGAAGAGGGTGCAGTTGAAAAGGAAGGAGAACTGGCCGATGGGGATGTTCCAGCGCTTTTGCAGCACGACGCCCACGATGTCCGTGCCGCCGGAGGAGCCGAGGCTGCGGAGCATGAGGCCGCAGCCGGCGCCGTGGAGCACGCCGCCGAAAACGGCCGCGTAGAGCTCGTTGTGCAGGGGAACGGCGAGCCCCAGGTGGGCGTAGGCAAGGCCGGCCGCCGTGGTCACGGCCGTGCCGTAGGCCGTGTAGAGCAGAAAGCGCCGGCCAACGAAGCACCAGCCCCAGAGGAAGAGCGGAGCCGAGAGGACGAGGTACCAGCTCGGAGCGTCGAGCAGGCCGGTCCAGTACTGGGCAAGCAGCGCCATGCCCATGACGCCGCCGGAGAGAAAGCCGTGCTGGGCCGCTATGCACTGCAGGCAGAGGGCGGTGAGGGCGCCGCCTGCGGTGAGCAGGAGAAGGTTCCACCAGACGGCCTCGGCAAGCCGCGGATTGTAGGTGCGCTTGAGCATGGACGTCCCGGGCGCTCCTAGCCGAGCAGGGGCTGGATCACGTTGAGGGACCAGAGCATCTTCATGGCGACGATGACAAGGAAGCAGGCAAAGGCCTTCTTGAGCTTGGCCGTGGGCAGGGCGTGGGAGAGGCTGGCGCCCACGGGGGCGAAGAAGAAGCTCACGCAGGCGATGCCGAGGAAGGCCAGGACGCTGACGTAGCCAAAGCAGCCTTCCGGAAGACCCGGGGCCTGCCAGCCGCCGACGATGTAGCTCACGGTGCCGGCCACGGCGATGGGAAAGCCGATGGCCGCCGACGTGCCGACGGCGTGGTGCATGGGCACGTTGCAGAAGGTCATGAAGGGCACGGAAAGGGTGCCGCCGCCGATGCCGACGAAGCTGGAGACGAGGCCGATGACGCCGCCAGCCGTGCAGGTGCCGGCAAAGCCCGGCATCTCGCGGGAGGCCTTGGGTTTGTAGCCGGAGAGCATCTGGGCTGCCACGAAGAGCAGGAAGACGATGAAGAAGGCCCGCAGGAAGAATGTCGGCATGCGCGTGGCCACGAGGCCGCCGCAGAAGGTGCCGAGGAGGATGCCGGGAGTGATGTGCTTCAGGATGTCGAAGTGCACGGCGCCGCGCTTCCAGTGGGCGCGCGAGCTGGAGACGGAAGTCACCATGATGCTGGCCAGGGAGGTGCCGAGGGCGAGCTGGTGGATCTGGCCCTCGGGGTAGCCCAGCATCTCGAAGACGATGTCGAGCATGGGCACGATGACGATGCCGCCGCCGACGCCGAGCAGGCCTGCGAGCACGCCGGCCACGGCGCCGCAGCCCATGAAGGTGGCGATGGGAATCCACATGGCCTGAAGATAGCTGATGACCGCTTCCATGAAAAAAGCCTCCCTGCAGTCGAAAGATGTCCGATCTTGTAAGGGCAGACGCCCCGGCTGTCCAGCGGCCGCGATCCTTTACAAATCCTTTTGCGGGCAGTATCTCTTGGGCCATGAAGCACTGCGTCTGCACAAGGCTTGCGGCCCTCGGGCCCGAAAACGCTGCCGCGCGGCAGCTCTGCCCCTTTTTTCTTCCTCCGCCCTCAAGGCGGTTTTTTTTTGCCTGAGCGCAGGCGCTAGGAAACACCAGACACACCCGGCCATGCCCAAGGTGCCGGACTGGAGGCGCACACTGTGGAAAAAGACAACCGCTATCTCTGGAAGCACAAGGATCTCCTCGACGTCACCCAGCTGAGCCGGGAGGATACCGACCACCTGCTGGACCTCGCCGCCAGCTTCCAGGAAATCAACAAGCGTCCGGTCAAGAAGGTTCCCACCCTCAAGGGCAAGTCGATCATCCTCTTCTTCGCCGAGAACAGCACGCGCACCAAGACGAGCTTCGACATCGCCGGCAAGCGCCTCTCGGCAGACACTCACGCCCTTTCCAAGTCGGGCTCCAGCATCAACAAGGGCGAAAGCCTCAAGGACACCGGCCAGACCCTCATGGCCATGAATCCCGACGTCATCGTCATCCGCCACTCCTCCAGCGGCGCGGCGGAGTATCTGGCCAGGCTCCTGCCCTGCTCCATCGTCAACGCCGGCGACGGCTGGCACGCCCATCCCACCCAGGCCCTGCTCGACAGCTACTCCCTGCGCCAGGTGTGGGGCCCCAGCTTCAAGGGCAAGACCCTGCTCATCCTGGGCGACATCGCCCACAGCCGCGTGGCCCGCTCCAACCTCTACCTGCTCAGCCTCCTCGGCTGCAAGGTGCGCTTCTGTGGCCCCAGCACCCTGCTTCCGCCAGGCATAGACGGGTGGAACTGCGAGGTCTTCACGGACATCGAGGAAGCGCTCAAGGGCGTCGATGCCTGCATGTGCCTCAGGCTCCAGCTGGAGCGCCAGGAAGCCGGCCTGCTGCCGGATCTGCTCGAGTACTCCCGCCGCTTCTGCCTCACGCGCGAGCGCCTGAACCTGGCCAATCCAGGCTGCAAGGTGCTCCATCCCGGTCCCATGAACCGCGGGCTTGAAATCGCCGACGAGCTGGCGGACTGCCCGGAATCCCTCGTCCTCGACCAGGTCTCCGCCGGCGTGGCCGTGCGCATGGCCGCGCTCTACCTGCTGGCCACGCGCTAGTCCGTCCCCGGCACCCTACCGCAAGGAACATCCTTCTGGAGTGATGATAATGAAATTCTGCCTTACCAACGCCCGGCACCTGGGATGCGACGTCGATCTGCACATCGAAGACGGCAAGGTCGTCACCATGACGCCAGCCGGCAGGATCCCGCCCGCCGGGGACGAAGCCGTCGAGGACGCCCAGGGCCTGGTGCTCCTGCCCGGCCTCACCGACTGCCACGTGCATCTGCGCGAACCCGGATTCGAATGGAAGGAGGACATCGCCTCGGGCCTCGAGGCCGCCGCGCACGGCGGCTTCTGCCAGGTCATGTGCATGCCCAACACCAATCCCTGCAACGACACGGCCGGCGTCACCTACCTCATGATGGCCAAGGCCCTGAAGAGCCATCCCCACGGCCCCAGGCTCTGCCCCGTGGCGGCGGCCACCCTCGGCCTCAAGAGCCAGACCATGGCGCCCCTCGGCGAACTCAAGGAAGCGGGCTGCGTTGCCGTCTCCAACGACGGGCGCCCCATGACCAACACCGAGCTCATGCGCCGCACCATGGAGTACGCCCACGACCTCGGGCTCGTCTTCACCGACCACTGCGAAGACCTCCAGCTCGCTCCCGGCTACCTCATGAACGAGGGCGCCGTCAGCGGCGAGCTCGGCGTCATGGGCCAGCCCGTGGTCGGCGAAGCCCTGCAGGTGGCCCGCGACTGCATGCTTGCCGAGTACCTCGGCATCCCCGTGCACATCGCCCACGTCTCCTGCAAGCTGGCCGCCGACGTCATCGCCTGGTTCAAGTCGCGCGGCGCCAAGGTCACCGCCGAGACCTGCCCCCACTACCTGCTCCTCGACGAAACCCTCATGGCCGGCTACAACGCCTGGGCCAAGGTGAACCCGCCCCTGCGCACCCCGGCCGACCGCGAGGCCATGGTCAAGGCCGTCAAGGACGGCACCATCGACATCATCGTCACCGACCACGCCCCGCACGCCGACCTCGACAAGGACCAGACCCTGGACGAGGCCCCCAACGGCCACACCGGCCTCGACCTTTCCCTCTCCCTGATCTGGGGCCTCGTGCGCGAAGGCGCCCTCAGCGAAGCCGACGTCGTGCGCCTCATGGCCGAAAAGCCTGCCGAGATCTTCAGCCTGCCCGTCAACCGCTTCAATCCCGGCGACCCGGCCGACTTCATTCTCTTCGATCCCAGCCTCGAATGGGTGGTCTCACCCGAGACCATCTACTCCAAAAGCTGCAACACCCCGCACCGCGGCAAGACCCTCCAGGGCCGCTGCGTCCACAACTGGATAGGCGGCGTCAAGCTCTTCTAGGCCGTCCTGCCCTGCCAAGCCTCCGCGCGGATCCGCCCCGCCAGGCCGGGGCCACGGACCCGCGCGGCTTCGTGCATCCACGCCCTTCCCCCCGTCCGCAAGGAGGCTGCCATGCCCGAACGCACCCCTGCCGTTGCCGGCAGATTCTATCCCGCAGGCGCCGAAGAAGCCCTGGCGGCCATCGAAAACCTGGCCTCGCAGGCAGGCCGTCTGGCCGACAGGATTGGTCCCTGGGATCCGCCCGCCAAGCACCCCCGCATCGTCATGCTGCCCCACGCCGGCTGGATCTTCTCCGGCCTAGCCACCATGGCGGCCCTTGCCGGCGTCGCCCTGAAAAAGCGCCTCGTTGTCCTGTGCCCCAACCACACCGGCCAGGGACGCCCCTTTGGCGTATGGCCCGACGGCGAATGGCAGACCCCGCTCGGCAAGGTGCCCGTGGACGCCGAACTGGCCCAGGCCCTCTGCCGGCAGGCCCCCTTCCGCGAAGATCTCGCCTGCCACCGCGGGGAGCACTCCATCGAAGTGCTCCTGCCCTTTCTGCTCTACCGCGCCAAGCCCGAGAGCCCGCGCATCACGCCGGTCTGCGTCGGCACCCAGGATGCAGCCAGCCTCGAGCAGGCGGGCCAGGCCCTCGCCAGGGCCATTGCCGAGACGGATCCCGACGGCATAGGCATCATCGTGAGCAGCGACATGAACCACTACGAAAGCGAGGAGACGACGCTGGAAAAGGACAAGATCGCCCTCGCCCAGGTGGTCGCCGAAAACCCTGGAGGCCTGCTGGAGGCCTGCCGCCGGCACCATGTCACCATGTGCGGATGCAGCCCCATGGCGCTGGCCCTCTGGTGCGTCCATGCCCTGCGCAGGGAAGGCGAAGCCGTCCCGAAGCCTGCCGTCGTCGTCCACGACAGCTCCGGCCGGGTCTCCCGCGACCACGCGCA
>ODAI010451725.1_pt1 | contig 25078 bp, 23 predicted proteins | sample 1539321 | NCBI WGS metagenome assembly ODAI01 (sample SAMN02144231, study PRJEB22623) | gut metagenome | biome: sheep rumen | host: Ovis aries | place: New Zealand
GCACACATTCTGTCCATGTCTATGTCGTGGATGTCGATGTTACGGAAGCCCCGCAGGACACAAAGCTGGAAGAGCACGCTGCTGTCCGGATAGTGGCGGGTGCGGATGGCGTTGAGATTGTTCCGCTTCATGGTAACCAGGTCCCGCCGCAGCTTCTCCGCCGTCACGGCCCGGCCCGTTTCCGCGCAGAAATCATGGCGGTTCACGCCCTTGAAGACGATTCTCTGCCCGTTGATCAGCATCAGGCCGTCCTTCATTTCAAAGCGGCGGAAGCCCACCTTCTGGCTCATCCGCTCCTGCGTCTTCCCGTCCGGATCCAGAATCAGGATCTCCAGCTCATAGAGCTTCGGAAGCTCCGCGCTCCATTTATCCGGCCGGCTCACCGGCATCGCTGCCGAGGTGGTTCCGGTTCCGATTTCGAATTCGCATCCCGCCAGGATCCGGTCTCCGTCCCGCAGCTCCAGCAGCGCCCGGCTGCCCGCGGGGGCTTCGGTCTTCAGCTCTGCCTCCAGCACCGCGTCCTCGTACTTTTCATCCAGCATGGTCCGGATTTTCAGATCCGTCAGATGCGCCCGGGGAATCCGCTGCAGATAGACGTCCCGGAAAATCCCGCTGAAGCGCATAAAATCCTGATCCTCAAGCCAGCTGCTGACACCCCAGCGGTATACCCGGCAGGCCAGCTTGTTTTCCCCCGGCCTGAGATAGGGGGTCAGCTCAAACTCGTCGGGAGTAAAGCTGTCGGAGGCAAACCCGACATACTCCCCGTTGAGCCAGACCGCAATGCAGCTCTCCGCGCCCTGGAAGCTGATGACCACCCGGTCTCCCTTCCAGCTTTCCGGCAGGGTAAAGTACCGGACATAGCAGGCGACGGGATTGAAGAATTCCGGCACTGCCCCGATCTCGGAGCTGTCCGTTCCGTCCCAGGGATACTGGACGTTGCAGTACTGCGGATGTCCGTAGCCCTCCATCTGGATATGCGCCGGCACCGGAATGACTGCCCAGCTGCGGCAGTCCGTTTCCGCGGCTTCAAAGCCGGGGATCACCTGCTGCTCATTCCGGGCGTGAAAAAATACCAGGCGCCGTTCAGGCTCATGCGCAGGCTTTCGCCCTCCGCGTCCGTCGCAACATGGTCCGAATGGGCATCCATCCGGTTTTCCCGGAAATAGCCCGGATCCGCCAGTTTCCCGAACTCAAAACTCATCTCTGTCTTCCTCCAGCTTTTCTGTAATCTGATCCCCTGATCCCGGTTTTCGCGTTCTGCTTACCGGATCATCTCCACCTTGATGGTATTGGTATTCCCGGGTGCGCCGTTGATCTGGCCGCCGGTCAGCACCACATTGTCCCCGGGCTGCAGCTTCAGCAGGTCCTTCGCGTATTTCAGGTCCTGCCAGAACATAACGTCCATGCTGGTGTAGGCCTCATTCAGCACCGGCGTCACCGCCCAGCTCAGGTTCAGCTTTCTCCAGGCCTTCTCATCCGTGGTGGTGCCCAGAATGTTCACCGGGCAGCGGAAGCGGGACACCATCCGGGCTGTCCGGCCGGAGATGGAGTTCACCACGATGGCTTTGGCGTTCACATCCACCGCCATGGCGCAGGTCGCATGGGAGATGGCGTCCAGGTTGTTGTGGATCTTGAACTTGGTGGTATGGAACCATTCCGCGTAGTCGATGTGGCTCTCGGTGTATTCCGCGGTTTCCGCCATGGTTTTCACCGCCTGGACCGGATATTTGCCGGCGGCGGTTTCCCCGCTCAGCATGATGGCGGAGGAGCCGTCATACACCGCGTTGGCCACGTCCGAAATCTCCGCCCGGGTAGGCCTGGGATTGTGGATCATGCTCTCCAGCATCTCCGTGGCGGTGATGACCCGTTTTCCCATCAGCCGGCAGCGGCTGATCAGGAATTTCTGGACCGCGGGAACCTCCATGAAGGGGATTTCCACCCCCAGGTCGCCCCGGGCCACCATGATTCCGTCCGCCACTTCGCAGATCCGGTCCACCTCTTCCACGCCCTTGCGGTTTTCAATCTTGGCGATGATGTCGATGTTCTTTCCCCCGTTTTCATCCAGCAGCTTCCGGATGGCGGCCACATCCTCCCGGCAGGAGACAAAGCTCGCCGCGATGAAGTCCACGTCGTTTTCAATCCCGAACAGGATGTCGCTGCGGTCCTGCTCGCTCAGATATTCCTGCTTCAGCACCTTGCCGGGGAAGTTCATGCTCTTCCGGTTGCTCAGCTCGCCGCCCGTCACCACCTGGCAGATGACATCATTGCCGCAGATCTCCCGGACCTTCAGGATCACCAGGCCGTTGTTGATCAGCACGGTGTCCCCCGGGCCCAGCTCCTCCGTCAGCTTCTGATAGGTGACGGAAACCCGGTTCTGATCCCCTTCCGTCTCCTCCGTCGTCAGGGTGAAGGTATCCCCGTCCCGCAGAAGGATCTTCCCGTCCCGGAAGGTTTTGATCCGGTACTCGGGACCCTTGGTATCCAGCATGATGGCAATGGGCAGCTGCTTCTTTTCCCGGACCTTCCGGATCAGCCGGATCTTTTCCAGATGCTCCTCATGGGTTCCGTGAGAGAAATTCAGACGGGCCACGTTCATCCCCGCGTCGCACATGGCCTCCAGCGTTTCCTCATTTTCGCAGGCAGGACCGATGGTACAGATAATCTTTGTCTTGCGCATGATTTCCGCCTCCTTCTCGTTCTTCCCCGTTTTTTTCCCGGGGAGGATTGCATTCGGGCTCCGTTTATTCTCCTGTGACTGTCCACTGCCAGATCTGGTCGATCACACCCCGGTGGTACCTTTTGAGGAGGGGGCTCTGGATCCGTTCGCCGATTTCTCCCTTCTCGATCAGCAGGGGAATCACCATATCCCTTTTTCGTCCGTCCGGAAAAGCGGCCGTATTCACCCGCTGCCCCGGCGTCACCGCGTAGAACAGCTCGGAGTTCGCCTCGTCCCGGGTCACCAGCAGAACCGCGTGCATGCCCCCGTCATAGTCAAAGTGCAGCAGCACCGGGGACGCGTTTCCCTGTTCATACTCCCGCCAGAGCGTATCCAGGTCTCCCTCCGTCCGGCTCACATTGCCCAGGGCTTCGCAGACCTGGTCATAGGTATAGAAGAGGTCCCTGCTGCGCAGCATCTCGGACATGCGGATCGGCGTGCAGTCGATGCCCAGCCAGCTCAGCGCCATGGATAGCACCGCCCGGGAGCACATCTGGTTTGCATTGTCCCGCAGGTCAAAGGCCCCGCTGAACCAGTACTCCTTCACAAAAAGCGAATCTTTCGGGTCCTGCGCGATGTACCGGATTTTTCCTTTTTCTGCCGGAATCAGCGCTCCGCCCTCCGTTCCCGTCAGCAGGCTGTGGGCCTTCTCCAGCCCGGTCAGGACAAGCTCCTGCGGGCCGGAAATCTCCACCTTCAGCTGCCGGGTTACCGTTTCCTTCCGGGAAGCCGAAGCGGTGACTGCTATGGTCCAGGTTCCCGGCACCATGCCGCTGGGAAAAAGCACATTCAGCCCTTCCGCCTTCTCCTGTCCCTTTCGGATCGGATATCCCGCGCTTCGGACGGGTCGGAAATGATTGTCCACGTGCTTCCGGGTCCGGAACGGAACCGGCTCTCCCTCGGGATTCAGCAGCTGCAGGGTGATCCTTTCCGCGTTCCGCACATCTGCGTCAAAATACACATAGTGCAGCAGAACATTGGTAAAGGCGGTCCGCGAAGCGGGAATCAGCTCCAGAAAGATCGCCGGCTCCTCCTCCGCAAGCCCGCTCCCCGGGCCCGGCACCAAAGCCAGCAGCAGCGCCGCCAGCAGGCAGATCATCCTTCTCATCTGCGTTCCCCGTCCATCGGAATCCGCACGCTGCGGAATCCGTCCTGATCCCTTTCCACCCGGAGTACAAACGGAAAGCGATCCGCCTTCATGCAGAGCCAGAAATCCGGCTCAGGATAGACGTCCTGCGTCTCCGGGTTAAAGAAATGCTGCGCTCCGTGGGCAGGCAGATCCTGAATCCGCTTTTCCAGATCCGGAAAAGGCTCCCCCAGCACAAGGGCCCGGATATACTCCGCGCAGAGCACATCCTCCTCCGCCCGGCGGACCCCTCCGTTTCCCATGCAGACCAGGCTCACGGTTTCCGGCTGTCTTCTCCGGATATATTCCGCCACCGCGGAGGCGTTGACCAGGCTGCCGGTCAGGATCTCCCCGGCGCCGGAAGCGTGGATGACTCCCTGGGTTCCCGCGCTGGTCGTATGAAAAATCAGCTTTCCCCGGACCGCTTCCGGCGGAATGCCCCCCGGCGTGTTTCCGAAATCAAACCCCTCGCACATCCGGCCCTGCCGCTCTCCGACCAGCAGGCTGCCGGGAAAGCGGTCCCGAAGCGCAAAGGCTTCCTCCACCGTTCCCACAGGGCGCACCAGGGCGGCGCCGAATCCGTACAGATAGCATTCCAGCGAAAAAGCCCGCAGAACATCGATGATCACAGTCAGTCCCCGGGCCTGCTCCGCCCCCTGGATCAGTTCCAGAATCCTTATCTCCATTTCCCAAACGCCTCTGATATTCCTTCCCAATTCTGCCTTTATTATATCGGATGTTACCCTTTTCTGCAATAAAAAAAGAAAGAAGCACAGCCGCCAATCCAGGGCGGCTGTGCGCAGATTGAAGCTGCAAAGTACGCGATTCAGGCGGACGCAGATTCCGCGCCGGCTCCGAGCTGCAAGGCCTCCGCCTCTCAGCCGGCCAGGCTGGCTTCCCGCATCCGCATGCGGTAGTTGACCCTTTCGTCCAGGCACATCCAGATCTCCGCGTCCTCCATGGTCTCCAGCGGCGGAATATAGGCGGGCGGCGTAAGCCCCATCCGCCGGTATTCCATTTCGACAAACTGCCAGGGACGGAGTCCGTTCACGGGTTTCCTTTCCCCCGCCTGGAAAAACCGCCGGGCATTGATTTCCCGGATGGTCTGCATGCTCATGCCTTGTGCGGTCCCGCGGTCATATTCTGCTGCTGTATTCATTGGTTTTCCTCCATCCATCTCAGTTCGTCCTTCGTCAGCCGCTGGCTTTCCTGAACCTTTCCCAGCACCCGGCCGATGCACCTGACCTCGTTTCCTTCTCCAAACCGCATCGTGGCATAGGCCGGATTGTGGGAATGGAGGCCGTCGGCCCGGTATTCCTTGACATATCCCTCTCCGTCTGCCACGAAAACGCCGATTTCTCCTTCCCGGACGGAATCCGCGTGCCTGACCAGCAGCTGATCCCCATCCTCAAAGGTTGGCTCCATGCTCCGGCCGTTCACGGTGATGATCTCATCCGCCTGGCTGGTGAGCTCGTCCTGCCTCAGCCAGACCTGCTCACCCCGCGCCGCGTCCAGCGTCGTTCCCACGCCGGCGGCGGCGCTCAGGTCGCTCATATAGACGGAAACCGCCCGGACCGGACCCGCCGGCCTTCCCGCCGGCTCCCGGGGAGCTGCGTTTCCTTCCGCGGCCCTTTCCGGCGCTCTGCCCCGGGCCTGCCGGCCGGCCACCAAAGCTTCCAGCTGCCACTGGATGGCATCCTGATCTTCCTTTCCCAGCGCGCGGAAGGCATCGAGCATCTTCCGCTCCGCCCTGGTCACCCCTTCCCGGACTCCGAAGAAGGAGGCCAGGGAGATCCGCAGCGCCCGGCAGAGGGCCGGAACGGAATCCAGATCGGGCCGGCTGTGTCCCGTTTCCCATCCGGCTACGGTGTTCCGGCTCATCCCCAGCAGCTCCGACAGCTGGCGCTGATTGATCCCGGCGTCCTTTCGGGCTTTACGGATTCTCGCGGCGAAGCCTTCGCCTCCGTCCGGTTTCCGCTGTTCCATCCCGCTCCCTCCTCTCCGGGAAAGAGCTTATCACAATATGTTTCATTTGTCAACAATTTTATTATAATTTTGTTTCAATTTGCAACATTTTGTGTTTTCCCGAAAATAGCATATAATGGAATCTGATTTCTCCGGGGTATGCCCGTCTGCCCCGAGCATAAAGAAGGAGCGTTGGATTTGTTTTTTTGCTTCCTTTATCTGATCTGGATTCTGCTCAACGCGCGCGTCACCCCCGAGGTCCTCTGGATCGGCCTGGCGGTGACCGGCCTGATTGCGCTTTTCTCCGGGAAGACGCTGGGCTATTCCTTCCGGAGGGACTTCCGGCTTTTCCGGCTGCTGCCCGGAGCCCTGGGCTGTCTTCTGTTTCTCCTCGGGCAGGTGATCATCTCCGCCTGGCGGGTCATGCGCCTGGTCTGGAAGCCGGGTCCGGGCCCTGTGTCCGCGGTCGCCTCCTTCCGGCCCGCTGCGCGCACCCGCGCCGGCCGGGTGATCCTGGCGGATTCCATCACCCTGACCCCGGGAACCATTACCCTGGAGTCGGAGGAGGGCACGCTGACCGTTCACTGTCTGGAGGAAGGCGTCGCGCAGTCGCTTTCCTCCTGCCCCATGGATCAGAAAATCCGCCGTCTGGAGGAAAGCCGCCCATGAGTGAACTCTACGTTTCCCTGCTCCGGGCCGCTCTGGCGGTGCTCGCGCTGCTTCTGTTCTGCTGTATTGTCCGGGCGTTTCGCGGGCCAAAGGTGGCAGACCGGCTGGTGGCGGTCAACATGATGACGACCCTGACAATCATTGCCGTATGCATTCTTGCCTTTCTGCTCCGGGAAGGCTATCTGGCGGATGTGGCCCTGCTTTTCAGCCTGCTGGGCTTCCTTGCCGCAGTGGTTCTGACCCGTGTTTTTCTTTCCCGGAAACAGAAGAATCCGTCCGGAAAGGGGGTATCCTCCCGTGTGGAATGAAATCCGGTTCGGGCTGGCCGGCGCGCTGATGCTGCTGTCCCTGCTGACGCTCTGCACCGGCGTGCTGGGCACCTTCCGCTTCCGTGATGCCCTGCAGCGGATGCATTCCGCCGCGGTGAACGACACCCTGGGACTTCTGCTGGCGGTCTGCTCCCTGATGCTGGCGGAAGGCCTGAGCTTTACCTCCGTCAAATACCTGCTGGTGCTGATCTTCCTGTGGGTCTCCTCCCCGGTTTCCTCCCACCTGATCGCGCAGCTGGAATACCGTTCCCGCGTCCCGGGAAAGGAGGAACGCTGATGGATCTGCTGATGACCGTTCTGCTTGCGCTGCTGCTGATCAACGCGGTGCTGGTGGTCTGCGTCCGGAACCTGCTGGCCGCCTGCATCATCTTCATGGCCCAGAGCCTGATCATGGTGCTGATCTGGATCCTGCTGCAGGCGCCCGATCTGGCGGTGACCGAAGCCGCCGTGGGCACCGGCGTTTCCTCCCTGCTGTTTTTTCTGGCGCTGAAGAAGATCCGCGCCATCGGCCGCGGAAAGGAGGATGCCGCTCATGAAGGCTGATCTGGATCGGGATCTGGTTTCCTCCCTGGACGAAGCGCTGCCGGAGGAGTCCCATCTGGATTCCGGCCATCTGCACCGGCATGACGCCGGCGTCGCCCGGCAGGACCGGCGCCTGGCTGCCGGGGAAAACAGGGCCGTGCGCGTCTCCCTGCTCGTCTACCGGAGCATCTCCGTGCTGGCCGCCCTGGCCGTGATTCTGATCCTGCTCTGGGGCATCCTGGATCTGCCCCTTTTCGGCCGGGGAAACAATCCCGTGGAAAACGAGGTTTCCCTGCGCTATCTGCAGAGCGGCCTGCAGGAGGGCGGCGCCGTAAACCTGGTCGCCAACATGATTCTGGATTACCGGGCCTTTGACACGCTGGGGGAAAGCAACGTGCTCTTTGCCGCCTGCTGTACGGTGATTCTGCTGCTGCGGCGGATTCAGGACCGGGAATCCGCGGTTTCTCCTCTGGGGGAGGCATCTCCTTCCGCTCTTCCCGAGGATCCGGTGCTCGCCCTGGGCGCCCGGGTTCTCTGCCCCGTGATTCTGCTCTTCGGAATCTATATCATCCTCAACGGCCATCTGGGACCCGGCGGGGGCTTTTCCGGCGGCGCCGTCATGGGGGCGGGCCTGATTCTCCTCCGGAACGCCCTGGGCACGGAGCGGATCGGACGCTTCTTTTCCTACCGGACCTTCCGCCGGGCAGTCTTCGCCGCCCTGTCCTTCTATGCCCTTTCCAAGGCCTGGTCCTTCTATACCGGCGCCAACCGCCTTCCCTCCTTCATCCCCGCGGGCACGCCCGGGGCCATCCTGTCCGCCGGGCTGATCCTGCCCCTGAACATCGCCGTCGGGCTGGTGGTCTGCTGCACAATGTACGGCTTCTTTGCCCTGTTTGAGAAAGGAGACATCTGATCATGGATCTGCAGGCGCTCCTGGATAACCGCGTTGAGGCCGCGGCCATTGTCCTCTTCGGCATCGGCCTGACCACGCTGCTGCTGAACCGGAATCTGATCCGGAAGATCATCGGTTTTTCCTTCATGGATTCGGCCGTCTTCCTTTTTCTGGCTTCCGAGGGCTATATTGAGGGACGGACCGCGCCCGTTCAGAACATCCTTTCCGCCCGGCCCGCCGGGGCCTTTGTCAGCCCCATTCCGGCGGGGCTTGTGCTGACGGGAATCGTGGTTTCCGTCTCCGTCACCGCCCTGATGCTGGCCCTGACCGTCCGGCTGTACCGGCACTATCACACCCTGAATCTGGATGAGATTCTGCATCTGGCCCGAAGGGAGGAGGAATAGCGCATGCCCTGGTGGCAGAATATTCCCTTTCTTTCCCTCCTTCTCTGCCTCCTTTCGGCGGCAGTCTGCTTTGTGCTGCCCTCCCGGGCTTCCCGGATCTGGAGCCGGAGCGTCCTGGGTCTCTGCGCCGCCGGGGCCGCTCTGCTGCTTTTCTTCCTGCTGCGGGAGAATGCGGGGCCCTTTACCTACATGATGGGTCATTTCCCCGCTCCCTGGGGAAACGAAATCCGGTGCGGCGTGCTGGAAGCCCTGCTGGCCGCGCTTTTCCCGCTGATCATGCTCTGCGCGCTGGTCTCGGGCAGCCCCTGGCTTTCCGGGGCAGCCCGCGGCGTCTCCTCCGGCCGGGAGTCCGCCTGTGATGCCCTCTGCATGCTTCTGTCAGCCGCCCTGCTGGCCCAGATCTATTCCAACGACCTGTTTACCTGCTACGTCTTTGTGGAGATCATGACCCTCACCGCCTGTGCCCTGATCGTTTTCCGGGGTACGGGAAAAGCCCTGGCCGCGGCCATGCGCTATATGGTGATGAACCTGGTCGGCTCCGGACTCTTCCTGCTGGGAGTGGCGCTGCTCTATGATCTGACAGGGCATCTGCTGATGGAGTACCTGCACACGTCGATCCGGGCCCTGATCCTTTCCGGCCGGCATCAGCGTTCCCTGACGCTGATTCTTGCCCTGATCACCTCCGGCCTGGGCATCAAAAGCGCGCTGTTTCCCTTCCATTCCTGGGTGCCGGACGCGTATTCCTCCGGTGTTCCCTCCTCCAATGCCATCGTTTCCTCCCTGGTTTCCAAGGGGTATATTCTGCTGCTGATGAAGATCTATGCCCGGGTTTTCGGATGGGATGCGGTGCTGGCCTCCCGGGTGGATCTGGTCCTGCTGCTTTTTGCCATGGCCGGGATGATTTTCGGCTCCCTGGCGGCAATCCGGACCCGGGATTTTCTCCGGATGACCGCCTGGTCCTCCGTCGCTCAGATCGGCTATATCTATCTGGGCATCGGGCTGGGCGCCGGCGCCGGATATCAGGCTGCCCTGTTTCATCTGATTGTTCACGCCTTTTCCAAGGCGCTTCTCTTTCTTGCCGGCGGCCATCTGCAGGCGGCTGCGGGAGGCGCCGGAAATCTGGAAAGCCTTTCCGGGGCTGCCCGCAGGAAGCCGTGGGCCGGCGGCTGCTGGACGCTGGCCGCCTGCGCCCTGACGGGACTTCCCTTCACCGGCGGCCTGGTTTCCAAACTGCTGCTGGGGCAGGAAGCCCTGCGCCATTCCCTGCCTGTGGCCGCGGCCGTGCTCGCGGTGCTGGCCCTCAGCACGCTCCTGAATGTGCTTTATTTCCTGCGGACCGCGATGATTCTCTGGAGCCCGGAGAAGTCTCCGGCCCCGGCCGCGGCGCCCCCGATGGGCTCCCCGCCCGTTACCCCGGCTCCCCGGTTTCCGCTCTCTGCCCCGGCCCTGGGTCTTCTGGCGCTGGGAATTCTGCTGACCTTCCTGCTGGCGTCTCCCCTGCTGGAGGCGCTGGAAACAGGTCTGATTCAGTTCTGACGGAGGTATGTTGATATGGAAGGTTCCCTGTTTCTGCTGGTTCCGGTGCTGCTGCCCATCCTGGCGGGGCTGGGAAGCGGGCTGATCCCCGCTTTCCGGGAGAAGAAGCCTCTGCGGATCTGGACCGGGTTCTTTCTGGCGCTGTCCTCCGCCGCCATGATCTGCGCGGCCTGGGCAACGCCCGGGGATTCCCTGGTGCTCTGGCATCTGACCGCTTCCATTCCCATCCTGCTGTCCCTGGATTCCCTCAGCCGCTTCTTCCTGACGCTGGTGGCGGTCATGTGGCTTCTGGCCGGCTTCTATTCCTTCGAGTATATGGACCACGAAGAGGAGGAGCACCGCTTTCAGGCCTTCTATCTGGTGACCCAGGGGGTCCTGTCCGGCCTGGCCATGGCCGGCAGCCTGGTGACCTTCTATCTGTTCTATGAAGCCATGACCCTGATGACCCTTCCGCTGGTGCTCCATACCCGTACAAAGGAGTCCGTGGCCGCCGCGGTCAAGTACCTGGTGTATTCCGTCTTCGGCGCCAGCGCTGCCCTGCTGGGCATCTTCTACCTCAGCCATGCCTGCACGACGCTGTCCTTCGTCCCCGGCGGAGCGCTGACTTCGGAGGCGCAGGCGGGCGGAAAGGATGCCCTGCTCTGGATTTCCTTCCTGATGATTCTCGGCTTCGGCACCAAGGCGGGCATGTTCCCCCTGCACGGCTGGCTTCCCACGGCGCATCCCGTCGCTCCGGCCCCCGCCTCGGCGGTGCTTTCCGGCATCATTACCAAGATGGGGGTCCTGGGCATCATCCGGGTGGTGTTCTACAGCGTCGGCGCCGCCTCTCTGCGGGGCACCTGGGTCCAGACCGCCTGGATGATTCTGTCCCTGATCACCGTCTTCATGGGCTCCATGCTGGCCCTGAAGGAGGATCTTTTCAAAAAGCGCCTGGCCTACTCCTCCGTATCCCAGGTCAGCTATGTCCTCTTCGCGCTTTCCACCCTGACTGCCGTGGGATTTCAGGGCGCGCTGCTCCAGGTGCTGTTCCATTCCGCCGTCAAGATTACCCTTTTCATGACGGCAGGCGCGGTCATCTGCAAGACGGGGCTCACGCAGGTTTCCGGCCTTCGGGGGCTGGGACGCCGGATGCCGCTGGTGCTGGTGCTCTTCACCGTGGTTTCCCTGGGGCTCATCGGCATTCCGCCCACCGGCGGATTTATCAGCAAATGGATGATTGCCTCCGGCGCCATGGAGCTGCCCTCCGCCTTTGCCTATATCGGTCCGGCGGTCCTGCTGCTTTCCGCCATTCTCACCGCGGCCTACCTGCTGACCATTTCCATCCGGGGTTTCTTCCCGGGGCGGGACGCGGATCTTTCTGCCTGCACCCCCGTCCGGGTCGGTCCGCTGATGTGGGCGCCCATGCTCCTGCTGACGCTGCTGGTGCTCGTGGGCGGCATGTTTCCCGGAGAGCTGATCACCTGGTTCAGCTCCCTGTCCGCCGCCATTCTGCCATAAAGGGGGATCTGCTGCCATGCTGATGCTTCTGCCGGCGCTGGTCTGCTTTCTTGCCGGGCTGATTCTTCCGCGGATCGCCGTCCGCCGGGCCCGGAACCTGCTTTCCTGCTGCGCCGCGCTGATCTCCTGCGGTCTCCTGGGCTGGATCGCGCTGCAGGGGCCCCGGCCGGAATGGACCCTGCTGCGGGTCACCTCCGCCTTTTCCCTTTCCTTCCGCGTTGATGAGGTCAACCGGATTTTTCTGCTGCTGATCGCCTTTCTCTGGCCTCTCGCCGTTCTCTATTCCCTGGAGTATATGGAGCACGAGGAGCGGGAGCCCCGTTTCTTTGCATTCTATACCCTCTCCTGCGGCGTCACCCAGCTGCTGGTTCTCTCCGCAAATCTCTTTACGCTTTACTGCTTCTACGAAGTCCTGACCCTGGTCACCCTTCCCCTGGTCACCCATAAGGAGGATCCGGATTCCCTGCGGGCGGGGCTCACCTATCTGAAGTACACCATCGGAGGCTCCGCCCTGGGTCTGATCGGTGTGATCGCGCTCTCCCATCTCGGTGCTTCCGGCAGCTTTGTGCCCGGCGGTCTTCTGTCCGGGGAGATGCGGGAGGCAGATCTGCTCAGGGGCGTCTGGGCGGTTTCCTTTCTCGGTTTCGGCGCCAAAGCCGCCCTCTTCCCCCTCTCGCCCTGGCTGCCCCGGGCTTCGGTGGCTCCCACGCCGGTCACGGCGATGCTTCACGCCGTCGCCGTGGTCAACGCCGGCGTGTTTGCCTGCCTGCGGCTGACCGCCGACTGTTTCGGCTTCTCCCTGCTGGCCGGTTCCCGGGCCCAGGCTTTCATTTCGCTGCTCTCCGCCTTCACGATTCTGTTCGGCGCCGTGCTGGCGGTGCGGGAGCATCATCTGAAGCGCCGCCTGGCCTGGAGTACGGTCTATCATCTTTCCTATATGCTCTTCGCCCTGTCCCTGATGACCCCGGCCGGGCTGGAGGCCGCCCTCACGCACCTGGTCTTTCACGGGCTGATGAAAATCACCCTGTTCTTCTGCGCCGGCGCGTTTCTGGTGCGCGGGGAGGCGGAGTACCTTTCGGATCTGCGGGGGCTGGGACGCCGGATGCCCTGGACCGTCGGCGTCTATACCCTGGCAGGGCTGGCCCTGACCGGAATTCCTCCGCTGATCGGTTTTCTCTCCAAGTGGGCAATCCTTTCCGCCGCGGTTTCCTCCGGCACCTGGATCGCCTGGACCGGTGCCGCGGCCGTGATTCTTTCCTCCGTACTGGCCAGCGTCTACCTGCTGGAGCCGGCGGTCCGGATGCTCTTTCTGACCCCGGGGGAAAAGCCGGCCTCGGACCCGTCCCTCCGGATGCTTCTTCCGCTGGGAATCCTGGCAGTCTGCCTGGTTCTTTTCGGGATCTGGCCGGATCCCCTCCGGTCGCTCCTGCAGGCGGCTTCCGCCCTCTACTGACGCTCTGAAAGGAGGTTTCCCTTCATGCAACTGCGCTTTCCGCTGTGCGGGTTTCCCCTTTCCTTTTCGCTGGAGGGCTTCCATGCCGTCTACGCGCTGATCGGCGTCTTCATGTGGGCTGTTTCCCTGCTTTTCACGCCCCGCTATTTCCGGGGTCACAGTCACCGGGGACGGTATTATTTCTTCACGCTGCTGACCCTGCCGGCCACGGTGGGTGTATTCCTGTCCGCGGACCTGTATACCGCCTTCATCTTCTTTGAGATCATGTCCTTCGCCTCCTATCCGTGGGTCGCGCAGGAAGAGACCCCGGAAGCCCTCCGGGCGGCCGGAACCTACCTGGCCGTGGCGGTATTCGGCGGCATGGTCACCCTCATGGGGCTTTTCTGGCTGCATCATCTGGCGGGCACCCTCGATTTCGAAGGTCTCCGGAGCTGGGCGGAATCCCTGCCGGACCGCTCCGCCCTGTACTGGCCTGTTTCCCTGGCCTTCGTGGGCTTTGCCGCCAAGGCAGGGGTATTTCCCCTCCATGTCTGGCTGCCCAGAGCCCATCCCGTGGCGCCGGCTCCCGCCTCCGCCCTGCTCTCCGGTATCCTGACCAAGACCGGTGTTTTCGGCATGGCGGTGCTCTCCCTTCGTCTTTTTCAGGGGGATCCCGTCTGGGGAAACGTGCTGGTTGTCCTGGCCGGCATCACCATGGTGCTGGGCGCGGTGAAGGCAGTCTTCTCCACGGATCTGAAGCATACCCTCGCCTGTTCCTCCATGTCCCAGATCGGCTTCATTCTCACCGGGCTGGCCTTTTCGGTGCTGCTGGGAGAGGAAAACGCCCTGGCGGCCCGGGGCGCCTTCCTGCACATGGTGAACCACAGCCTGATCAAGCTGGATCTTTTTCTCTGCGCGGGCGCGGTGTATATGAACACCCATTCCCTGGACCTGAGCCGGATCCGGGGCTTCGGCCGGAAAAAGCCCCTGCTGCATTTTTGCTTTCTCCTGGGATATCTGGGCATCATCGGCATGCCTCTTCTCAATGGCTACCTGTCCAAGTCCCTGATTCACGAAGCCATTCTGGAGTATGCCTCGGAGGCCCCCTCCGGCGCCCTGTGGTATTCCCTGTACGAGAAGCTCTTTCTCTTCTCCGGCGGTCTGACCGCGGCCTACATGACGAAGCTGTATCTGTGCCTGTTCTGGTTCAAAAACCGGGATCCTGCCCTGCAGGCCCGGTGGAACGGCATGGTTTCCTGTCTTTCCCCGGCTTCCGCCGCGGCGCTGGTTCTCGCCGCCGTCCCCCTTCCCCTGCTCGGCATGCTTCCGGACAGGACCGCCGGCCCCCTGGCGGGGCTGGCCATGCCCTTTTTCCGGGGATCCGCCCTTTCCGGGCCGGTCGCCTGGTTCTCCCCGGAAAACCTGCAGGGAGCGCTGATCTCCCTGATCCTTGGAGCGCTGGTCTGCTGGGTCATCCATCGCTTTCTGGTCCGGGACGGGGTCTATCTGAACCGCTGGCCGGGCTGGCTGGATCTGGAGGACAGCCTGTACCGCCCCCTGGTCACCCGCTGGCTTCCCGCCGCCGGCCTGTTCCTGGCCCGGGGCTTTGACCGTTTTCTGGAGAATCCCCTGTTTCTGAAATGGATCCCCGCCGCGGTCTCCGCCTGCACCCGGGGACTGGAGCGGTTCGCGGAAAATCCCCTGTTCCTGAAGTGGATCCCCGCCGCGGTCTCCGCCTGCACCCGGGGACTGGAGCGGTTCGTGGAAAATCCCCTGTTCCTGAAATGGATCCCCGCCGCGGTCTCCGCCTGCACCCGTTGGCTTTCGGATGGGCTGGATGCCCTGGTTTTCGGCCTCCGCCGCACGCTTTTCCGTCCCCGGAAGATCCAGGATTACGGCCTGTCTCTTTCCGAGAAGGCTGATCTGGCCCTGGGAGAAACCCTCGACCGGGTGGCGCCGGGGAAGGATCATGCCGCCGCCCTTATCTCCGCAAAAAAAGAAGCGGATAAGGTCAGCCATTACCTCTCCCGCTCCGTCTCCTTCGGGCTTCTGCTGATGATGCTGGGTCTGCTGACCGTGCTGGTCTGGCTGCTGGCCGCCGGCCGGCCGGCCGCCTGACCGGCTGCTTCTTCCCCGCCGCCCCGGGTCCGGGACAGCCGGGGAGCCCGGCCGTCCCCGCAGGCAGAAGAAAAGGCCCCGGCGCAGGAGCGTCGGGACCGGTTTGTCCGTCATATGACCTCCGGATTATTCCGGAGGTGTTTCTTTCGCTTTTTTCCGTTTCTCCAGGGAGACCAGTACCTTCTCCCAGATGACCACCACCACCCCGACGATCAGGAACAGATAGTAGGTGAAGAAGCGCCACACCAGCAGGGCAAGCCCGATCCGGTCACCGGGGATGATCCCCTTATAATACAGCAGGAACCCGCCCTCCTGGGCGCCGCTGGCTCCCGGCAGGGGCGTATAGCTGGCGCTGATAAACAGCAGGAAGCTGATGGTCAGCAGCTGATACCAGGGCGTTCCGGAGAAGCCGAAGGCATGATAGACAAAAAAGATGGAGCCGATCACACCCAGGACGCTGCCGCAGGAGCAGAGCAGCTGCACCATGATCTGGCCCGGCCGGCGGCTCAGCGCCACCAGCGCGGTATGATAGGTGTCCAGCACGATGGTGGTGGCAGCGATGGCGGCATCCTCATTCTTGACCAGGTGCACCTTCACGCCCAGCCGGATCACCCCGTTGGCAATCCGCTGGATCAGGTTCCGCTGGAAGGCGGCCATCAGGCACAGCGGAATGCTGGCAAAGTTGACGATCCATCCCAGCCGGGCCAGCCACACCGCGTCTCCCAGCTGCTTTGCCACGAAGTCCCGGTTCATCACCCAGAATACCAGGCTCAGCGCGACCAGCACCACCTGGTTGCAGATAAAGCGCACCGTCGCGGTCATGGTCCCGTATCCCACCGGCACCCCTGCCTTCCGCAGGCTGTTGACCTGCATCGGCTGTCCGCCGGCGCTGGAGGGAGTAATATTGCTGTAATAAAACCCGATCAGGCAGGCAATCACCGCCCTCCACAGGCTCAGCCTGAATCCTTCCCGCCGGAGATAAATCCATCCGCTGAGCGCGTCAAAGAACATGTAGGCAAACCAGCATCCGAAAATGCCCAGCACCCATACCGGGCTCAGGCTTTCCAGCGCCTTCCAGGCGTCCTCCAGCTCACTGTTGCTGAAGGCGATGCTGATCACCAGCACAATGCTGGCAGCCACCAGTCCGTAGCTCAGCAGCTTCTTCAGGTTGATCTTCATTCCTCGCTCTCTTTTTACGCCCTTCTGCGATCGATCAGGGTCTGATATTTATCGAGCACGTCGGTAATAATATCGCTCCAGGGTTTGGGAATCGTCTGTCTGGCCTTTCTTCCCGCCTCCGCGGCTTTGGGCAGTGCCTCCCGGATCACCCGCGCGATGTCCTCCGGGGTGTTTTCACAGAGGAAACCGTTGACGCCGTCCTCGATCACTTCCGCGCTGCAGCTGCCCCGGACCAGCACGGAGGGCGTCTCGTTGACCGCCGCCTCCCGGACCACCATGGGCGCATTGTCATACAGGGAAGGAAAAACAAACAGATCCGCCAGCGTGTAGAGGTTCCGGAGCATGTCCCCGTCCCGGATGAAGCCCAGGAAGCCGACCCGGTCCTCCAGGTTCAGCTCCGCGGTCTGCCGCTGCAGGCTGGACCGGTCCGGCCCTTCCCCGGCGATCAGCAGCGTATAATCCATCCCCTGCTTCTTCAGCAGGGCGGCCGCCTCCAGCACCGACCCAATGTTCTTCTTCCGGCTGACCTGCCCCACAAACAGGAGCACCGGCTTCCCCTCGGGAATGCCCAGCCGCTCCCGGGTCTGCGCCGCGCTCTCATAGTCTATTTCGTATACATCGGTGCCGTTGGGGGCAATCTCAATTTCCCGCTTGTAACCATAGGCCCGCAGCACATCCGCGGTTTCCCGGTTCACGGCCCACACGGCGTCGCATTTGCTGTATACCGACAGCACGACGTTCACCACGCTGTTGGACAGCTTCCGGCTGTGGGTAATCTTGTAGGCGTCGTCGTAGTACTTGCTGTGGAAGGTCGCGATAATCGGAATTCTGGGGTTGTTTTTCTGGATCTCCAGCGCAACGCGGGCGCTCAGAAACGGAGAATGAATATGAAGCACATCAAAGGGGATCTGCCTGATCTCCTTCCGGAAATCAAGGCTCCAGTCCGGAACCCCGAGGCGGTAATTCCGCCCCGGGATCTGCAGTCCCTTGTACAGGATGGTCTTCAGCCCCTCGATCCGGCTGTGGGCCGGATCCTCCGGCGCGATATAATAAGCTTCGTGTCCCCTTCTTTCCATCTCCCGGCAATAGGCCCAACAAACGCGGCCCACTCCGTCCTGCATGGGAGGATAGGTTTCCGTCAGCTCGCCGATAATCATCCGAGTCTTTCCTCCAAAACAGTAATGCTGTAATTATATCCTGTTTTTCTCTTTTTGTCTATTCCTCGAACCGGAACCCGGCAAAGTCGAAACGGCTTCCCGGCAGGAAAACGAAGCTGACCGCCGTGTTTCCGCCCGGCACCGCGATCCGGAACCGCTGGGTGCCCTTCTCCGTTCCCCGGAAACGGACCACCTCCGTCACGGATCCGCCCGTCGGGCTTTCCATCCGGATCGTGACGGCATTGATCTCCAGCGGAGTCCTTCCCTCCAGGATCAGTCCGGCTTCCTTCCGGTCTCCGAAGTCCATGTCCGTCCAGTTCAGGGACACATTGTTCCCGATCTCCAGCACCTCTCTCCCTTCCTTCCGGAAGCTGTCTCCGTAGATGCTGTCCGCCTCCGCGGCATGCTGCCAGACAAAGGCCCGGCTCTGCTTTTCAAACCGGAATCCCCTGAAGTGGAATTTTCTTTCCGCCACAAAGCAGAGGGTATGCATCCCGGTCAGCCGCTCCGGCAGCTGCCAGGTCTCCGCCTGATACACGTTCCAGATGCTGGGCTTCTGATAGTCCATCACCGTGATCAGCCGCCCGCCGCCGCGGGGGTCTCCGTCATACAGGCGGATATGGTACATCTCCCCGTTCAGCGTGAACAGATCCATGGTCAGCCGGTCGCTGCCGGCCTTCCCGAAGTCCACCCGGCTGAATCCGACCATGCTGTCGCCGCCCTCCCGGGCAAAGGCGATTCCCTGCTCGTTTCCCGCGCCGATTCCGCCCTCCTGGATATCATGCAGCCCGGCGCTGACATATTCGTAGGGATTCATCGCCACCTGTCCCATGCCGCTTACCTGCAGCTCAATCTGGCTGATCTGTTCCGGATGGTCCGCCGCGTTGCCGTAGAGCGCCCGCAGCAGGATCGTTCCGTCGCCCTTCCCCCGGACGGTGATGATGCCTTCCTTCTCCGTCCATTCCGCGCAGGGGGTTTCGATGCCCGTTTCTGTCGTCACCTGCCACTGAATCCGGCAGGGGGACGCGTTTTCCGGATGCACCTTCCACCGGAAGGCCGCCTCCGGATTCTCCGGGCTCAGCTCCCGCCCGCCCAGGGGGATGATCTCCACCCGGCGCACCGGCACCTCCTCCGGGGCTTTTCCTCCGGTGATCTCCTGGGTAAAGAAGGGCGCCGGACTGCTGCCGGTTTCCGCCGCTTCCACCGGCAGGCTGATCTCCGCCCGGATTCCGCCGGTGGTCCGCACGCTGATCCGGGCAGGCTCCAGCCTGCCGCTGGCTCCCAGGATGATCAGCATCTTTCCGCCGAACAGCCGCTTCACGGTGCCCTTGTATTCGTCCGTATCCGAGGCGTCGCCGTTGTCCACGCCGAGCAGGGTGCCGCCCCCGCTGACCCGGACCTCCACCCGATCCCGGGCGTTTACCACGGGATGTCCGTCCGCGTCCTTCGCCAGCACCTCCACAAAGGCCAGATCCTCCCCGTCCGCCCGCAGGGTTTCCTTCTCGGGCCGCAGGTCCAGCGCCGCGGTCTCTCCCGGGGTCACCTGGACATCCCGGCAGATCTCCCGTCCGTCCGCATCATATCCTGCCGCTTCCAGCCGTCCCTTCCTGAAGGGGATCCGCCACCACGCCATGCACTTCCCCGCGTCCCGGTGATCCAGCTCCCGGATTCCCAGGCTCTCGCCGTTCAGCTTCAGCTCCGCCTTTGCGCAGCTGCTCATCACGGGCACGTCGATCATCTGGCCCTCGTTCCAGTCCCAGTGGACGCCCAGATGGATCATGGGGCGGTCTCCCCAGAGGCTCTGGAACAGGTAGAAGGCATCCTTGGGGAAGCCTGCCGTATCCACCTGCCCGAAATAACAGCTCCGGGTATGGTAGGGGGTCGGCTCCCCGATATAGTCAATGCCGCTCCATACGAACTGACCCATGCTGTAGGTATTGTTCAGGTCGTCGGTGATCATCTTTCCCAGGTTCTGCGCTCCCCAGCTGCTGACGCTGTTGCCCAGCGCGGAGCACTGCAGGTCCGCGTCGCTCAGAATGGTCTTCCCCGCCGGGAAATGATATATTCCGCGGCTGCTCAGAACGCTGGCGGTTTCGCTGCCGTAGATCACCCAGTCCGGATGGGCCGCGTGATGCGCGTCATAATACTTTTCCGCGTAGTTGTATCCGGGAATCCCGATCTCCTCCGCGCAGCGCTGGGCTCCCTCCCAGGGCATGTAGTTGCTGCCGAAAGTGACCGCCGCGTGCCCTGCCGGATCATGCTGCCTGACCTGATCCCGCAGCATCCGGGTCACCTCCGTGCCCCGTTCATCCGCAAACATGTCATAAATCTCGTTTCCGATGGACCACATCACCACGCAGGCGTGGTTCCGGTCCCGGCGAATCCAGCTGGCGACATCCTCCGCCTCGTGCTCCGGAAAGAACCGGGCATAGTCATAGGTGGTTTTGGGCCGCTCCCACATGTCGAAGATCTCATCCACCACCAGGATCCCCATTTCGTCGCAGAGATCCAGCATCTGCCGTGCCGGGGGATTGTGGCTGGTCCGCAGGGCGTTGACGCCCATCTCCCGCATGATCCGCAGCTGCCGGCGGGCCGCCGCGGTCTGGAAAGCCGCTCCCAGGGCCCCCTGGTCATGGTGCAGGCAGACGCCTTTCATCTTCAGGTTCTCCCCGTTGATCCAGAAGCCGCTGTCCGGGGCAAACCGCAGGGTCCGCAGCCCGATCCGGGTCCGCTCCGTCTGCGGGCCCATGCCGTATTCCAGGGTATAGAGGGCGGGATGGGCCGGACTCCAGCATTCCCCGCCGTCCAGCTCCATCTCCAGGACGGTTTTCCCCGCCGATACGCAGCCCCCGGCTTCCGCCGCGAGGCTTCCGTCCGGGGCCGTCAGCCGGGCAAAGGTCTCCCCCTCCCCGACCGCTTCCGCTTCCGCCCGGATGCGCCAGCCGCTTCCGGTCTTTTCCGTCACGGTATACAGGCTGTCCGGCACCAGATAGCTTTCCGGCAGCAGCCGGATCCTCACGTCCCGGTAGATCCCGCTTCCGGAATACCACCGGGTGTTCGGACTCTGATGGCGGATGTGCACCATGATCTCGTTCTCCCCGGCCCGCAGCTTTCCGCTCAGCATCACCTGGAAGGCGGTATATCCGTAGGCATGGCTGCCGATGACCTCCCCGTTCAGCAGGATGTCGCAGTCCATGTACACGCCGTCAAACATGATCAGCACATGAGGCGCGTCCGTTTCCTCCGGGCTCAGCTTCCGGCGGTACCAGGCATCCGCGTCCTCATACAGACCCCCCGCCTGCCAGATCAGCCAGTCATGGGGCAGGCGCACCGGCTGCCACCGCGCCTGTTCCGCTTCCTCCCTGCGGCTCCCCAGAGGCATCTTCACGAATTCCCATCCATCGTTGATCAGCCGGTCTTCCGCTCTGCACAATCTGTCCATCCCGCTTCCTCCGTCCTGTCTTTACTGAGCCCAGTATTCCAGATGCAGCTCATTGGTGGAGGCATAGGCTCCCTGCATACTCAGCTCGTATTTCAGATGCACCTTTCCCGTCTGCTCGCCAACCTCGCACCACACGTCCCGGGAGAATACCGCCATGGGCAGATCCCCGAAAGGGGTATGGAAGGTGGTTTCATAGCGCTTGTTCCGCTGGAACAGCATGGTGTTGGAAAATTCACCCATCCGGTGCATGGTCACCTGGTCCTTCGCCATGACCAGCTGAATCTCGGATTCCGTCACCTCTCCGGTGACTTCATCCTCCTGGCTTTCCGTATATTTCAGAAGAGAGGACTTCTCCTGCGGGATCAGGATTCCCGTGGTCATCATCTGCATGGGATCCTCATGGACGCCGTCATAGCTGGCCAGCGATGCCAGGTTGATGACGACCGGGATCCCCTGCTCTTTTTTCTGCATCTTATCCAGGCTCCTTTGGTCAAATACGCTGCGCCCTCCGCCGGGAAGGCACCCGCTGCCCTGATCCCCGTTCCGGCCGGTCATTCTCCGGGATCCGGATGTGTCCGGGCAGTACTTATCAGTTTAACGCCATTCCTCCTGATTGGCAAGAATCCCTTGCATCTTTTTCCCTCTTTGGGTAGAATATCGTTGCGCTGTTTACGGCAGGCAGCCGGCGGTGCCTGAAGCAGCTGCCGCGCGGAATCTGCGCGGCCCAGGCCGGAGCCTGTCCGGTCAGAAAGCGGAGGGAGGAAGCCGGATGCAGCTGGAAGCCCGCGGAAAAATCAACTGGTCTCTGGATATCACCGGCCTCCGGGAGGACGGGTATCACCTGATGGATATGCTGATGCAGCCGGTGGCCCTGTCGGATACCGTCACCCTGCTTCCCGCGGAGGAGCTTTCCCTGTCCACCGGCGGAACCCCGCTGCTCAGGGCGGACGAACGGCATCTGGCCCTGCGGGCGGCCCGGCTGCTGAAGGAGCATACCGGCTATCCCGCCGGTGCCTCCATCACCGTTTTCAAACGGATTCCCGTGGGGGCCGGCATGGGCGGCGGCAGCGCGGATGCCGCGGCCGTGCTTTTCGGGCTGAACCGTCTGTGGGGCACCGGTCTTTCTCCGGCGGAGCTGGAAGCGCTGGGGCTCCGTCTGGGAGCGGATGTGCCCTTCTGCCTCCGGGGCGGCCTGACCAGGACCCGGGGCATCGGGGAACTGATGGAAAATCTGCCCTGCTCCCGTTATTATTCCCTGGTTCTCATTCAGCCCTGCCGGGGGCTTTCCACCCGCGATGTTTTTCAGGCCTTTCACGCCTCCCCCGCCCTGCAGCATCCGGACACGGATCTGGCGGCCTCCGCCCTGGCGTCCGGGGAGACCGCGCTGCTTCGGAAGAGCCTGGGCAACGTCCTCCAGCCCGTTTCCGTTGCCATGCGCCCGGAAATCGGCCGGGCCCTCCGGAAGCTGAAGGATTGCGGCGCCGAGCTTGCGCTCATGACCGGCAGCGGCAGCGCTGTCTTCGGGGTTTTCCGGACCCAGGCCCGGGCGCGGGCCGCCTATGCGGCGCTGGCGCCCCTCTGGCCTTCCGTTTTTCTGTCCAGAACCTGCGCGGGAAGCATTCTCCTGTCGGAGGATGCCCCCTGCGCCGACGGTTTTTCTTCCGACAGGGAGGGATGATACTTTGATGACTGCTTTGAAAAGGATATCCGCCCTTTGCTGCGCTCTGCTTCTGCTCTTTTCCGCCGCGGCGGCGGAGGAAACCGTGATCGAGCCCGTTCGTACCGTGCCGGACTACGTCCGGTGGCTGCTGGAGGTGGCCGGAGAGGAAGTAGGCTACCGGGAAGGGGATCACGGCTGGAGCAAATACGGCGACTGGGCCGGGGATCCCTATTGCCAGTGGTGCGCCGAGTTCCTCTGCTGGTGCGTGGATCAGGTGGATCAGCGCCACGGAACGCACCTGCTGAACCGGATTTTTCCCCGCTATTCCGGTCAGAACACAGGCCGGGCCTGGTTCATCCGCGCCGGCCGCTTTGCCGTGCGGAAGGGCGAGGTGGACGGATGGGGCTATGAATGGCTGAAGGGGCATGATACCTTCATCCGCACCGGGGATTATGTGCCCCAGCCCGGGGATTATGTGTTCTTTACCTGGACCTCGGGGGTCGATACGGATCATGTCGCCCTGGTGGAATACTGTTCCCTGACCCCGGATGGAAAGACGCGGATCCATGTCATCGAGGGAAACAACCCTGCCGGCGTCGCCCGCAATGAGTACTCTCTTTATGATACCCAGATTCTGGGCTACGGAACGGTGCATGACCTGGTGGACATCACCATGCGCTACGGCAACTCCGGGGAAAAGGTCCGCCAGCTGCAGGAATCCCTGGCCTATCTGGGATATCTGGAATCCCGCTTTATCACCGGGGACTTCGGCAACGCTACGGCGGCCGCGGTTCGCGCCTTCCAGGCCGCCCACGGTCTGAAGACCAATTCCATCGCCAATCTGGAAACCCAGCGCCGGATTCAGGAGGAAGCGGATCTGAAGCGGGACCGGGATCCCGCCACCTGGACCGTGGTGGATGAGGAAGACTGACATACGGGAGGTTCACCTCTGATGAGAAAAAGACTGATGGCTCTGCTTCTTTTGATGGCGCTGGCGGCCGCCTGCCTTCCCGCTTCGGCGGAGGAGGCGGATCCCCCGGCGGAAGGCTTTCGTTTCAGCTTTACGCTCCATCTGAACCGGGACGCGCTGTCCCCCGCCCTGCAGGATCACGCCGAGGGTTACGCGGAGCTTCTGGACGCCCTTCGCTTTGAGGGCACCTGGGCCCATGCGGTTTCGGCCGAGCTCTTTGAGCTGCGGCTGTCCGTCATTCCGCTGCATCCGGACGCATCTCCCGTGGATCTCCGGTTCTACGGAAAGCCGGATTATGTGTATGTAACCTCCCCCCTGCTGGGAGAGGAGCGGGTGGTTCTTTCCAACGATTCCCTCCTGGAGTTTTGCGCCAAAGCCTATGAGCATCTGGGCGTTCCGCTGCAGTACGCGGCTTTGCTCCTGCCCTACACCTGGGAGGCGGCCCTGAAGCTGCCGGCGGAGGACTGGAAGGCAATGGCTGATACGAAGGACGCAGGCGGCGTAATCTCTTCGGAAGCCGTCGCCCGGCTGTCCGAAAGCTGGGCCTCCCGCGTCGCCTCCGACCGGGCGCTGGAAGTACTGTCTACCTCGCTGGGGCTGGATACCGGCCTGGACGGGGCGGTTCAGGCGATCTTCTCCGAAGCCCCGGCCTATCTCCTGAATCAGGTTACGGGGGGCGAGGAAATCCGCGTCCGCAAGCAGGGCGCCGAGGAAATCTGGTCCTCCGCCTGCGGGGATTTCGCTTTCGTCCGCTCCGAGCCGGAGCTGGAGCGGCTGACGGTTTCCCTGCCTCCGATGGCGAGCGGCTATCTCCCCTCCCTTTCCGCCCAGCGGGTGCTGGAGGGCGGGCAGCAGTCCGGCCAGTGGATCATCCGGATTCTCTCCGCCGCCCCGGGGGTGGAGGACCTGCTGGATCTGCAGGTTTCCGCCGCTTCGCTGCCGGTTTCCTGGCCCGCGGACTGTTCCTCCCTGATGCATCTGAGCCTGACCGGGGGGCTGTTTGCCAATGTTGGCTTCTCCGCTTATCTGCGGGGAAACCGAAGCGGCGATCTCACCGCGGAGATCCGGAAGCCCTCCTCCGACGGGGAGCCCGGCCCCGCCATGCTGACCCTCACCGGCAGCCTGGTTCCCGCGCCGGAAATCACCACCGTGCCGGATGTCAGCTGGGGTACCTTCCGCAATTCCACGGATGTTTTCCGGGCCAATGATTCCTCCCTGTCGGACTTCGTCTCCAGGGTCGTCCGGCCCCTGGCCTCCGGGGTTCTGAAGTTTCTGATCGGGGTTCCCGCCTCCTCCTGCCAGATCATCCTGGATGACCTCACCGACGCAGGAATACTCCATATGCTGCTGGGCAGCTGAATCCGATAAAGCCCCGCCGCGGTTTCTTCCCGGCGGGCCGCATATCAAGGAAGGGAGGCCGGATCCGGCCCAGCGCCCATTCCGCTGAGGCCTTTTTTCAGAGCA
>ODAI010347714.1_pt1 | contig 25072 bp, 24 predicted proteins | sample 1539321 | NCBI WGS metagenome assembly ODAI01 (sample SAMN02144231, study PRJEB22623) | gut metagenome | biome: sheep rumen | host: Ovis aries | place: New Zealand
AAGTACATAGAAAAAGATGCCGCACTGGAGAGGCGTTTCCAGCAGGTTTATTGTGCTGAGCCGAATGTCGAGGACACGATTGCGATTTTGCGTGGACTTCGTGACAAGTACGAGATACATCACGGCGTTAAAATCAACGATGAGGCACTTGTAGCAGCCGCAACTTTGAGTAACCGCTATATCACGAATAGATTTTTGCCTGATAAGGCCATTGACCTGGTTGATGAAGCTGCAAGCCGCCTTAAAATGGAAATTGAAAGCGAGCCTACGGAGCTTGACCAGCTGGAGCGAAAAATCCTCCAGCTTCAGATTGAAAAACAGTCTCTTTCTAAGGAAGATGATGCCGCTTCAAAAGAGAGATTGCAGAAACTTGAGAAGGAACTTGCTGAAGTCACTGCCAGCCGGGATGCCATGAAGTTACAGTGGCAGAACGAAAAGGCAGAAATCGACAGAAGCCGGAAACTCAAGGAGGATCTGGAGCAGGCCCGCTTTGAGGAAGAAAAATACACCCGCGAGGGCGACTTCAACAAGGCGGCGGAATTGAAATACGGAAAAATCCCTTCCCTTGAAAAAGAACTGGCAGAGGCTCAGAAAGCCGATGAAGAGCGGCATAATAAAGAAGACAATGGCGTTTCTGATTCCCTTTTAAGGCAGGAAGTCACCGAAGAGGACATTGCCCGCGTGGTAAGTGCCTGGACTGGAATCCCTATTGCAAAAATGCTCACGAGCGAAAAGCAGAAGTATGTTCAGCTTGAAAGCGTCCTGCACAAGAGGGTAATCGGACAGGACGAGGCTGTTTCCGTGGTGAGCGACGCAATCCGCCGAAACAGGGCAGGTCTTAACGATCCCAACCGCCCGCTGGGAAGCTTTATGTTCATAGGCCCGACAGGAGTGGGAAAGACGGAGCTTGCAAAGACTCTGGCCGACTTCCTCTTCAATGACGAAAAGGCTCTGACCCGAATCGATATGTCGGAATACATGGAAAAATTCTCCGTGACCCGCCTTATCGGTGCTCCTCCGGGATATGTGGGCTACGATGAGGGAGGCCAGCTTACGGAGGCTGTCCGCCGCCGCCCCTACAGCGTCATTCTCTTCGATGAGGTTGAAAAGGCTCACCCCGATGTCTTCAATGTGCTTTTGCAGGTGCTTGATGACGGCCGCCTTACCGACGGTCAGGGCAGAGTAGTGGACTTTAAGAACACAATCATCATCATGACCAGCAATCTGGGAAGCGATTTGATTCTGGACGCTGACACTCAGGAAAAACTTGTGGCAGCCCGTCCTGCGGTGGATGTCCTTTTAAAGCAGACCTTCCGCCCGGAATTCCTCAACCGAATCGATGAAATCGTCATGTTCGGCCGACTTTCAAAAGACTGCATCGGCGGAATCGTGCGTAATCAGCTTGAGAGGGTGAAAGCCCGTCTTGCTGACCGAAGAATCACTTTGAAATTTGACCAGTCGGCCATCGACTTTTTGAGCGATGTGGGCTATGACCCGGCCTTTGGAGCGCGTCCTGTAAAGCGGGCCGTTCAGACCTATGTGGAAAATCCCCTGGCAAAGGAGATTTTGGGCGGAAAATTCGGCGAGGACTGTAAAATCAGCGTGAAAGCCGGTTCTGGAGGCCTTATCTTTTCTTAAAAGGGAGGCAGAACGGGAGCAAATGGGCTTGTTTTTGAATAAACAACTATACAATTGATATAAAGCCGAAAGGGTAAAATCCTGAGTAGGCTTTTTTTATTTCCTTTTTAATTTCCAAAATATTATAAGCAATTTAAATATGAAAAAAGTTTCTGTTTTTTTTCTTGTTTTATTTCTTTCTGTTCTAATTTTATCTTGTAATTCAAAGTCTCTTCCAAGTCTCATAGGAAAATGAGAGTCAACTGTTACTTTAAAATCTGATTTGGCAGCTGGTAATTCTGATGCGCCTGTACTTGCTTATTTGTACACAAAGCAAAAAACAACGCTTGCTTTTTCTGAAGGCGGAGTTTTCACAAAGTCCGTGGAGCAAGTCGTCGATCATGTGGATCTTACTGACTCTAAAGAAAACGCTGACGAGGCAAAACAATATTTTTCTCAGTATTTCAATAAAAATCTGGTTTTTGACGGCGAGTATTTTCAGAAAAATCAATTTATTAACTTTTTGACGCTCTATGTAGGAGAAAATGGTGGTGAGCAGATTCCTTATATCGATTTCTTTGCAAAAGATCCTTCAATTGGTTCCGATGAATATTCACTTTCCTATAAAGTAAAAAACGAAGAGCTTGTAATTGACGGGGTCACATACAAAAGAATTGATTGATTTTTGCTTTTACATACTTTCTTTTTTTTGTATAATAACGGAAGATGAAAACAAAAATATTTTTTTTCTTTCTTGTTTTTTCTTTTTCCGCAATGTTTTCTTTTGCCAGTTCCAAGTCTCATGCGGGAATAGGCTCTAGTCTTTCATATAGTCTTTCTACGACCCAGCATTCTTTTGTGTCTTTTACGGCTCGCAGCGACCTTTCTCCATGGGTCGTTTTTTTTAATGCGCATTTTAATCAATCTGTAATGACGGTTTTTGCAGATAATTGGTTCATAAATGAGTCTTTATCATCTCAACTTGACTATTTTGTTTTGTGGGGTATTAGCGGGGGAATTCGCTTTGAGGATGAGAAGCGGGAGCTTGCGACGGGCTGTCGTTTCGGGGCTGGAGTGGATTTTTTCTGCCTTAACCGACGGCTTGAATTTTTTGCTCAGACTGTATGGAATCCATATTTCGGAGTAAAAAAAATCGATAAAGATTGTTCATTGATTTTTCGTCCTGTGAACTTTCCTTGTTCTGCAGGAATTCGCATGTGGTTCTAATTGAAAAAAAATCATTTAGATAGTAGAGTATAGCAATATGTTCGATGCAAAAGATTCTGATTTTTTTGATCTTGAAGAAGAAGATTTCGATACCATTCTCGCACCTGATATTGCTTTCCGTGGAACGATTCGATTTGCTAAGCCTTTCATGATTCGCGGAATTGTCACTGGTGAAATTGACGCAACGAGTGATTTGGTTGTTGACACAAATGCTGTTGTTACGGCAGGAATCAACGCTCAGCGAGTTCTTGTCCGTGGAAAAGTTGACGGTAATATTATGGCAAAAGATGTGGTTTTTGTGACGGCATCCGGTTCGGTAAACGGCGACATCATTTCAAAAGAAGTTGTGCTTGAGCCGGGTGCGCATTTCTCCGGCAAATGTACAATGACAGGAAAATAGGTGATTATATGAAAAAGTTTGCTTTTGTTTTTGCTTTTTTATTTTTCTTAACAGGGATTTTTGCTCAGTCTAAACCAGATGCCCTTGTCCTTTACCGAAACGGTAATTATGCTGATGCTATCAAGATTTGTGAGCAGGAAATTGCGGCAAATCCCAAAAATATCGATTCTTACTGCGTTCTCTGCTGGTCGCTTGTGCGAAATCGCCAGTATGCTGAAGGCGAAGTGCGGGCGACAGAGGCTCGAAAAGTCGCTCCTGGAGATGTCCGCTTAATGGAAATCCTTGCCGAGGCAAAGTATTATCAGGGAAAGAACAACGAAGCCCTTGAAATGTTTAGAACTTACATTGCTAACGCTCCCTCAAATGCTGCCAGAATCGGAAATGCCTACTATTATATGGGTGAAATTTACATTCGTCAGGGAAAGTATCAGCATGCTGACATTTCTATGACTATGTCTGTTTACACGGAGCCGCTCGTTGATGTTTGGTGGACTCGCTGTGGCTATGCCAGAGAAATGGCTGGTAGCTATGCCTCTGCCCTTGACGCTTACAACAAAGCTTTGGAATTAAAAGCCTCAAATGCAGATGCTGCCCGCGGAAAGGAACGTGTTACTGCAAGATTGCGATAAATTTTATGAGTGAATTAAATAGAAGTATCCATTTTGAGACACTGGGCTGCCGCTTGAATCAAGTTGAGAGTGAAGGGGCAGCTCGTTTTTTTAGTGATGCGGGCTTTCCTGTCACCATGGAGCCTTTTACGGCAAAATCTTCCGACGAAAAGACTGTCCTCTGCGTGGTAAATACATGCACTGTTACGGCAAAGGCCGAGCAGAAAGCGCGCCGAATTATCCGTATGCTGCTTAAAACCTGCCCGAACTGCGCTGTTGCCGTCACCGGATGCTATGCCCAGCTTAATCAAAGCGACTTGCTTGCAATTGATAAGAGAATCTGCGTTCTGGGCGGACAGCACAAAGGTTCTCTTGCAGACCTTCCCGATCTCCTAAAAAATCTTCTGGAAGAAAATCCTTCGGCGGACGGAAATTTTATTTCCGCTGAAATCCAGAAATTCTTTGATAAAGAAAACGCCTCTTCAATTCAGAATGTGATTACTTCTCCCTTCCGCCTTTCCACGGACACTTTCATCAATCATTCCCGCTCTTCCCTCAAAATTCAGGACGGATGCAACTGCGTCTGCACTTATTGCCGCATTCGCCTTGCCAGGGGAAAGTCAGTTTCCCTTGCCGCGAGTGAAGTTCTGGAGCGGGTAAAGGCCCTTGAAAAAGCGGGGCAGAGTGAAGTCGTCATCACTACGGTGAACATCGGCCAGTATTTGAGTGAATACGAAGGAAAGCGGGTGCGATTCGCCGGGCTTCTTGAGCTGATTCTTGCCCAGACCGAAAAAATCAAAATCCGCATTTCAAGCCTTTATCCTGAAATCGTGGACGAAAACTTGAGCTCTCTTTTTGAGAACAATCGGGTTTGTCCTTATTTTCATATTTCTGTCCAGAGCGGAAGTGACTCTGTTCTATCTAAAATGAAGCGGCCCTACAAGATTGAGGCTGTTTACCGGGCAACGGAACTGCTCAAAAAAGCCAAGAAAAATCCCTTCCTCGCCTGTGACATTATCGCCGGCTTCCCCGGTGAGAGCGATGAAGATTTTAACCTTACGATGAAAATGCTTTCTGACTGCGGATTTACTTTTGTTCACGCCTTTCCCTTTAGTCCCCGGCCCGGAACTGAGGCCTTCAAAATGCGCCCCATGGTTCCGAATTATGTGACCGATACCAGGATTGCCCGCCTTGAGAAATTCAACAAGAAGTCAAAAACGGATTATATCAATTCCTTTGTGGGAAAAATCCTTCCTGCCGTCTGTGAGAGCGTACACCGAGCTAAAGTTTTCAAAGACCGCCTTGTAGTTCATGCCGTCACGGAGAATTTCTTGCACTGTCAGTTGAATTTTTCTACAAAAGACTCGAATCTTCCTGTGGCTGGAAGTGAAATCCGTGTGAAAATCCTGCGTCCCCTCAATGACGGTGAAAAGACCGGAGAGAGTGATACGCTGGCGGAAGTTGTATCCTAGTTTTCTTATAAAAACATTGACATATATATCCGCTGAATATATCATTTAATATATCGATATATATGTACGGAGGTTTTTATGGGATTGCCGAAATATGATTCAATGACAGCACGAAAAATGATTCACGCTTTCGTTCCAATCAGCCGTTTCAACAAGGGTGAGGCTGGAAAAATCATCGAAGAAGTCAAAAAGGACGGGATCCGTGTCATCGTCAAGAATAATGAGCCGGAATGCGTAATTATTACGGTCGAAGAATACGACAAAATGATGGAGCTCTCCAACAGAGCAGTCTCTGTTTTCCAAAGCAAGGAAGAAGAAGAAAAACGCAAGGCTTTTATCCGAAAAATCCGTGAAAATGTGCCTGAACCTATACCACCGACAAGAAATCTTGCGGACACTATAAGGGAAGTTGGAACTATTGATATTGATGAGAATTCGGTCTGGGAACTTAGGAGGCTTGGTTGATATGCAAAAAACAATACTTTTTGATACTAATGTGCTTATTGACTTTTGGAAGAATTCCGCAAAACTAAAAGAACTTGAACTCTCAAAAGAAAAGTATGCTATTTGCGGAGTTGTTCGCTCTGAATTTCTTCATGGAGCAAAATCAAATTCTGAAATCGATGATATGTTAAAAATTTTCGCATCTTTTAGTAATCTCCCCAATGACGACTATGATTTTGACGGTGTGGGCTTTATGCTCCAGAATTTGCGAAAAAACGGCTACACGATTCCTTTTTCTGATGCGATGATTGCTTTTACCGCCATAAAATACGATGTTCCGCTTTGGACTCACGACAGGCATTTTGAGATTCTTCGGGCATTTTATCCAGAATTGATTCTTTATGAGGAAATATAGATTCTTACAGACAGACCTTGTTAAAATTTGCTTTAATCGGTGTGAATCTGTGCAATCTGTGGTTTATAAAAAAATTGAATTTTGCTATACTTACATTCTATGGAAACAAAAAACACTCCTCACGGAACGATTACCGATAACAATCATGCCGCTCTCTGGCACGGACGCTTTGCCGAAGGACCTGATGCGGCCGCCGTTGAATTTGAGACTTCGATTCATGTTGACGAGCGAATGGCTTTGGATGACATTCGCGGTTCAATGGCTCACGCATCTATGCTGGCAAAACAGGGAGTTATTTCGGCCGAGGAGAACAAGGCCATTCAGGAAGGGCTTTCTTCTATAGAAAAGGATTTGTCTTCTGGCGCTCTTTCAATCGACTATTCAGCCGAGGATATTCACTCTTTTATCGAAGCCACTTTGACTGACCGAATCGGAGACCCTGGCCGCAAACTTCACACGGGACGCAGCCGAAACGACCAGATTGCCCTTGACGAGCGGCTTTATCTCCGCCGGGTCATTCCTGATTTGCAGAAGGCGATTGTTTCCCTCATTAAAACCCTTACGGAAATTGCCTCAAAACACAAAAATTCCCTTTTGACGGGCTACACTCACATGCAGCACGCCCAGCCGGGAAGCCTTGCCCAGCATCTCTGTGCCTGGGCTTTTATGCTCATGCGTGATGTGGAGCGTCTTTCGGATTCATTGAAGCGGGTTTCCCTTTCTCCTTTGGGAAGCGGCGCCTTAATGGGAAGCACCTTGCCCCTTGACCGGGAAGCAGTGGCAAAGGAGCTGGGCTTTGAGGGAGCGACTTACAATTCCCTTGATTCTGTCTCTGACCGTGACTACTGCATCGAATTCACTTCTGACTTTGCGATTTTGCAGCAGCATTTGAGCCGCATGGCTGAGGAAGTGGTCTTGTGGTCTACCACCGAATTCGGCTTTATCAATCTGAGCGAAAAATGGTCTACCGGCTCTTCAATCATGCCGCAGAAAAAGAACCCGGACTTCGCCGAGCTGATTCGCGGCCGCACTGGAAAGGTTTACGGAGACTTAATCAATCTTTTGGTTATGATGAAGGGCTTGCCCTTGGCTTATGACCGGGACATGCAGGAAGACAAGGCACCTCTTTTTGAGGCTTTGGACACGGTTCAGGGCAATGTAATTGTCTTTGAGGCCATGATTGCAAGCGCGGAATGGAATCTTCCCAAAATGGAAGAAAGTTGCTTCGGCGGTTTTGCCAATGCTACCGATGTGGCAGATTATCTTGTGCGAAAGGGGCTTCCTTTCCGCTTGGCTCACGGCGTTTCGGCAAAATGCGTTCGCCTTGCCATTGATTCAGGACTTTCAGCCATCGAGGATTTGAAAATCGAGGACATGAAAAAGATTTCCCCGCTTTTTGAAGAAGACATATTCGACTGCATAAAGCCAAAAGCCTGCATGGAAGGCCGAAAAACTCTCGGCGGTCCCGGCGCAATCGACAAGCAGATTGAAACGCTTCGTGGGTTTTGCAAAGAGTTTTAAATAAATCCACAGATAGGCACAGATTTTCACAGATTCGGTATGTTTGTAATCGGTGCTAATCTGTGTGAATCTGTGGATAAAAATATAGGAGAAACTTATGAAATTAACAAAAGTTTTGATGGGAGCTTTTGCCTCTCTCTTGGTTATGGGCTTGGCTTCATGCTCGAAGGCTAACAATGAATTCGTGCTTGGTCTTGATGATTCTTTCCCGCCTATGGGCTTCCGTGATGACGCTAACGAAATCGTAGGTTATGACATTGATTTGGCAAAAGAAGTCGCAAATCGTTTGGGACTTAAATTCCGCGCCCAGCCAATTTCTTGGTCTGCAAAAGAGCAGGAACTTAATACGGGCAAAATTGACTGTATCTGGAACGGTCTTTCAATCACTCCTGAGCGTCTTGAGGTTCTTGCCTTTACAAAGCCTTATCTGAACAATGCTCAGGTTGTAATCGTTCGCGCGGACAGCGGAATTAAATCTTTGGCTGATATGACTGGTAAAATTCTCGGTGTTCAGGCTGGCTCTAGTGCTGCTGATGCAGTTGATTCTGTTCCGAGTTTTAAGCAGAGTCTTAAACAAATTGTTGATTTCTCTGACAATATTATGGCACTTAATGATTTGGAAATTGGCGGTCTTGACGGAGTTGCCATGGATAGTGTTGTGGCCGAGTACAGCCTTAAAGTGACTGGAAAACCTTTTGTAATTCTTTCTGATTCCCTTTCACCAGAGCAGTACGGAATCGCCTTCAAAAAGGACAATACCGAGCTCCGTGACAAAGTCCAGAAAGCCCTTGAAGAAATGGCAGCCGACGGCACAGTAGCAAAAATCAGCGAAAAGTGGTTCGGCTCAGATATTTCTATTATTGGAAAATAAATTTTGACGCAGATGAACGCGGATGTTTTTATTTATCTGCGTCTATCCGCGTGTATCTGCGTCTGAAAGTTTTTGTTATATGACTAAAATAATTCTTCCTATGCTTTCGGCTTCTGTGGTCTCTGTTGAAGTATTTTTTCTCACGCTTATTTTTTCTGTACCATTGGGCTTTCCTCTGGCGGCCGGAAGAATGGCTCGGTTCAAGCCGCTTTCCTATCTTTTTAATGCTTTTCTTCTTATAATTCGTGGGACGCCCCTTATTTTGCAGCTGATTGCGGTTTATTTTTTTCCAGCCTATCTTTTTAAATTTTCTTTCGATCGTTTTGTGGCGGCAATTATTGCTTTGTCGGTGAATTATGCCTGCTATTTTGCAGAAATTTACCGTGGCGGGATTCAGTCCATTCCGAAAGGTCAGTATGAGGCTGCGAAAGTCTTGGGCTACACGAAAATGCAGACTTTCTTTAGGATCCTGCTTCCTCAGGTTGTTAAGAGAATCATTCCTGCCATGGGAAATGAAATGATTACACTGGTAAAAGATACTGCTTTGGTTTCAGTTTTGGGTATTGCCGAACTTTTCCGCACTGCCCAGACAACTTCCAGCCGGCTTTTTTCAACTACGCCGATTCTGATTGCGGGGCTTTTTTATTTTGTCATGAACTGGGTGGTTTCCTCTGGTTTTATTCTGCTTGAGAAAAAGCTGGATTATTATAAATAGCAGAAATTGATTCTAGGGGCATTTTATGGCAATTATCAGCGTTCAGAATATAAAAAAAACTTTCTCAGACGGCGTTCAAGTCTTAAAAGACATTTCCTTTGATGTAGAAGAGGGGGAGATTCTGGGAATCATCGGCCCTAGCGGAAGCGGAAAATCCACCATGCTCCGCTGTATCGCCCAGCTTGAGACGATTGACGATGGTTCTATTTATGTTTGCGGAAGTCCGATTGTCACAAATGGCCTTTATGCTTCTCAAAAAGATCTTCGCAAAATCGGTCTGAATCTGGGCTTTGTCTTCCAGAATTTCAATCTTTTCCCACACATGAGCGTTCTTCAGAATATCATCGATGCGCAGATTCACGTGCTGAAAACTCCGAAGAAAGAAGCCCTTGAAATTGCCCGAAAATTACTGGCGGATGTGGGGCTTAGTGAAAAAGAAAATGCCTATCCTTGCGAACTTTCCGGCGGCCAGCAGCAGCGGGTCTCAATCGCCCGAAGCCTTGCCTTAAAGCCAAAAGTCCTTTTGTTTGACGAACCGACCAGTGCCCTTGACCCGGAATTGACAGGCGAAATCCTTGCGGTTATAAAAAAACTTGCCCTTGAAAAAATGACCATGATTGTCGTAACCCACGAAATGGCCTTTGCCCGCGACATTTCCGACAAAATCATCTTTATGGCAGACGGCCTAATCGTGGAGCAGGGTGAGCCAAAAGAACTGATTAACAATCCAAAGACAGAACGCCTGCAGGATTTTTTAAAGCGATTTAACAGGTAAAATCCGCGTGTATCTGCGCCTATCCGCGTCAAAAAACGCTTAATTTCTCATTTTCTTTTTCCTTAACTTCTCATTTCAAATTCCGATATTCATAGTATGAATACTTTTACACGGTCAGTTGATTTGTTATCTCGTGCGATGGATGTTAATTCACTTCGCTATCAGGTTTCCGCAAACAATATTGCAAATGCGGAAGTTCCGAATTACAAGCGTCAGGAAGTGAATTTTGAGAGCGAGCTTAAGCGTGCCTTTGATTCAGAGAAGGACGCTGATCATCGCTTCCAGCTTACCCGCACGGATGAGAGACATATCCAGCTTGATGAGCCTTATGATTGGCGTTCTGTCGAGCCACGCCGTGTAACTGACTGGACGACCACAGCCAATGCCAACGGAAACAATGTGGATCCTGAACTTGAGGCCATGAACATCATGAAAATTCAGCTCAACTACCGCCTCTTGGCTCAGCTGGAGAATTTCGAATTCAGCCAGGTCAAAACGGCAATGAAGAGATAATCCACGGATAGGAGATTGAATTATGGGAATGTTTACATCGATTAATATTGCTGCTACGGGAATGAGCGTTGAGCGTCTCCGCACTGATGTTATTTCTAACAACATCGCCAATGCCAGCACCACACGAACCCCGGAAGGCGGAGCCTTTAAAAAATCTTCTGTTATTATTGAGCCGATTGCTTCAAGTCATCCCACTTGGAGAAGCCCATTCGTTTCAGCGGATCAGGATAACGGACCGGGAAAGGGTGTTCGTGTTCGTGAAATCGTAAAAAGCACGGAGCAGGGACGCCTGGTTTATGATCCGACGAACCCTGACGCCATTCAGTCGGGACCGAACAAAGGCTATGTCGAGTATCCAAATGTAAACATCGTAAACGAAATGGTGGATTTGATTTCTGCAAGCCGGGCTTACGAGGCAAATTCAACGGTCATTCAGGGCGCAAAAGATATGTTCTCAAGCGCACTGGAAATCGGTCGCAGTTAATGATAATTCATTATGACATCTTGTCATAATGAATTTTTTGCTATAAAATTCTAATGGGTGGAAATTTATGAATGTTACAATGCCAAGCTTGTCTCAGATTCAGATGACACGCACGAATCCGGCTCATGTGGGAAGCGCAAAGCTTTCTATTCTCGGTCAGGAAAATTCAAATCAAATTCAGAATGAAAAGACTATGGGCTCTTTTGAGTCATATCTTGTTAACGCCGTTTCTTCAATGAACAGCCAGCAGCTTGATGTGTCTCGCGTTCAGGAGCAGCTTATCACTGACCCTGATTCTGTCGATATTCATGATGTGACCACTGCAATGGCAAAAGCCCAGATGTCATTGAGCCTTGCCCAGACTGTCATTGACCGTCTTGTCACTGGCTGGAATGAGCTTTCTACTAACAGGTAGTTTAAGTTCTGAAAGGACTTAGGCTTAGCATAGATTTATAATCTGCTTTCCAGAATTCGGAAAGTGTGATATTATAATATATTGTTGTTCGTTCACGGGAGGGGTAGATGAACGACTGGCTTAAAAATACGACTGCCAAGTTAAAATCTTCGTGGGCTTCATGGAAGCCCGTTCAAAAAGCAATCGCCGCGGGTATTGTAGTCGCGGTTATTGTCGTTTTAGTTCTTGTCTTCCGCGGATCATCAAAGCCGACTACCATTGCGCTTTTTAACACGCCGATTACGGATCAAGCCGCAAGAGATGATATTGCGTTCCGACTCGATCAAGAAAATATAAAATATACAATCAATTCTACGAATGGTATGATTTATGTTGATGACGAGGGAACGGCTCGCCGCGCAAAGGCCATTCTTATTGCGGAGGATTTGGTTCCAACGCGCGTTGATGTGTTTAGCCAGATGCTTGATGTCACGAATTGGTCTACAACGGACTTTGAGCGTCAGAAAAATGATTTGCGTCGTGTTACCAATCAGGTTAAACAGCATATTGAATCTCTTGATGATATAGCAAGTGCTGATGTCGTTATTACCCCTGGGCAAAATTCTCTTTTTGAAAGTCAGAGAGTTCCTGCGTCCGCTTCTGTCACTCTGCGTTTTAAAAATGGCTCGGTTATTGAAAATGACCGTAAGCGTATTCAAGGAATCCAGCGGCTCATACTTCGTTCTGTTTCTGGTCTTACCGAAGACAATATTGTAATTTTAAATACCGCAGGCGATACTCTTAATGATTTTGCTGGCATGGCAGAAATGGATCGTCTGAGTCTTATTGAACGAACTGAAAAATTCAAGCTTAAACTTGCCAGTGAAAAGCGAGCTAAAGTTATTGGTTCATTGCAAAGCATTTACGGTGAAGACAGAGTTCGTGATCTGGATGTCAATGTCGATATGGATACATCGAAGGTTTCAAGCGATAAGACAATCCATACTCCAATCATGATTACGGAGCAAGATCCGTCAAAACCTTACGATACAACTGAAAAGCGTGATTATCTTCCGATTTCAACTCAGACTGTTACTAAAGAATGGACTGGTACTGGCTACAATCCAGAGGGACCAGCCGGTGTTGAAGGTCAGAATCCGCCTGCTTATAGTGACATGTCAAATGTTATCGGAAAATCAACCGAAACCGGCGTTGTCCAGAACAATGTGGTGAATGTCGAGCATCGCACCGAAGAGCGTATGCCTGCCGTAGACCGAATCACGGTTTCTGTAAACATTGACGGCAACTGGGAAAAAATCACTGACGGTTCGGGAAATCCTGTTTTCGTCACCGAGAAAAATCTTGAGTCATTAAAAGAGCGATACCCTGATTGGGAAGATCAGATAAAATATCGTTTCGCCCTTGGTCATATTTTGCGAATTTACAGTCCGCTTTCTGCTGATGAACTGGAACAAACAGCTAATTACTTGCAGGGGGCAATTGGTTACGATGCCAGCCGCAATTACCGTGTCGTCGTAACGAATATTAAATTTAACCGTCAGAATGAGCAGGATTTGGAAGATTCTGCGATTATCCGTGCTCAGCAAACCCGAAAAACGATTATGCTTGTCTTAATCGGTGTGGTTATCATTCTTATCGCATTTATCGTATTCAGAATGATTAGCCGTGAGCTTGAGCGTCGCCGTCGTCTTCGTGAAGAAGAACTTCTCCGCCGTCAGCAGGCAGAGCGGGAGAAGGCTCTCTGGGACGCAAAACAGGAAGGCATGGAAGTTACTATGTCTGTCGAGGAACGCAAACGAGCCGAACTTCAAGAGAATGCAATCGCTATGGCAAAAGAGCATCCTGAGGATGTGGCAATGCTCATCAGAACTTGGATGATGGAGGAGTAGAAAATGGCTGACGCAAAACCAGCTGCCGCTCATGGTAAAAAGGGCGGGGCAAAAGATTATAAAAACCTCACTGGTCGTCAGAAGGCCGCAATCTTCCTTGTTTCCCTTGGTTCTGATGTTTCTTCAGAAATCATGAAACATCTTCGTGAGGATGAGGTTGAGACTTTAACATTTGAAATTGCGCGTTTGGAAACAGTCGATTCTGACTTTAAAGATCAGGTTCTTGAAGAATTCCAGGAACTTATGTCGGCACAGAACTTTATCACCACCGGTGGTATTGACTATGCCCGCGAATTGCTTGAAAAATCTTTGGGAAGCCAGAAGGCAATCGACATTATCAACCGGCTTACATCGAGCCTGCAGGTTCGTCCTTTCGATTTTATCCGCCGAACGGATCCTGCCCACTTGCTCAACTTTATCCAGCAGGAATATCCTCAGACAATCGCCTTGATTCTGGCTTATTTGGAACCTGGAAAAGCGGCTGTCATCTTGCAGAACTTGCCGCCGGAGATTCAGCCGGAAGTTTCAAAGCGACTTGCAACTATGGACCGAACTTCACCGGATGTTCTTCGTGAGGTCGAGCGAGTTCTTGAAAAGAAACTTTCTACACTTTCCAGCGAAGACTACACTGCCGCAGGTGGTGTCGAGTCTATCGTCGAAATTCTCAACCTTGTCGATCGTTCTTCTGAAAAGGCCATCATCGAATCTCTTGAAGAGGAAGATCCAGATTTGGCAGAGGAAATCAAAAAGCGAATGTTCGTCTTCGAAGATATCGTCATGCTGGACGACCGTGCTATTCAGAAGGTTCTCCGCGAAGTCGATACTCAGGAGCTTTCAAAGGCACTCAAATCTGTGGACACCGAAGTTCAGGACAAGATTTTCCGCAACATGTCAAAGCGTGCGGCAAGTATGTTGAAGGAAGATATGGAATTCATGGGACCGGTTCGTTTGAAGGATGTCGAAGAAGCACAGCAAAAAATCGTTTCGACAATCCGTCGTTTGGAAGATGCGGGCGAAATCGTTATCGCGCGCTCTGGCGAAGACGAGCTTGTCGTTTAATCATAAAACGGGGACATAATCATGGCAAGAAATTTATTTCAGCAGACATTATTTCAACCTGGTCAGTTAAAGCCGAAAGAGGGCGAATTCAAGCTCCAGCTTGTCCATGAATTTGCGCCTCCTGTAGAAGAAGTCGTTGAGGAGGAAGTTCCTGAATACACAGGACCGACCGCTGACGATTTGCGTCGTGAAGCCGAGGCTTTTAAGGCTCAGTGGGAGCAGGAAAAGCAGCAGATGCTTCAAGAAGCGCAGGCAAAGGCCGATGAAATTGTCAAAAAGGCTGAAGATGCCGCTTTCGCTGAAGTCAAACGGCAGACAAATCAGGCTCAAGTCGTAAAAAATGAAGCGGAACAGAACGCTGCCGAAATAATCAAAAATGCTCAGGAAGAAGCTTCTAGAATTATTGAAGAAGCAAAATCAGAGCAGGACAGTCTCAAAAAAAGTGGCTATTCAGAAGGTGTAAATCAGGGGCGGGAAGAAGGTTTTTCCGAGGGAAAGGCCGAGGTTGAGCGCTTGATTGAACGAACTCATAAAATTCTTGAGGGAGTTATGGCTCGCCGTGAGGAGATTTTGAGCGAGACTGAGCAGCAGATTGTTGAACTTGTCATTTTGATGACTCGGAAGGTTGTAAAGATTATCTCTGAGAATCAGAAATCAGTCGTCATGGCAAATATTTTGCAGGCTCTCAAAAAAGTCAAAGGTCGTGGAAATGTTACTGTCCGCGTGAATATGTCAGATGTTAAGCTTACCACGGAGCATATACAGGACTTCATAAAACAGGTTGAGAATGTGCAGGGAATTACGGTTCTTGAAGATTCTTCTGTTGATAAAGGCGGCTGTGTGGTTGAGACGGACTTTGGCGCAATCGATGCTAAGATTCAGAGTCAACTTTCTGAACTTGAAACGGCGATTCTCGAAATCTCGCCTGTCAAGACAATCCAGAAAAACGAACCGCTTGCAGTAAGTGAAGGTTAATAAAAAAGACGGGTGGGGAAATGGAGTCTTTTTTTAACAAATACTTAAATACAATCAAACAGACTGAAACGATTCTCTATACAGGACATGTCACCGCTGTAAAAGGGCTTGTTATTGAAAGTAACGGCCCCCGTTCTGTTATTGGTGAAATCTGTACGATAAAAATTGCCTCTACGGGTAAGGAAGTTCTTGCCGAGGTTACGAGTTTTGAGGGAAAGACCGTAAAACTCATGCCTTACGGAGATACAACGGGAATTGAAATCGGCTGTGAAGTTATTGCAAGCGGTCATATTCTTCAGGTTCCTGTGGGTAAAAAACTTTTGGGGCGTGTAATTGATGCGACTGGTACCCCTATTGACGGAAAAGGTCCCCTTGAGACGACGGAATTTTATCCTGTTATTGCTTCTCCTGCTGATCCTATGAAGCGGCGTCCTATTGACCGAAGAATTGTCACGGGTGTGCGCTGTATCGATTCTCTTTTGACTTGTGGAAAGGGGCAGCGTCTTGGAATCTTTGCAGGTTCAGGCGTGGGAAAATCAACTCTCCTTTCAATGATTGCCCGAAACACAAATGCGGATATCAATGTTATTGGTCTTATTGGTGAACGAAACCGAGAGGTAAATGATTTTATCGAGCGAGATTTGGGGGAAGAGGGCATGAAGCGCTCTGTAGTCGTCGTGGCTACCAGCGATACACCTTCAATCTGCCGTTTGCGTGCGGCTTATGTCACCACGGCAATGGCCGAGTATTTCCGTGACCAAGGCAAAGATGTCATGCTTATGATGGACAACATGACTCGATTTGCCCATGCCCAGCGAGAAATAGGTCTTTCTACTGGAGAGGCTCCGGCTCAGCGAGGTTATCCTCCAAGCGTATTTGACTTGATTCCGAAATTGCTAGAAAGGGCTGGAACCAGCGATAAAGGCTCAATCACGGCATTTTATAATGTTCTCGTTGATGGCGATGATATGGATGAGCCTATTACTGATAAAGTTCGAGGAACTCTCGACGGACATATTGTCTTGAGCCGTGCTCTCTCTCAGCAACGGCATTATCCGGCAATTGATGTATTGCAGTCTATTAGCCGTCTTGCCCGGCGTGTTTCTGGGCGTGAGACTTTAAAAGCTGCCACAAAAATCAGCCGGCTTATTGCTATCTATGAGGATAACCGTGATATGATTAGTGCGGGTGTCTATCAAAAAGGTGCGAATGCCGAAATAGACCTTGCAATCGATAAACACGAGGCAATCGAAGAATTCTTGTGTCAGGAAGAAGACGAGCCCTGCACAATTGATGACACTCTGCAAAAAATGTCTGCCCTTGCGGAAATCGAAATCCCAGATGAAGAATATGTGGAAAATCCTGCAAGTTATCGGAAAACTGTTGCCCAGCTTGTTCAAGAGCATAAAGAAGAGAATGTGGAGAATGCCAACGAGAGTGCAAGTTCTGCATTTGAATCAAATCTTGCCCCCCAGCTTTCGGCGATTGGCGATGTGGCGGACAAACTCTAGCCTATGAAGAAATTCAATTTTTCACTTCAGAAAGTGCTTGATTTTCGCGAATTTGAAAAAAAACAAGCTGAGGCAGAGCTTGGAAAAGCCGTTGCCGAAGAAACGAAAATTCAAAACACACTTGACATGATTGCTAAACAACATGCCTCTTCCGTAGTTGCCGCTGATTCAATGAAAGATATAAATGACATGCTTTATGTTCAGAATTATTTCCGGCTTTTGGATTATCAAAAGGAGCAGGCTCTTACCGCATTGGCACAGGCTCAAGTCATCACTGAAGAAAAGCGAGATGTAATGCGTAATGCGATGAAAAACTGCAAGGTTTTAGAAAATCTTCGTGATTCAAGAAAAGACGCATGGAAAAAAGAGAATATAAAGGCAGAAGAAAATACAATTGATGATATTGTGACTTCAAAATATTCGAAAAATCAGTAAAATAGAATTCAGGTATAAAGATGAAAGAGCGTTCAGAACGATTGAAAGCGATAAAGAAACTCATAAAAAATAACAGAATTGAAAGTCAAGATGAGCTTTTAAAGGAACTTACGAAAGAAGGATTTGATGTTACCCAGGCGACTCTTTCCCGTGATTTAAAGCTTTTGAAGGTGGGGAAGGTGAGTGACGGTCACGCTGGCTATGTATACACTCTCCAAAGTGACGAAGACCGCGGTGAGAGTGAGCAGATTTTTGTACAGGATTTTTTGCGTGGTTATGTGAGCATAGACTGGAATGCAACTACAGTCGTGATTAAAACATTTGGAGGCCATGCAGATGCAGTCGCAAATGCTCTCGATTGCCTGAATCTTGATGAAATTTTGGGTACGGTGGCAGGAGACTCTTGTGTTTTCGCAGCCTTGCGCGCTGGTGTGACTGGTGAGGATTTTATGAAGACACTTAAAAAACACATTCCTGATTTGGAAGAGGAGTAAAGCTCAGATATGATTCATTTAGAAGGCACCGTTTTAAGCGGAAGCAACAATGTTTTTGAAATCGAATGTGACGACACTGACGACGACGGCAATCACATAAGACGAGCCTGCTCTTTCAAAAGCAAAAGGCTCAAGGTCGAGACAAAATACTACAATCCCCTCGCTCCGGGCGACAGAGTCCAAATCGAAATCGAAGATTCAGAAGACGAAAAAGGTCAGATTCTTTCCCTCGTTCCCCGTAAAAACGCTTTTATCCGCTGGAACATCAAAGGCCGCGCCCCCCAGCTTTTGGCGGCAAACCTTGACTATATCATTTTGGTCACTACGCCAGGGGAGCCGGAATTCCGCCCCCGCTTTATTGACCGGGAACTTGTTCAGGCTGAATACCAGAACCTTACGCCCATTATTGTCGTAAACAAATACGATTTACCGGAAGCTCAGGATCCTGATTTTCAGAACCGTCTTTCAATCTGGGAAGAAATCGGCTACAAAGTCCTGCGCATTTCGGCAAAAACAGGAGAAGGCTTACCTGAGCTGGCGGAGCTTATTACGGGCAAACTCAGTGCCCTTGTGGGGCAATCGGGCATCGGAAAGTCGTCATTGGTCAATGTTCTTGACAATTCCTGCGTCCTTAAAACCGGCAGCCTCAGCAAAAAATACGGCAAAGGCTCCCACACCACCACAAAAGGCACTCTCATGCACATTCACCTGAACGAGTCAATCGTTGGCGGCGTGCAGAATGTCTACGCTTCAATCATCGACACGCCGGGAGTCCGCCGCTTTGTCCTCAACGACATAGCCGCAGATGACCTCGCCCTCTACTTCCCCGAAATGGAAAAACTGGTCGGCTCGTGCAAATTCGGCACAAACTGCAAGCACGAAAGCGAGCCGGGCTGCAAAATCCTCGAAGCCGTGGAGGCAGGCCTTATCAGCGAAGAGCGTTTTGAAAGCTGGCAGCGAATCCGCGAAGAAATCAAAACAGGAAGCTGGGAAGATTAAGCCCAAATGCACAGAAAAACACTTGAACAACTGGACTATTACCGAATCCGTGACGAAATCGCCGGATTTTGCGTGAGCGAGGAAGGAAAATCCTCTCTTTTACAACGCGAGCCTTTCACCAGAGAAAAAATCGACGAAATCAACTCGCTCAAAAGGCTTTCCTCTCAGTGGCAGCGGGCCATTCAATCTAAAAAACCGATTCGCTTGCAAGGCTGGGGCGAAATCACTTCATTCTTAAAACTCTTGCAGGCTGACGGAACGACTTTAGAGCAGAACCAGCTTTATTCCCTCATGCTTTTTTCAGATTCCGCGCTTTCTCTTTACGCCTCGGTTAAAAGCTTGGCGGCAGAACTTTCCCTTAAAAATCTCCTCGACATGGCGGAAACTCTCCCTTATTCCGCATTGGAGCAAACCGTCAGCACAATTTCCCGCATCATCGACAAAAACGGCGAGATTAAAGACCTGCCAATCCTAAGGGAAATCAGGGCAAGAATCGCTGAAATCAACGGCGAGATTAAAGCCGCCCTCAAAAAATACACCAGCGATACTTCACTTAACTCCGTCCTTGAAAGCAATGTTCCCGCCTTCCGCGCAGACAGGCAGGTTCTTGCCGTCAAAGCCAGCCAGCGGAACAGAATTTCCGGCATCGTTCATGAAGTTTCGGCTTCGGGGCAGACTCTTTTTATTGAGCCGGAAGAAGTGGTGCGCAAAAACAACGAGCTTTTACAGGAAGAAGCCCGCCTGGCCCAAGAAACCCGCAAGATTTTTAAAGAAACCACGGCTCTTCTCCATCCCCTTTATGATGATTTGAAGTCCGCCCTCAAAAGCATGACCCTTTTTGATGTGACTTACGCCGCCGCCCGCTGGGGGGCAGAACATCTCTGCAATTATGCCCTTCATTGCGAAAAACAGAGTTCTCTTGAGCAAATCGGTCAAACTGAACAAGATTCAGAAGGACTTCCACCCCTTTTATTGCAGGCAAGGCATCCTCTTTTGGGCGACAAGGCCGTTCCTATCGACATTAAGTGGCTTTCGGGAAAGAATGTTCTGATTATCACTGGTCCAAACACAGGCGGAAAAACCGTTACCTTAAAGACCTTTGCCCTTCTTTCCATGCTGAATCAGTCGGGCTTTCCGATTCCGGTGGCAGACGGAAGCAGGCTTCCTGTTTTCAACGCCATTTTCGCAGATATTGGTGATGACCAGTCCATCGACAATTCTCTTTCCACATTCTCCGCCCACATGAAAAACATTGCGGCGGCGGTAAAGCACGCGGACGAAAATTCCCTCGTTCTTCTGGATGAGTTTGGTGGCGGAACTGACCCGCAGGAAGGCGGCGCGATTGCCATGGCCTGCCTTGACTCCCTTATCGCAAAAAAAGCCTTTGTCCTCGTTACGACTCACCACGGAAGCCTGAAAAATTACGGATACACAACGCCATCCTGCATAAATGCCAGCGCGGAATTTGACGCTGATTCCTTAGCTCCTACTTACCACATTGTCATGGGCGTTCCCGGTGAGAGCCACGCCCTGGACATTGCAAAACGCTCAGGGCTCCCCACCTCAATCGTATCAAAGGCAAAATCTTACCTTACCAACCAGCAGGCCGATGTCTCTACTTTGATTCGGGGACTCACCCAAAAACACGCTGAGCTTGACCGCCGTGAAAAAGAATTCGCCAGCCTTGAAAAGCGTCAGAGCGAAAAAATCCTCAAACTGGAACAGAAAGACTTAAAACTCCGCCAAAAAGAAAATGAGCTCAAAGAGCGTGAAAGCCGGAATGAATCCCGCTTCTTGAGGGAGACTCGAAAAAACCTTGAAAATCTCGTGCGCGAACTCCGTGAAGGCGAAATTACAAGGGAAAAGACCCTTAAAATGCGGAAATTCATCAATGATTTGACCGAGGATGTGGAAGAGCAGGAACTTGAGCTGGAGCTGGAAAAAGAAAAGCTTGAGGAAGAAGAAAAAGCCCTTCAGAAAAGAATGGAAAGCGAGGAAATAATCCTTGAAAACGGCATGAAAATCTCAAAAGCCTCGGATTCCCGCTCTTCATCTTCAAAAAAGACAAAGAAAAAACTGAGCAATAAAGAAGCCCTCAAAAAGGCAAAGGCCACCTACACAGACGAGGAAGTCTTCAACCTCGCTCCCCGGTCAAAAAACGCACCGCCGCCAAAATTTGAATTTGCGGAAGACGCGGAAGTCCTTGTGGGAAAAAGCCGAAGCCGGGGAACTCTTCTTCACGAAGAGAAAAAAGGCTTGTGGACGGTTCAGCTGGGCTCAATCCGCATGAGCGTAAAGCAAAAGGATATGGAGCTTATCGCCCCGACTCGCAATGCAGTCGCCGATTATACGGTGGAACTTAATAAAGAAGAAGGAAACGGAAGCCCGGTCTTTGAGCTCCGCTTATTGGGAATGAGAGAAGAAGAAGCCCTTCACGCCCTGCAAAAGCAGCTTGACCTTTGCGCCATGACGAATTTTAAATCATTCAGCGTCATTCACGGCAAAGGAAACGGCATTTTGCAGCAGGCAGTCCAAGATTATCTCTCGAACTACCCCGGCGTAAAGTCTTTCTATTACGCCCGCCCAGAAGACGGTGGCTTTGGAAAGACCTATGTTGAGTTAAATTAGACGCGGATTCACACAGATGAACGCGGATATTTTTGTTTTTTATCTGCGTTTATCCGCGTCCATCTGCGTCTAGTATTTGAAACTACTTCCCCCAATGAATTCACGCACGATTGACTGGCTTGGAACATAGTCAGAAGAAATCGCATTGAAGTGAGAGAGGAAGTTCAAAAGGCGGCAAGCCTCTGTGTACTGAGGTTCGCTGGGCTTTACGGCGCGGAGTTTTGGCTCTGCGTAAATCTTCAGAACAGGAATCTCATAATCCAGGGCTGTGTTTAAAACCGCATCGGCTGAATTCTGATAAGGGAAGATGTGCAATCTCTCGCCACGCTGAACGCTGTCCCACATGCCGATTGTGCCTGCTGCGCTCTTTCCACGGAAATTTGCATCACGAACGATACGGCGGATAAGGCGGTTGTCGCTGGTCGGAACACGGTTATGATCATCGAAGTTGAGCTGGGTAAGAGCCGAAAGGTAAATCTTGAATTTATACTCCGGCTTGATTAGAGGCGTGAGCTTGTCGTTAAGGCCGTGAATTCCTTCGATGATGAGAATGTCGGTCTTTCCCAAAGTCATTTTGTTGTTGCCGGTGTAATATCTCTGCCCTAAATCAAAGTTGTAGCAAGGAATTTCGACTTCTTTTCCGTCAAACAAATCGATTAAATTCTGGTTCAAAAGCTCCACATCAAGGGCTTCAAGGCACTCGTAATCGTAGTTGCCGTTCTCATCCTTTGGATTTTTGTCCCGGCCTACATAGTAGGAGTCCAGACTGATTGTTTTTGGAGTGTAGCCGATTGCCCGGAGCTGGAGTGCCATCTTGAAGGCAGAAGTGGTTTTTCCCGAAGAAGAAGGGCCTGCAATCAAAACGACCTTTACATTTCCCCTGTCATGAATCTGCTTTGCCACCTCGGCGTAATTCTGCATCTGGTAAGTCTCGCAAATGTCGATGAAGTCGTTGATTTTTTTGCGGGAAACGATTTCGTTAAGGGAAGCGGCAGATGTGACATTAACCAGCTTGCCCCACTTTTTATAGCGCTTGAAAATATCGAAAATTTTAGGCAAATCCTCGAATGGGGCGACAACTTCCGGCTTTTCGGCCTCTGGGAAGCGGAGCAGGAAGCCTTCATCATATTTCTGCAAATCGAAGACTTTTAGCACGCCGGTTGAATCAACGAGGGAGCCGAAATAAATATCGCAGAAAGCGTTCGTATCATCATTGAAAGAGTTGACGAGGACATAATCCGAACAGCGGTACTGGAGCTGTTTAGCAGTCTCCGGCATGTTGAGTTTTTGGAAAAAATCCACAGCCTCTTCGTAAGAAATATGCTGAGTAGTGATTGGGATGTCCCGCTCAACGATCCTGAGCATTTCCGCCTTTAGCGAAGCAATCTCATCTTCTGTAATCGGCTTTTCGCGGTCAAGGGTGTAGTAATAGCTGTAGCCCAAGCTGTGCCCGATTAAAAGCCGGTCTTTTGGGAAGAGCTTATGAGCGGCGGCAGCCAGAATGAAGGAAAGTGAGCGGCGGTAGACATAGGCTCCGTCTTTTGAAGCCAGATACACGCCATCGATTCGGCTTGAGACGCGGATAGGCCGGCACAAAGAAACGACCTTGTTGTTCACTTTAAGGGCGATGAGCTGGCCTTCATGGGGAGGCAGGTGCTCCATAATATCTTTGCCACGAACTCTGGAAGAAACTTCGATTTTTTTTCCGTCTGTAAAAGTTAAAGTCATAGTACTCATAAAGAATATTATAACTCACTTTTTCAATAAAGCGAGATAAATTTATTTTTCTTTTCACTATTATGATTTAAAAATGCGTGAATTTATTGACACAATTTCTATCTTCTTATAAAATTATGAAATCACTTTTAGGGGATAGCATACTAATGATTTTTCCTTTGGAGAAAACGGTAAAATTTACTGGTAATATTTATGAGGCTACTGTTGCAGCGAGTCATCGTGCATATCAGTTGGCAATGATTAAAGATGAGCGAATTGAAGAAAATGACGGCAAGGTCGTTTCTCTCGCAGCTAAGGAGCTTTTCAATTCTGAAGTTCAGTACCGAAGAATCGAAGCTAAAGATTAATTATATTGGATATAAAAAGTCACTCTTGACGAAAGGGCGGCTTTTATTGATAATAAATACAACTTGTGACTAAGGAGTGCCATCGTGCCTTGTGGAAAAAAACGAAAGCGTCAGAAGATTGCGACACATAAGCGAAAGAAGATGCTTAGACGAAATCGACATAAGAGTAAGTAACAGTTTTTTGTCATGCTTAATCGCAGGCTTACGAACTGTTCATCTTTGTCAAAAGAGACCGCCAAAGTTCTAAACTTTTAGCGGTCTTTTTTTTATACTGTGAGATTCTGAAATGAATTCTGAATGACATGGAAATTTGAAATCATTTCAGATGACAGGAGATTTGATTACGATTCTTTCTAAGATTCATTCTCCGGCAGATGTAAAAAAAATCTCTGAAAAAGAGCTTGATGAGTTGTGCGACGAAATCAGGAAGCGCATAATCGAGACTGTGGCAAAAAACGGCGGTCATTTGGCGAGTAATCTCGGTGTGGTTGAGCTTACTGTCTCCCTTCACCGGGTTTTTGACAGTCCGGAAGATGCCATTATTTTTGATGTAAGCCATCAGTGCTACACCCATAAACTTCTGACCGGCAGATATTCAGATTTTTCTTCTCTCCGTAAACAGGGCGGTATCTCAGGCTTTACCCGCCGCCTTGAAAGTCCTCATGATTTTTTTGACAACGGCCATTCTTCCACTTCTATTTCTCAGGGCTTGGGACTTTTGACGGCATGGGATAAAATCGAAAAAGAACAGAGAGAATCTGGAAGAAATCCAAAAAATCGTAAGGTTGTTGCCGTAATCGGTGACGGAGCCCTCACGGGTGGCTTGGCTTATGAAGCTCTGGCTCATGCTGGTCAGCTTTCAAAGAATCTGATTGTAATCCTCAACGATAACCAGATGTCAATTTCTCCCAATAATGGGGCTATTTCCCGCTACCTGAGCACCCTTACCATGACGGGCTTTTATCAGCGATTCCGCTATTTCGTTGATAACCTTGTTGATAAAATCCCTAATTCAAAAAATCACATCGGCAAATTCATTTATAGAATCAAACGGGCAGTGAAGGGTATGTTCCTGAGCACGAATTTCTTCGCTGATTTGGGTTTTGAGTATGTTGGCCCCCTTGACGGTCACAACATTAAGGAACTTGAGGAAAATCTCCGTCGTGTCCGCAGACTGCCAAAGCCTGTAATCGTTCATGTTCTCACCAAAAAGGGCAAGGGGTATTCTCCAGCCGAAAATGATCCGGCAAGTTTCCACGGTGTTGGCCCCTTCCAGATTTCAGACGGAAAAATGGAAAAATTCGACAGTCTGAGTTTTACCGAGGCCTTTAATCATACGATTATGACTCTGGCAGAAAAAAATACGAAAATCATGGCCATTACGGCGGCAATGTCAAAGGGAACCGGCTTGGGCACTTTTGCCCGCCCCTATCCGGACCGGTTTTTTGATGTGGGAATAAACCAAGAAAATGCCGGTACTTTTGCTCCCGGACTGGCGGCGGGGGGCGTGGCTCCTATTGT
>ODAI013645611.1_pt1 | contig 25062 bp, 22 predicted proteins | sample 1539321 | NCBI WGS metagenome assembly ODAI01 (sample SAMN02144231, study PRJEB22623) | gut metagenome | biome: sheep rumen | host: Ovis aries | place: New Zealand
CTGGAAAATGATGCGATTCTGCCAAAGGACAAGTGCTTTGCGACAGTTTTACAAAAGGTGCAGATGGCAAAGGTTTCAGATGACAATAAAGGTATGTCACCGCTGACAAGAGAAATGTATGACTGGTTCGTGCGTGTCGGCATTATGACATATAAGGGCGGAGACAAACCGCCTGCCGAAGATGCTGCATGGGAATCCGTCAAGGAGCAGGATTACAAGGAAACTTTTGCACAGACAAAGTACAAGACAAAATTGTACTACGATACGTTCAAGGTTGCTCCTGAAAAGACTGCAAACACGATTGTTATTACAACCGCTGTTGACTTGCAGATTTTTGCAACGAAACAGGTAGATTTCATTACCAGAACAGACTATCAATACCCTGAAAACAATATTGATATTGATACGATTGCAACACAGCAGTCCTATCTGTTTTTAGGTATACCACAGTCACATCAGGCATATAACTTCCTGATTGCCATGCTGTATTCACAGCTTTACGGCAGACTGTATGAACTGGGCGAACGGAAAATCCGTGGCAAATGGCATATCGGCTACAAATTCGGCACTCCTGTATTTGCTTACTGTGATACCAAAGAAGAAGCAAAAGATTTCTATGAACACGTTACCAAAGAGTGCATTGTAGAGAAAGACTACATGAATGGCACGAAAATGTACAGCATTGCCTATAAAGGCAAAGAATACAAACATTCTGTGCTGAAAGAACCGCTTGAAAAGTTCATAGATGAAATTGATAAAATGTATATCTGGAACGGTGATGATTTTGCAGGCGGAGACCCTGCCCTGCCGATTCACATCAATTTCTTGCTTGACGAATTCAAGAATATCGGTGAGATACCGAACTTCCTGACAATTCTGTCTACAAGCCGTAAATACAGAATCGGTTCTCACGTTGTTATTCAGGATATTGGACAGCTCAAAACGCTATATAAAGACGGAGAACACGAAACAGTTATGGCAAACGTAGATACTACTATCTTTTTAGGTTCAATCCTAAAAGAAGATAAGGAAGAAATGCAGAAGATGCTCGGCAAAACTACAATCAGACAGAAATCCACTTCTTCAAGCAATTCCGGTTTATCTACTTCTTACACTCCGACAGAGGTGGATTTGATGTCATTGGACGAAATCGCTGCAATCAATCAGAACGGCAGAGATGACGAACTGGTAATTATCCGTGATGTCACACCATATCTGTGCAGAAAACTGAATCTGACAGAGCATAAACGCTGGAAAGATGTACAGGCAGTGAAAAAGAAACACATTGATGCACCGCTTTACTACCGGAATGATATAGAAGGTGGATATTATAAAAACTGAATCTGAAAGGAGAAAAAGTAAAAATGATTGATAAAATTGTAAATCGTCATAAACACGACAATGTAAGGCTTGGCACTCCGTCCGATTTCAAGAAATTCAGGAACAAGTTCATGGAACAAAACGACAATAATATGTTGTTTGGAGTTTATCGTGGACAGGAATTAGGACTTTCCCTGAACTACCCCTACCACAAAAACTTCCGTTCTGCAAACGTCCTTGTCATAGGTGGTGCTGGTACAGGTAAAACGTCCAAGTATATCAAGCCGAATTTGCTGCAGGAAAATGCAAGTGTAATTGTAACTGACCCGTCAGGCGATAATTTCCGCATTTTTGCACCATATTTGCTGTCAAAAGGTTATAATGTCTATCTGTTCAATGTAAATGATTTTAGTATGAGCAACCATTATAATCCTTTGATGAACGTATTTAACATCAACGGAGAAATTTCCGAAAATGATGTAAATATTCTTGTTGACTTGTATATGAAAAATGTAGAAGTAGGTAGCTTAGACTTAGACCTCTTCTATAATAAACCCAAAACGGCATTTATGACAGCGTTGATTTACTATGTACTGGAAAATGATGCGATTCTTCCAAAAGACAAATGTTTTGCAACGGTTTTACAGAAAGTACAGATGGCAAAGATTTCTGATGACAACGAAGGAATGTCGCCACTGACAAGAGAGATGTATGACTGGTTTGTGCGTGTCGGTATTATGACCTATAAAGGCGGAACAGAACCGCCACCGGAAAATGCAGATGTAAAAGAGCAGGATTATAAGGAAACTTTTGCACAGACAAAGTATAAAACAAAGCTGTATTATGATGTATTCAAAGTTGCTCCTAAAAAAACAGCGAATATGATTATTCGCAATACAGAGAAAAACTTGCAGATTTTTGCAACAAAGCAGGTTGATTTCATCACAAGGACAGACTATCAATATCCTGAAAATAACATTGACATTGACACCATTGCTACACAACAATCCTATCTGTTCTTAGGTATTCCGCCATCACATCAGGCATACAATTTTCTGATTGCCATGCTGTATTCACAGCTTTACGGCAGATTATATGAACTTGGTGAACGAAGAATCCGTGGGAAATATCATATTGGCTATCAAATCGGAACGCCTGTATTTGCTTATTGTGATACCGAAGAAGAAGCAAAAGACTTCTATGAACACGTTACCAAAGAATGCATTTTAGAGAAAGATTACATGAACGGCACGAAAATGTACAGCATTGGCTACAAGGGCAAGGAATACAAACACTCTGTACTGAAAGAACCGCTTGAAAAGTTCATAGATGAAATTGACAAAATGCATATCTGGAGCGGTGATGATTTTGCAGGCGGAAACCCTTCACTGCCGATTCATGTCAATTTCTTTCTTGACGACTTCAAGAATATCGGTGAAATTCCGAACTTTCTGACAATCCTTTCCACAAGCCGTCACTACAGAATCGGCTCTCACATTATCATTCAGGATATAGGACAGCTCAAAACGCTGTACGAAGACGGAGAACATGAAACTGTCTTGGCAAACGTAGATACGACATTGTTCATGGGTTCTATTCTGAAAGAAGATAAGAAAGAAATTCAGAAAATGCTCGGCAAGACCACAGTCATGATAAAATTCACTTCAAGCAGTAATTCCGGTTTATTCACTCCCTATACTCCAAAAGAGGTTTATTTGATGTCATTGAACGAAATCGCTGCAATCAATCAGGACGGCAGAGATGACGAACTGGTAATCATCCGTGATGTCACACCATATCTGTGCAGAAAACTGAATCTGACAGAACACAAAAGATGGAAAGATGTGCTGAAAGTGAAGCAGAAACGCATTTATGCTCCGATTTACTACCAGAATGAGCTTTACTACCGGAATGATATAGAAGAGGGGCATTATGAAAACTAAATCTGAAAGGAGAATAGTTAATTAAGAAGGCAACACATTTAAAAATTTTAGAAAGTAAGGTGGTAAGTCATGAAATTAGGTGACTTGATTGCAGAATGGCTTTATGATGCTTATGAATATTTTTTAAGCTGTGGTGGTGCAGACCCAAAATATTTGAAAATTGACACAACTTTGATACAATTTTCATATAAGCTGTGGGAATTTGTTGTATTTTTTGCAATAGGCTTTGCAATCATATATTTTCTTTGGGAAGTAAATCAAAAAATGCTGTTTGAAGGCAGAGATGCCAATATGAAAACTTTGATAATTCCCTTTGCAAAATTTGCTTTAGTATTAGGACTTCTTGGCAGTACACAATCAATTATGGGAAGTATTCTGACTTTTTATAATAATACAATTGATAATGTACAAAGCTGGGATGTCATGTTAGACGGCAGTATTGATACTGGCGGAGCGAATCCGGAAGACGAAGACGAAGCAACAGGGGCATCAATAAAAGAACAGGAAGAAGCAAGACGAGCGGAAATTCGTGCTTCTATGGGAAATATCGGTATTTTTGAAGTACTTGGACTTTTCCCGATTGCGTTAATCATGTGGCTTTTACAGATGATTTTAAGAATTTTTTGGAACTATAAAGCAATTACCTTCAAACTTGAAGTGCTGTGGCGGTTGGGCGTGACACCTGTTGCTTTGGCAGATTGCTATAATGGCATATCTTCTAATGCAATACGCTGGCTGAAACAACTGATGGGTCTTGCAATTTATGCTGCGGCATTCCTGCTGATTCCTAAAATGGGCGGTGATTTACTTCATGCAAATACAACGGCAAATCTTATGGATTTCTTTTCTTTCCATGCTGGGGAAGCAGCTGATACAGGCGGTGAAGCATTACGAGCAGGTGTTGCAGGATTTTTCCATAATCTTGAAGGACTTGTTTTATTTATTGTAGTTCCGTTTGCAGAACTTGGCGTGCTTGGAGCAATCAAACAGGCAACTAAGGAAGTATTTAACTGAATAAAACAGAAAACAGCAGGTAATTATCCTGCTGTTTTTTTATTTGTGCAGTGTTGACAAAAAACAAAAAATATTTGCTGAATTATTTTATATCAGAATTTTTAAAAAAAACATCAGAATTTTAAAAAAATTTTTTTAAAAAAATAACCGTTGTTACCCTTTATAGGCAGAGAAAACAAAAAGGAAGAATGATGACATATGGAAATACAAATTTCACAAGATATTCGGAAATACAAAACAAAAGATATTGGAAATTTCAGTCTGGCTGAAGCAGGATTTATTGGTGTCGGATGCGGAGCAGGATTTCTTGTTTACAAACTGACAGGCAGTTATGAATATGCAATTCCACTGACAGGCACGATTCTTGCATTTGGATTTTTGAAGCCTTATGGAATGTCATTGCTGGAATTTCTAAGGACTGTGATAAAAGAAACAATATTTTCTCCAAGGATTTACATCAATGAATCAGATTTTGAATATGACCCTGATGATATTGAATTTGAAGAAATTCAGAGAGAAAATATCAATGACGGCATTACAGGCTTGAACAAGCTGATTGAAAAATATGATTCTGACGAAAAATTATTGCCGCTGATTGAAAGCGGTGAAGAAATTCCGATTTCAGCAGAGTGGAACGTTATCCAAACGAACACTCCTGTGAAATATACAAAAGAGGAAACAGCAAGAATTTTTACATAAAGCGTTATCCAAACGAATATGAAACAGTTCGCACTGAATCCAAATCAAAATTTTCTTAAACGAAAGGTTTAGGTGGTAAAAATGAATAATGAAATGATTTGTGCTGCTATGGCACAGCCCAAACAGAACAAGGCACAGAAGGCTCTCGGTAATGTACTCGGTTTCGGTACTGCAATCTCCGCAGTGGCAGGTACAGCAACTACAACCGTTTTTGCTGATGAATGGTCTAACAACGGCTTTGATGTATCAAAAGTTAATAATGCAAGCGGTACTACAATGATGTCGAAAGTAATTGGTGTACTTCTGACAATCAGCAAATATGTTGGTATTGCATTGGTTATCTACGGAATTTACGAAGTAGTCATGAGCTTCATGCAGAATCAGCCCGAAGCAAAGACAAAAGGTATTGTTATGGCATTATCCGGTGCAGTTATGATTGGACTGAAGAGTATTGTAATGTCTGTTGTAGGTGCAGGAACAGGAGCGTAAGCAGGATAAAGAAAAGATTTGACAAAAAACGGCAAAAGCTGTTTCGGCAGAGATGTCGGAACAGCTTTTTTATCAAGCGAAAGAAAGTGGGTTAAAGTATGAAGAGAAAAAAAACAGCAGCATTGTTACTGTCCTGTATTATGCTGTTATCAGCAGGAATGACAGCCTGTGGAAATAATAATCAGCCAACTGAAGAACAGCAGGCTGCTGCAAAGGCAGAAGAAACGCTGACAAAAGAAATTCACATGAATGATTATCGTGGTGGTATTACAAGAACACTTGCCATAAAAGACAATATTCTTACTCTTGTAGATGACATGAAATCCAATAATGCCATTGTGAGAGAAAACAATCCTGAATCGTTCTGGACAAAAGACGGTTATCAGGATTTTGTCACCAATTTTATGAGTACAGGTATTATTGATGATACAAAATGGTTCAATGAGGAAGAAGCAAGCTGGGAAAGTACTTATCAGCAAATCTGTTCTCAGAAAAGCAGATATACAAGTTCATCTGATGGCAGTTATGTGCTTTCTTCCGGAGTGAAAGTGCTAAGAAATGAAAAAGATGATTATTCAATAACAGGTTTGAAAGATATATCAGTAAAAGTTATCAATTCCAAGCTTTCACAGAATGAAACATATAACGGAACAGGAAATTATCGTATTCTTTACGATTGCGACAAAGACTGGTGCAAGTCTTATCTGACTGTTTCCGTTGACAGTTCCATTACTCCGTTTACTATGGAAATGCTGGAATATGCACGAATTGATGATAATACATTTGCCATTCAGACAGAAACAGAGCGTATTCTTGTAAAACTTGAAGCTGTTGCATCTGATACTGACATTCGTGAAAGAAAAATCAAAGAATTCTATTACAGCAGACTGGTATCTGACGGTGTAAGAACTACTTTTGTACCGTTTACTCCATTGCCTGTATATGATGCAGGAAACTCTAATTTGTATTCTGATGCAAACGCACAGACAAATAAAGCAATGGAAAAATTTTCTGCTATCAATAACAGGGGTGACTGTACCACACGTTACAGCAAGAATAACAGCCTTTTCCTTGACGATTATCTGATTGCTGTACCGCAGGAAGAAACAGACACCGACTGCATGGAAAAAGCAAAGGAATGGGTCTTTGAAGATAAAGCCTTGCAGCAGGCACTCTGCTACAAAGACGGTTCTCTGGTAGTAACAACGTATAACAAGCTGTCAGAAAAATATGAACGCTTTGAATATGCCGTTTCGGGTACAGACGAAAAAAATACAAAGGCACTGGAAGATTTGGTGGAAATCCAGAATCTTGTCGGTGTTGTGGAAATCAAGGCATATACACAGGAAGAAATGGCTGATGCAGATATGCAGAACCGCAGAGCAGAGCTGGAAGACCTCGGTCTGACACCGGAAGAAATTGAAAGCATTCTGAACGAAGGCAAAACAGAAACAGCTTCTGCCGAAACAGAACCAGAAACTGTTTCAGAGGAAACCAAGCCAGAAAAGGCAGATACTGTTTCAGAGGAAACCAAACCTGAAAAATCAGATGCAGAAAATGAAGCAGAAACTTCTGCTGAAACAAAGGCAGAAAATCCTGAAGCAGAACAGGAAGCAGAAGAAACCACTGTTCCTGAAACAGTAGCAGAGGAAGCAGAAGCAGAAGGAGAATAATCAAATGGAAAAGCTGGAAATATTAGGTGCGGCAACCATAGCCGGACAGAACGGAATCGTGTATTTTCTGAATTTCACAAATACAGATGAAGAACGTATGTTAATTGCTGAATTTCTCCGTGATGTACACTATCAGGAAGGTATTGCTCCTGATGAAATCCAATGTGTTGCCCTCGAAAGTGATGACAGCCTTGAAACATCAAAGTGCATTGCACTTGCATTTTGCCGAGAACACCGTTATCATATCATTTCTGCAAATCAATATGATGTGCGAGAATATTTCCGGCAGATTTTGTAAAGGAGAAAAAATATGACAGCAAGACAAATTGAAAACGCAATTTACGAATGGCAGTCATTCGTTGCCGATAAAATCAATGATATTCAAGCATTTGCAAATGCAATCAGAAATCCGGAAGATTATGTGAAAAATAACCGCAATATGGCACAGATTGAAAATGCGATTGCTGATATTCGCAACGCTCAGTCAAAAATTGAAGAACTGGAAGATGAAGTTCCAGAAACAGAAGATTCTTCCAATGACTATACCGGAAATTCTTTTCTGAACAATTTAAAAAGATTCGGCTAAAATTGATGCTTATGCAAAAAAGCATTTGCTATATAGAAAACCTGTTGTTTTTTACCCACTTTAACAGCAGGTTTTCATTATGTACTATTATATTATTTTTCCTTATAACAATATAAGTAAAATGTTTTTTCAATAATTGTCAAAATATTTTATATAAAAAGCGAAAGCATGGTATAATAAATAAAGCATAATTTTTAACAAATTAAAGGGAGTGCAAAATATGAAAAATTATCTGGTGACAAAGATATGCAGACAAGGCTACCGGATTCTGGTGATTCCGCTTGACAAATCTGAAACTGCAAAATCTGAAGCTGAAAAAGGAAAAAGAAAAGGAAAACATCAATACTGCATTACAGGGAATTTTCCTGCATTATATCCGAAAATGACTTTACAGCTTGAACTGCAAAATATGCAGATGACAGACTATCAGATGGAACTGACAGAAGAAAACAGGAAAGCCCTGCTGAAAAACAATGTAGCAGAAGCTGAATATGCGAAAATTCTTGCAAATCATATGAAACTGAAACAGGACGGCTTTACATGGGAAGATGCAGAAGTCGGAACAGAGAAGTTATATGATAAGTTTGACTTCTGGCGTGCAGACAGGATTCATAAAAATCTTGTAAACAACGCTTCTGACAAACTTCGGCTGAAAGCCATCAATCATGAAATTCTCCTGACAGGCAGAAAAAAAAGAAAAATCTGTTACAGCATCAAAGAATTCTTCAGCTTTTTTGAATCAATAGAAAATCAAGGTTCATACGGTAAACTGATAATGCCGATAAAAGCAGAGTGTATGCAGTCAGAATGTTATGGTATCAGGAACAACATGGTATTTGACAAGGAAATGAAGGAAAAAGAAGATTTTGTCATGCAGAACATTATGGAGCGTGTCAGAGATGGTGGTTATTATCAGCTTTTGACAACATGGGAAATTGACGATTTTATCCGTTCCAAGCGAGGTTCATATCTTGCAGAGGAACAACTGGAAGTAATGAACTGTCTGTACAGTACCATTCCATGTATTGTAACTGGCGGAGCAGGTACAGGAAAAACATCTGTCATCAAAACTTTGATTGAATGCTATGGAAAGTATTATGGTACAAACTATATTTTGCTTGTTGCACCGACAGGAAAAGCAAGCAGGAGACTTGCTGAAAAAACAGGTATGCCAGCCTGTACCATTCACAAGGCTTTACGAAAAAGCATAACAGATGACTTTACGTTTTACAATGAAAAGAATCAGCTTCCGCAGCGTTTGATTATCGTAGATGAAAGCAGCATGATTGATACAGCTCTGATGTATGACTTGCTGAAAGCGACTGACAAGGCAAGCAAACTGATTTTTGTCGGAGACCACAATCAGCTTTCCCCTGTTGGCTACGGAGAACCGTTCTTTCAGTTTATGAACGCAATGGAAATTTATCGTCTGGAAGAAAATCACCGTCAGTCAGAAGATACGGATATTCTTTATATGGCGAACCGTGCCTTGTATCATATGCCTGTTACAAACGGCAGGGGCGTTTCTGTGCAGGAAATAGATTATAATGATGACATTCCGTATATTCTGAACAGATATTTTCATGAAGATGATGAAAATACGCAGATAATTTCTCCGTCTAATGCGACAAACTATGACATCAATACATACATACAAGAAGTAAATGCAAGAAAGAATGGTTTTCTGGAAAATAATGAACCGTATTTGCAAGGCAATCTGTATGTTGGCGATAAGATTATGACTGTCAGAAATACAGAACATTACTGCAACGGAGACATTGGATATGTTTCAGCTATCAATGAAAAGGAAATCACTGTACAGATTGAAGGCAGACAGATTGTCATTCCTGAAAAGGATAAAGATGACATTCAGCTTGCCTATGCGATTACTGTTCACAAAATGCAAGGCAGTGAAGCGGACAGAGTGATTGTATTTCTGGAAAAAGAAAACAGCTTTCATAATGAAAGCCGTATGCTGTATACCGCTTTTACAAGGGCAAAGAAAGAACTGATGATATACTACTACCAGAAAGGAAACAAAAAAATATGTGGGACTTTTTAGATGTTATGGACAAGAACCTTCTTTATAAGTATATGGAACTGCTAAGTGGCAAAAAAAACCATATTTATGGAGTTGATTATCATGTTAGTAAAGAAATGCAGCAGGAGCAAAGGAAGCAAACAGCCTGTTACTTGATTTGGTTTACATACAGATATGTACTCAACTGCAAAACACTTGAAGAAACTGTTCCTTATCAGAACAAGGAAATCCTGAAAAAATACAAACTGTTGTCCTTCATCACCAATACTGCTGTTTTCCTCTGCAATGATGAAATCTGTTTCAGAAAACCTGAAGATATTACTATGATTCTGGAAATTTTATACAACAGATATGATTTGTGGGAACAGTTTGATTGCTTTATCCGAAATACAGAAGGCATCAGAAGAAAAAGATGTGTGAAAGCAAAAGAAAAATATCAGGAAATTTACAAAAAAATTTGTAAAGGAGAATCTTTTCATGATACAGATGCTTCATAAACGAATCAATTTTGTCTTTCTTGCAATATCAATATTTTTTTGGAATAGTATTCCATTATCCGTTCATGCTGAGAAATATAAAATTGAAGAAGATGAACCTTTATGCCATGAAATTTATAGTGGTGGCATTAACTGGTTTGATGATGAACACGCTGTACAGTATGAAGAAATAAAAGACTTAGAATGGAAAGTAACCGTTACTGGAGAATATGTATTAGCGAATACAGATATGAGAGAAATTTCAGACAATGCATTTGAAGATTTATGGAAAAGCTGTGTTGATGAATCTACTGGCTGCGATAATTTTTATTTTGCAGAATATTTGAATCCTGAAAATGTATTTCATGATACTTACAGTAAAGTTTACCTTTATAAACCAGTTTTTGAAGAATATATAGAACGCTGGCGGAACAGAAGTTTAGAAAATAATCCTTATATCATTGCTGAAATGAGAGAAAGCACAGTTGTCATTGACTATGGCATTCCTTATTTTATCGAAAGAATTGGTGCTGATATGTCTGCGGAAGTCAATGAAGGTATTCCTGAATGGTATCAGACAGGTTATCTTAAAGTAGAATCTCCTGTTAGTGTTATGATAACATTGGAATTGATGGAAGAAAAGAATTATTATACTTTTTATGTTCCGAAAGAAGAAACTTTTTATATCAAACTGAAACAAGGCGGATATTTTGTAACAAAAGTAAATTCACAAAATACAGGTGACGGAGAAGAAACGCTTCCCTACAACGATTTGATACAGATTACGTCTGGCAATGAAACAAAGGAAAATGCCTATCTGTTGCAGCTACAGGCTTTTGCCGAAAAGTACAACATTCAGGACTTGCCTGCGGAAACACAGACAATCATTGAAACAAGAAACATTTATGAAGACCCATTTGCCGAAAAAACAACCATTGAAACAGAGGAATCAGATATTCCTGTTTTAGAACAGAATCCTGCCTTATTCTGGGCTGTATGCGGATTGTGCGGAACTGCCCTGATAGTCCTTGCAATCATTTCTCTGAAACAAAAAAATCGTTATCCAAACGAGAAAGGTGATAATTATGAAAAACCATATGAAAAACCATGACATTGAAATTTCATACGCTCTGAAAAACTCTAATGAGTACGATTTACTGGAATATTTCAGACAGGATATGAATATGAGCGATTCAGAATGGCAGTCTTTCTGCAAACGGTATTACAGGCGAGATACTTCTACAATTGCAGATTTCATTCAGGATATGTACGGTATCTTTATTACAAAACAAATGGTGCAGAAAGCTGTTGCCGAACATCTGAACCAGTGCCGTGCTGAAATTATTGTCTGAATCAGTATTGTACCAGAACAAAATAAGAAATCCCCTGTTTATCCAAAGCAGGGGATTTTCTGGCATATAAAAAGCAAAAGTCGGAGAGTGAAGCCGACTTTTGCGAGCATAATGATAGAACGAAAGCAGGAATGCAGCTATGCGTTCGTTCCATTATCATTGTAACACATTTTAGAATATTTGTCAACTGTTTTTATTATATTTTTTGTATTGCTTTTATTTTTTGGTTAGATTCACAAATATGTTTTCTGATTTTTGTCTTTTTTCACCATTTTGTCATGATTTTTGTTTATAGAAACAATGAAAAATTCGCACACTCATACAAGCCGTTTACAGGCTCATACAGACACGTTCTGCAAAAGGGTATCATTTTGCATTCGTTGCTTTCCAAACGCTGTATGCATTGTTTTTGTAAAGAACAGAAGCATTCTGCAAACAAAAAAGGTGATTGGTTAATTACCACTCACCTGTCTAACGAATCATTTTCTTTTTCATGATATTCTTCTTCCTGCTCCTGATTATCTGAACGGTCTGAATGCTGATATTCCTGATTTGGCTGTATAATATCTCTCTGCGGAATCATACTCTCCCATTTTTCGTTGGAAATTTCTGCTTTTATACCTGCTGATGCTTTCGGACTTTCGATAATTTCAGAATAATTGTTTTCTTCATACTGACAGAAATCGTATGTTTCTATTTGGTATTCCATACAGTAGCAGAATTTTCCGGAATTTTCCTGCATTTGTTCCTGTGATTCTTCCTGCTCCGTTTCTGGTTTTCGTTCAGAATCAGAAACACCGTTGTCCGAATTGCTCCCCTGTCCTGTCGGTGATGCTGTATCATCAGGCTTGTCATCAGCATTATTTTTACGAAACAGATTCAGGAATGATTTTACTGTTTCCTGCAACAAATTTGTAAATTGATTTATTTTCTCAAAAAGGAAGTCTTTGATTTTGTCAGATACTGCAATTACATCACTATTTGCAGTTTTGAAAAATTTATTATTTTCTGAATTAGCAAGCGTGTTTTGAAAATAAATAATATTTGAACTGCCTGCTGAAAATAATTCTGTTTCTGTCTGAATTGCACTTTTCTGTTCTTTTGAAAGTGAAGGAAATTTATCATTTTTATTCCTTTCATCTTTTGCAAGTGTTTCCTTTAAAATCAGTTCAATATGTGGCATTATATCATCAAAATTTCCCTGAATTTGATATTGACTGATGAATTGCTGCGTTTTTAATGCTACATTTACACCATAAGAAACTTCATGTCCTGCAAGGTTAAAGAAATTTTCATAACCACTCTTGCTTCCGGAAGTAATCATATCATCTCGCAATTCAGCCAAATGTCTTGAAAGCAGTATTGCATTGACTGCGTTGATTTCGTATGTCAAGTGCAGCGATAAAACATAATCAGCAGAAATATTATTCAGTCTGTCTCTCAATTTTTCAAGAACCTCATTACTATATGTATGAGTATCACATAAGAAATTATGCAGAAACTTCTGATAATGCTGTTCATTTGTATAATATTTGCCATTTTTTTCATCTGGATTTGCAATATACTTTGCTCTATAATTTTCTATTTGTGTTAATGCAAATTTGGATTTTACTCCATTATTATTATCTTGAATTCCATTTATAATATTCTTTCTTGATTCTGGATTTGTATACAGAACTACTGGTGCTTTTCCACGTTCTGTTTTAGTAATATTCAGGACAGTACATTGACTAAAAGAATAGCTGTCTGTATCTGTAAAGCACGATATACCTTCTAACTTAGTGCTTATATGCTTTTTATTAAAAACATCTGTATCTTTTTTTAGAAAAAAACTTGTATACGAAACAGGTACAATTATTGCTTTATTGATTGGTGATATGTTGTCTTTAAACTGAATTACATAATCTGCCCCAATGTTTGTCTTATTAGTCTTTATAGTAAAAATACCAGAATCACTTTTTCCAAAATAATTCGGAATATTATCCATAAACATTTCAAAATTTTCCAACGTTTTTATTCTGTCTTCAAAACCATATTCGTTATGTTCGGCATCATATACATATCCAGCAAAATCAGAAATACTTTTTGTTCCATCCAAACAGTCATTAAGAAATTTTTCAGATTTTTTAGCTGATGGCAGACCGACAAAATGTTGTCTCCCTGTCAAATGCTGAAATTCAGGTTCTCTGAAAGCAACTGTATAAGTTCGGATTCCTTGCAATCCTTCTATCGCTCGTTCTTTGAAATCGGATGTAACCATTTCTATTTCATATTTTACATCTCTGCCTGTCACATTTGTGTATTTATCATGATAAGAAGTATCACTCATTTTTTTGTATGCAACAGCACACTGATATAATGGGTCAGTAGGATTTGGCTTTGGCATCATCATCTCCCCTTTTGATAAAACATATAATCAAATCATATTATAAAAAAATGGTTCTGAACATCAATTCAGAACCATTGCATATTTTTCTTCAATATTGAAACTATGTCAATACCTAAAGTTAAGGTCGAAGTATATGCACTTCAAACAGTCACTCCACACAAACTCCCTTAACCAAGAATATGCTTCACAGTGAGCATCACCCAATTCCTTATGGGATTGTTTGCCGCTTCCGTCACAGTATGCACTATGACTTCCATCATTTATATTATAGCATATTTCATTTAATTTGTCAAGCTTTTTTCTAATATTTTTTAATATTTTTCTTTGTATGCAACAGCACATTGATACAGTGGGTCAGCGGAATTAGGCTTTGGCATAGTAACTTCTCCTTTGTATAAAATATATAACAAATTTTAATTACAAAAAAATGGCTCTGAAAAAATCCAGAACCATTTCCTGCATATATCTTATCAACGATTTCTCGTATATAGGCAATCCGGTCATATGCAACCTATCGTGAACAGCTCCACGCACACTCAAAGCCAGAGCATACGCTTCACAGCGGTGCAGTAGCCAAAGCAGATTATGGGATTCGTACTGCTTCCATTACGGTATACACCGTAACTTCTATATATATTATAGCATATTTGCACCGATTTGTCAAGTGTTTTTTGCATATATTTTCATTTTTTTCAATAATTCAAATCCTGTCAACTACCGAAATTTAGGGCAATTACCGCCTGAATTGCAAGAAAAACAATGATACAGCCGAAAATGATTTTGTTTCTGATGCTTTCGATTTCCTGCTGTTCTGTTTTCCTTGCACAAAAAAAGCAAATTACTGACACTATCCAGCAGAAAGGGTAAAGTAAAAACGGCAATATTGGAATATCGGCAAAAATTTTGTCTGCAAACGGTATCAGCAGATAAGGAATGACAAAGGCAAATCTTCCACATTTTACGATTTTCTTTTTCATTTTTTCACCTGATTTCAAAAACTGTTCCTTCAAAGGCAACAGTATTTTCAGACCATTCAATTAAGGGTTCTTTCTGTTTCTTCTTCCTGCCGGAAGGTTCTTCTAACTGATAAGAGCCAAGACTGTTTTATTTTGCAATCAGTGTTTTTTTCAGAAGTACCAAATCATAAATATTTACGTTTCCGTCCTGATTCATGTCAGAAATCATGAAACTGTCATAGCTGATTTTCTGCTGTCCGTGCAGATACTTCTGCATCATAATGACATCTGTTACATTGATACTGCCGTCCAGATTGACATCACCGTACAATGGTTCAGGTTCAATTTCTGTCGTTTCGGTAACAGATTCTTCTGTTGTTTCTTCGGTTTCTGTTTCAATTTCTGTTGTTTCTGTTTCGTCAGTAGGTTCTGTCACTGGTTCAGGAGCATTATTCAGCCATGTGCCGAATGTATGAGTTCCGTCAATTTCGGGAGCAGACTGAATGATGCTGTCTGTGCCTGTGCCACCGTCTGTACCGTAATATGCACAGAGTTCTGTAATGGAAAGCATGAAACAGCCCTCATAATCCAGAGCAGGTTCAGTGCAGGAATAGCTGTCCCATACATCATTGTAACTGCCGTTCTGGTCTGTTTCACCGCCTACCAATGCACCATACAGAATGTGTTCCATGCCGTTCTTGTTCGGATTGGCAGCCCTGTGGTGCGGATTCTTTGGATAAGTACTTGTATAGCCGAGCAGATAGCTTCTGCCTGACGGATTCTGCCCTAACAGATAATCCATCTGCGTTTTCGCCCAGTCAAAATACTGTGTCTGTCCTGACTTTGCACCATACTTTTCCGCATACATCTGCCATGCACAGTTGTATCTGGAACTGCCCCATTCTGTACCGCCTTTCGGGAAATAATATTTTCCTGCCTGCGGATTCTGAATCAGGTTTGCATTCTGCTGTGTTTTCTGAAGATGTTCTGAATTGCCGAGTTCTGCAAGAAGTGCAGAGTAACCGCCCCAGACCTTATCCCATGAATAAATCCAGCCGTCATATTCCGTTCCGGCAGGTGTCTGGTATGCATCACCGTTTACTGCAACAGGGGTATAGCCTGCAAAATTATCCTCTGCAATGTGAATCCACAAATCAGCCCATGCAATATCGTCCTGCTGACTGCCTGAACCGTAAAAACTGCCGATACCGTCAGATGCAGCGGAAGGATGCTGTTTTGCAAATTCATGCAGTGCCTTTGCATATTTCAGGCATTTGTCTGCATAATCACTCTCTCCTGCTTTTCTGAACTGAACAGAAGCACTTGCAAGACAGGCTGCCATTTCTCCTGCCGCATCAGCAGAAGGGTGACTTGCCGTAGCCCAGTATGTCTTTCTTTCATAATTCTGCTTTTCAGGAGAAGTCCATGTTGTATCATGGTCTGCTTGGTCTCCGACCAAATAGCAGAACGAAGATACGGAACTGTCATCATTCAGATAAGTGACTTTCATGAAATACTCTGTCATGGTATGCAGAATATCCAGTGCATGATTTGTCGTGCCTGTCTGTTCAAATACTTCAGGGTGACTGTACATACTCCATGCAAGGCTTGTTCCTGAAAAGCCCATTGTCATGGTACTCTTGATATGGTCTCCTGCATCATGATAACCGCCTGTTACATCTGCTGTGTCCTTGCCGCCGTTCTGGGATTTGATGACTTGTTTTTCTGCATCACCTAATCCGACTGCACCGGACAGACTTGCAGAATCATCATAGGTATGACAGTTTCCTCTCCATGTCAGAGGATTATTGTCTACTTCTGCACCACACTCATTGGCATCATAGAAATACAGTGCCATTTTCAGGGCATCTCCGTAGTCAGGCGATTCCGCCTTTGCTGTCATTCCTGCTGTTTCCATTCCTGTCAGAATGGAGCAGGCTGAAAACAAGGCAATTGCCTTTGCTTTCCACGATTTCTTTTGCATAAGAAAAAACTTCCTTTCAAAAATTTATTTTACTGCTGTGTGCAGTAATTGTCACTAAAACTAAAACATATACTGATACTGTGCGATTAAATCACAGGCGATTTTCTTTGCCCTTTCTGCTGAATCTGCTTTCACTCTGATAAGATAACAGTCCTCACATTCTGTATCGTCCCAGTCTTTTACAACTTCAAAATCAGGATAATCTGAATAATCCTTGTGATAGCTTCTGAGAATTTCCAGTGTCATATCTTTGAAATGGAAATTGCTGTCGAATTTTACAAGATATGTCGGAAGTCCTTTATCCTGTCTCTTAGCATCTTCCATTGTCAGAATTTCTACTGTTTCATCATGGCGTTCAAACAGCAGTTCTGCTTTGATTTTTTCTGCTGTCTCCCTGTCAAGTGTAGCAGCAACTACCTGTCTGTCACTGTAACAGCCCTTTTGAATCACATAAATTTCCATAACAAAAACTCCTTTTATTATGAAATCAGGGGAAAAATCCCCCGATTTCCATTATTCGTACATTTCCATATGCCTGAATTTAAAATTTCCGCTGACCTCATAGTAGCAGATGTCAATAAATTTATGTGCATTCAAAAATGTGTCCATTTTCTTTGCAGAACAGTAATTTTTGCTGTTCTTGTCCTGAATTCCTAACATTGCCTGTCCGTCACCGATAACATAAATCTTGTCTTTTGGTTTTGCCAGAATGGACGGATTGTCAACAGCATATCTCTCCACAATCTTTTGCAGATGATTCTTATACTCCGTTTTGCCTTTTGCAGTTTCCAAATCATAGAAAACTGCTCCTGCTTCAATGATATGCTTTTTTGCTTCTACAGGCTTCGGCTTTTCAAGCTCAGTAATAACGATTGGCTTATCCTTGCTGCCTTTTGCATTGGCTTCTATGATAATTCTGAAATATTCAGGATTCTTCATCACCACTTCATACATCACAGGATATTCATGCAGTAATGCTGTCAGCTCTGCAAAATTCGTAATATTCTGACTGCGGATGATTTCTTCAATCTGCATGGCAATTTCAGTTTCATACTGTTCAATTGTCAGTTTTCGTTTTGCCTGAACCACGAATGTCGGTGTAATTGTCGTTTCATTCGGTTCTTCTGTCTTTCTGCGTTTGCTTTTTATCAGATTCATTCCGATATTTCTGACCGGATTGTTGCCGATACGCTTCGCATATTCATACAGCTTTCCCTTGCAGAACAGAATATCCCCCTTCCGGATTTTGTTCCGGACAACATAATCATCAGGAATCATTATCCACATATGGTCTATCTCTTCATGCTTATATCTCCCTGAAAGTCGTGGCGATTCCACTACACTTACCTTTTTTAGCAGCATATAGGTTTCTTCACATTCTTCACTGCCTTTCAGCTCGAATTTGTCATAAGTTCCCTGTATCGTAATTTTCATGCCGATAAAGGGTTCTAACGGAGTACGGTACTGACTGTCCTTCGGAAATTCATGTGCATACATCACACGCACACTGCTTGCAACTGGATTTTCCAGTTCGCTTTTCCATGACTTCTTGCTCATTCTTTCACCACTCTTTCAAACGTTTTTGTCTGTAAAAAAATTCCTGCTTCCTGCTCAGAATTGTCTATCGTGTCTTTCAGTTCTTCCTTTATCTCACCACGATAAACAGATATATGACGAAACTCATAAAATATCTGGCAAATCAAAAAATTTCTGAATACATCATCAGCTTTCTGATTTCTTTTGGTGTACTGTTCTGCTGCCTTTACCAGTTCGCTGATACTGAAAATGATTGTGTTATGTTCGTTCCAGTAGCAACTGAATAAAGTATGTGCTGTATCTGTAACAGTTCTGTCAGGACGTTCACCTGTCTTTTGAAACAATTCATGCATTACCTTGCTGTTTTCTGATTCATACCAGAATACAATTGCAGGAGCATTTTTAAAAGAATAATGCTGAATATACTCATTCAGAAATTTGGAATATGCTTCAATATTCAGAAATTTCTTTACTTCTTCATCATAATAGAATTTCATTTCTTCACCGCCTTTCTATAATATTATTATATCATATTTATTTTATTTTGTCAAGTGCTTTTTATGCTTTTTATCATTTTATTTTATTATCAAAACATAATTATTTTATTTTCAAAATATTATTTTTTCTTTGTCTGCAAACAAAAAAACAGCCATTTTTACAACGACTGTTCTTTATTTTCTTTTTGTCTTTCATACATTGGTGCAAAAATTTCCTGAATACAGGCATTTGCTTTTTTATCGCACATTAGCAGGAGTGCTTCGTTATTTCCATATTTTTCAACAAAAAATTCTTCGCTTTCTTCTTCCGGATATGCTTCCAGTCCGGAAGTAAATTCTGCTATTTCGTAAACTGCATGGCGAAATTCGTGACAGATTGTCTGAATGACAGCTTCCTGAAAAATTTCCTGAAAATTTCTCCATTCATTAGAATCAGATGCAATTTCTTCTGCAAGGCTTGCAATTTCTCCGATATTGACAATGATTGCTGATTTTTCTGTCCAGTTACAGCCAAGCAATTCACTTGCTACTTCAAAAACATAGTCATCTGTTTCAGAATCTGTTCTGTCAAGCAGTTCCATTCTGCCTTTGGTGTCCTCACGAAATCCTTCAATTTCACCGTATTCATCATAGACAGGCTCGTCCCAGAGCAGTCCGATTGTATCAACCGCTGCAAGGGCATTGACATCTATGCAGTTAAAAATAAAGTCTGCAAGCTTGTCTATGTCCAGAAATTCTGTCACTTTTTCGTCAAAGCACATGGAATTTCTGATTCTTTCAACGCTGTCTGTTTCATGGTAAAAAATCTTCCGTTCTGCTTCACCGTTGAAATAGCTGATATGGTTTTCTGATTCTTCCCAGATTTCGTCAATTTCTCCGTCTTTCAGCCATTGATGAACTGATTCTCTGACATTCTCTTTTGAAGAAAATACCATTGTTCCGTTTTCCAGCCTGCTGTTCACCGTCTGTTCACCATCTTTCTGCATTATACATACAATATTTTTGGAATATATTATCTTTTATGTCTTTTTTTACAATATTATTGCACAACTGCAAATTGGATTCCTGTTTCATGAATCTTTTCAGTTTACGGCTGACAACAGAATCGTCCAGATAATTTCCAATAGACAGCGATTTTCTAAATTTATTGTTTCTTGCCGTAATGATGACAAAAAGCATAGAAAAAGTATCGTGAATCAGACTTTCCCTGAACGCTTCAATCTTGTTTTCAGGATTAGAAAATCCAAGAATATTGCGGAGATTGACAATAATTGTATTCTGTTCATACAAATAGTAAAAATCTACCCATTCAATTGTTGAATCCATCTTTTTCCCCTGATATACTTCCTGCATTACCTGACTTTCATAAAAATCATAGCAGATTGCAAACGTTGGAACATCAGCAACAAAAGGATAATAATAATCCAACCGTGAAAGTTCTGAATAAGATTTCTGTACAAAATCAGCAAACGCTTCAACATTCAGAACTTTCTCCACACCTTTGTCATACCAGATTTTCATCAAAATAATTTAGCAATTGACACTCCTGCTTCTTTAAGCAGTGAGAGAAATTGCTTTCTCCTTTCCTAATTTTTTTTAAAAAGCACTTGACTTTTCACTAAAAATATTGTATAATTATATTAGTGAAAAGAGGTGAACTATATGTCAGAATTAACTGTAACAGCAAAAATTCAAATATGTCCGAATGAGAATGACAAACAGGTTCTTCTGAAAACCATGCATCATTACCGTGAAGCCTGCAATTATGTTTCAGAATATATTTTTCAGACACATGACCTGAACCAGTCTTCTGTCAACAAGACAGTATATCATCTTCTGCGTGACAGTTATGGTTTGCGTTCCCAGATGGCACAGTCTGTCATCAAAACAGTCATTGCCAGATACAAAACCATTCTTGAAAGTCAGAAAGAATGGATTCAGCCTGATTTCAAAAAGCCACAGTATGATTTGGTGTGGAACAGGGACTATTCTTTGAATCAGAATTTATTTTCTGTCAACACACTGAATGGCAGAATCAAAGTTTCCTATTTCAGCAAAGGTATGGAACAGTATTTTAATGATGAATATAAGTTTGGCACTGCAAAACTTGTATACAAACACAAAAAGTATTTTCTTCATATTCCTGTTACTTATGAAGTGCCTGAAAGCAATCTGTCTGAAATCTGCAATGTTGTCGGTATTGACAGAGGAATCAATTTCGTTGCTGCTACATACGACAGCAAACACCGTTCAGGCTTTTTCAAAGGCAGAGAAATCAAACAGAAACGTTCGCATTACAAAGAATTAAGACAGCGTTTGCAGCAGGTAAAAACACCTTCTTCCAGAAGAAAACTGAAAAGAATCGGTCAGCGAGAAAACCGTTGGATAAATGACATAAATCATTGTGTCAGCAAGGCACTCGTTGAAAACAGTCCGAAACATACACTTTTTGTTCTGGAAGATTTGAAAGGTGTCCGCCATGCCACTGAAAGGGTAAAGAAAAAAGACCGTTATGTTTCTGTAAGCTGGGCTTTCTATGACTTGGAGCAGAAATTGATATACAAGGCACAGAAGCACCAGTGCAGTGTTATCAAAGTGAATCCTGCCTATACCAGTCAGCAGTGTCCTGTCTGTGGACATACAGAACGTGCAAACCGTAATAAGAAAATACATCTTTTCTGTTGTAAGAATTGCCATTATCGTTCCAATGATGACAGAATTGGTGCAATGAATCTGTATCGCAAGGGAATTGAATACTTAGTACCTGATACAGTCACAGCAGAGTAAATCTTTGTTGTGAGGGGCGTTATCAACCGTCCTATGATGTAACATCACCTTGATTTTTTTCTTGGAATAAAGGTAGGAGTTATCTTTTGCAGATAACGTTCTTACTACCGGATAGTTACAAACTCTCACCTCTTAGGTGATGAGTTAGTTGATAGAACATCTTCCTTTCAAATCATCATTGTTGTTTTTGCTGAATTCATTGTATTATTATTATACTATATTTAATGAATTTTGTCAATAGTATTTAAGTATTTAATGTCATTTTATTTATTTATAGAAAAACAGCTATCCGTTATGGATAACTGTTTCTTTTTCTCAATATTCTATCGGATTTTCAGGATATTCAATTTTCTGAATGCTTTGAATGTGGCTGAAAGCAAGACCGTTCCAGAAGAATGACCCCCATGTGCCTGTCACCTTTACACCGGACGGCACATTTGCATCACTGTCATAAATAAATTCTATGATATTGCGGTTTGTGTCATCTTCACCGATTTCGTGATACCATCTCAGCCCTTTGTCATCACACTGCTTGACAGTGAACTGCTGACCGTTCTGCATTGTGATTAAGTACCTGTCCCAGTCCTGTCCGAAGTACTGCCCCATAGCAACACAGAAGTCTCCGTATTCATCTACACGAATACTTGTATCATAAACAGGGTCTTTGATACTTCCTGCAATTGCTCCGGAAGCTGGCTGTGCTGTCAGTCCGGAAGCACGTTCTCCTGCAAAGAAATCTGTTGCATACAGCACTCCACTGTCTTTGTACTGTGCATAAGCTTCTTCATCTTCATCAAAATTGTAAACGACATTTACCTTCTCTGTGTGTCCCGTTACAGTTTCCGGCTGTACGGTTTCACCCTCGTTTGCTTTTGGAGAAACATAGACGGTGTATTCACTGTTTTCACGCAAGCCTGTCAGATAAAGCAGATTTTTTTCTTTGAAATACAGGTAAATATTTTCCTGATAAGGGGCTTCTGTTTCCACTGAAACATCATATTCTCTGCCTTCCTGCAAATCCCACGTTACTTTCAGACAGGAAACAGAAATCGTACTGATTTGCAGATTGGAAACAGAAACAACAGGCAGTTCTGTTTCAGTTTCTGACACTGTTTCAGTAACCGCTTCTGTCGTATTTTCCTGTTTCGGCAGTACTCTGCCTAATGGCTGTACTGTCGGTTCTGGTTTCTGCTTGAAAGCTTTTTCTGTTTCAATTACTGTTTCTTTCTCTGTCTCAGTTTCTGATTCTGTTTCAGCAATGGTTTCGGTTTCCTGTTCTGTCACAATTTCTGTTTCCGAAACAGTCATTTCTTCTGTTTCTTTCTGAACTGTTTCTGTCATTGTTTCAGTTCCTGCAGATTCTGCATTTCCACAGGCAGTACACATAACTGCAATCAGCAGAAAACTGAATAATAATCTCATTTTTTTCATAAACCAAATTTTTTCCTTTCTCTCAAAGCAACATCAAAGCAAAGCAAATTTTTAATCAAATTTTGTAAAATCCGGTGCGTACCTCAAAATCACTTTTCCGTACATTCCGCTTTCGGGAATAAAGCCGATTTCTTCTGTCCGGCTGTCAACAGAACCATTTCTGTTGTCACCCATTACCATATAGCAGTTTTCAGGAACAGTGACAGGATATGTCACTTCCGTTACCTTATTGTCAGGAATTTCTTTCAGTGGAGAAAACGGTTTTTCTTTCAGATAATCTTCCTGTAAAGGCTGACCGTTTCTAATGACTGTTCCTGTTTCAAAATCAATGTCAATCGTATCACCGCTCATGCCAATGACACGCTTAATCAGAATATGATTCCATGTATCGCTTTTGCAGACAACAATATCTCCGTAGGAAATATCCGCTTTCTTGGCATAAATCAGCTTGTCACCGTCCTGAAACGTATTTGTCATGGATTCTCCGCTGACAACTGCCAGAGACCAGAACTGCAGTAAAATGAATGCCACACCGATTCCTGCAAGAACAGAAATCGGCATTCCCCAGTTTCGTTTCGGTTTTGTCTGCTGTACTTCTTGTTCTTCCATGCTGACACTTCCATTCTTTATGCAGAAAAGGTTTCTGTTTTTGTACCGTAAACCGTAATTTCACTGTATTTCTTTAATTCTTCTTCCAGTTCAGAAGGATTCATTATTTTCCATTCCGTCAATTCATTTCCTTCGTAAACCATTCTGAAGCAGATACAGCCACGAACTGCAAACAGCAGATTCGGCTGTTCCTTGACCCTGATTTCGTACACCTGCATCATACTGATGACTGCGTTTCCGTAGTGTATAGATTCCATATATTATTTTCCGTTACTGAAAACTTATAAAAAGTTATAAATTAAACTCTTATGTTTCATTCCTTGTTCAACGTGTCCAATTTTGAATCCAGAATCAGAAATCTGTTCTTTCATCTACTCATGTTTGGTATGACACTCCGAAGGCGTAAATTTCCGACTAACGTATCGGTACAGATTGACAACACTTGTTTTGGTTATGCTGTCAATCTGTAATTCATTAAGTTGACACTTGCCTGAAAATCTCTGTCAATGGTAAATCCACACACAGGACAATGATAAATCCTGTCAGAAAGTTTCAAATCTTTCTTGATGTTTCCACAACAGGAACACTTTTTACTTGACGGATAATATCTGTCTGCTGTCACAAACTCAATATTGTGCCAATGGCACTTGTATTCCATCTGTCTGTAAAATTCATAAAAACATTGTTCCTGAACTGCTCTTGACAAGTGTCTGTTCTTCATCATGCCTTGCACATTCAAATCTTCTAAAACAATAAACTTTGGCTTTCGGCTTATGATTTCAGAAGTCACAGAATGCAGATAGCTGTGACGAATATTTGTTAATCGGTGACTCACTTTCAAAAGTTTTCTTTCACTTTTTACAATATTGCGTGTTTTACAGTAACGCTCTCCTTTCTTGTTTTTTGAGTATTTTTTTGATACCCTGCGTTGCAATCTACGCTTTTTCTTCTTTAATTTTCTGACTTTTGCGGTTTTGTTAATGTTTGGATAAACATTCGTATCAGAACAAATTGCTAAGTCTTTGATACCAACATCAATTCCAATTCCTTGACTGGTTGGCTTTTCCTGTGATTCTTCATAATCAATTCCAACGGAAATCCACCAATTCAAGCCGTCAAAAGTAATTCTTGGATTGGTGGATTTTGCATCAATGGGGATTCTGTCAGACTCTGCCAACTTGACAAGATTGAACTTCTGCTTATTCTTCTTTCGGCTTGTTGTCAGCTTTTCTAATTTTACATGGGTAGAAGTAAAGCTGATTTTGGAAGTGTCGGCATAA
>ODAI014642860.1_pt1 | contig 25061 bp, 22 predicted proteins | sample 1539321 | NCBI WGS metagenome assembly ODAI01 (sample SAMN02144231, study PRJEB22623) | gut metagenome | biome: sheep rumen | host: Ovis aries | place: New Zealand
AAAATAGTAGTCATTCTCCTGTTTGATTCGCGCATTCTTCGCTTTACTTTTCAGGTCACTGAAAGGAATGTAAACCAACCGCTTTCCACCAGCCTCTTTTGGTGAAGGTATCTTTGATATGGTCTTCTTGAAGAAAACAACCAGGACATTATAACCATTCTGCGAATGAGTCTCAAAGTAGCCCTCCATCGCTTTCATCGCTGAGTAACTCAGCGTGCCCTTCACCTCTACAAGTGTTGGCCCTTCTAATCCCAGTTCTGAAATACCCTCTTTCAAGAAAAAATCAGGAGGCACTAACATGCCCTCAACCGCCTCGGGACGTATGTCATGATTTATTGAAGTCAGTTTCTCCAGAACCAACTGCACTTGGTACTCCTCGTAGCTGTATATATTCCTCAATGACAAGCCTTCCATATTACATTGATAACTTCAACAAAGATTCTTTTATCGTTCATTCGTAACAACAACATCTTCTTCTATCCTCACCATTCTCAAATCATTCTTCTTCGTCGCCACCGGCTGGAAGTACAGTGTATCTCCATTATTCACCCCTGCCGGGAACTTGAACACACCAAACTGGAAGGTATATAGTGGCATACAGTCTTTCTTTTCCTTGTAAATCTCCTTGAAGCCTTCTTCCAGATTTCCCATATACATATGTACATAGGCATCCTTGATGCCGGCACCACGTTTACGTCCGAAGTAGAACTGCCAACGAGAGTTGTTTCGACCATCGCCCTCTACCGTTGAAGAGAACACATACTGGTCTTTCCACTGGCAGCCATAGATGCAAGAACCATGAATAGGATACAGTTCCTTGGCCTCCATTGTTTCGGGATTCAGCAGATAGATGAAATCGTCCGCAAAAGGAGCATCGGTAGCATATAGCAAGCCTTCAGGAAGTGCATACACCACACAAGCCCGATACTTCTGGTCATTGCATGCCACACGTTCTACTTTCTTGAATCCATCCGACACCTTCCATATAGCAGCGGCCTCGTCAAAATCCCCCGTGTAAACCCACAAGCACTGGCGATAAGGGTCTGCCACCACATTATGCACGTGGTTGATAGCCCCATGCGGGAAAGTATAGACCACCTCCCACTGGCCAGCACTCGTTCTGTGATAGATGCTCACAGATTTCTTGCCCATATTCCCTAGATACCCGCCAAAGTAAATGCCGTCATCAAAGCCCTCAATGTCCTTCACCTCAGTAAAGATCAATGGACGGATGCCCTCGCCGCAGTTCCAACCTTGAGATAATACCCAAGAAGCAAGATTCAGCTCATGGATCACATTGCCTCTTGACAGCAGCACATGCCCATTGTCCAACGCTATCGCAGCACGGATGCCGAAGCGGAAAAGCCTGGACAGATACCGAGAATGCCCCAGCCATCTCTCTTTACCACTAACGAGAATACGAACACTCCGTTCCGGAGTGCCATTCTTCAGCAGCAGGATGTGTCCGTTCCGATAACACAGGAGTCGCCCGTCTGGAAGGAAACAGAGAGGAGAAGTCTTTTTTAATATACTCTTAAGACTCATTATTTGCAAGTAATCACGACTGCACCGTATGATAATCCAACGCCGAATCCGGCAAGGACAACATTCCCTTGAAGTTTTCCTTCTTTTTGTGCTTCAACTAACGCGATAGGAATAGTTGATGACACCGTATTCCCAACTGTCTCCATAAACACATAGAACCTGTCTTTGTCAATCTCCATCAGCTTACGCAAGTAGTTGATCATATACTTGTTGGCCTGATGAAAAACGAACAAATTCACGTCATCTATCTTCAGATTATTCTTGGATAGCGTTTCTTCAATCATAGGCGGAACCACATCTGAAGTGAAATCAAAAATGGCTTTACCATCCATAAAAAGATAATCACTGGACTGAGGGTTATTGTTCTCGTCAAATTGCAGGTCGTTGGCAGGTGCAAAATGGCGCATTGCCCCTGTCTTATGTATAAGCCGATCAAATCCGCTACCATCTGTTCCAAGCACGAACTCTCCTATCTGGGCAAATCCATCTGTCGAAACCAACGTAGCAGATGCACCATCCCCAAAGATGGTACGGTTGCCTTTGTCTTTCGGATGAATATGCTTGTTGTAGGTCTCGGCTGTGAGCAACAGGATATTCTTAGCAAGTCCACCAGCAATCAAACCTTTTGCAACTGCCAACCCGTACTCATAACCTGAACATCCCAAATTAAAATCGAAGGCCCCACATTTTGTAGAAAGGCCTAATCGATTTTGGATAATGCAAGACGTGCTGGGCAGAAAATAATCAGGACTTTGCGTGCATAGCAGCACAAAATCAATTGAACTGCAATCTATCCTACTTTCCCGAAGCAATTTTTCCGCAGCCTTTACTGCCATATCACCAGCAGTCTCATCATCTGCCGCAATGTGCCGTTCATTGATTCCAACTTTCTTGGCAATTTTCTCTACACTCCACTCGGGGAACTCCTTCACAAGTTCCTCGTTGGTCACTACCTTCTCAGGCAAATAATATGATATCGCCTTAATAAATGCTTCTACCATTGCACTATTTTACAGAATAACCACCATCTATTAACAACTGTGATCCTGTCATCCAGACCGTCGCATCCGATAGCAGATATACAATGGCATATGCTATCTCTTCCGGTTTTCCATAGCGTCCAAGAGGATAATTCTTTGCGTCTTCTTCCAGAAGTTCCTTCGACAACGCAGTACCCTGAGTTAGCGGTGTTTCTATCATACCTGGATGAATTGTATTCACGCGAATGCCACGAGGAGCCAACTCGATTGCTAGCGCTTTGCTATAGCCGAGTATGGCTGATTTTGTGGCACCATACAACGCACCTCCAGCTATTCCGCAATAAACGCCCGACATCGAAGATGTAAATACGATAGAGGCTCCCTTGTTCAGTTTCTTCTGAACGACCAACTGCTGAATCAGATTGATATGTGAAAATGCATTAATTTTGAATATGCGTTCCATATCCTTCGGCTCGCTAAATCTTGCCAATAGTGACAGAACTATTCCCGCATTGCTAGCTACGCCATCCAATTTAGGAAGGGTTGATACCATCTCACAAAGCTTTTCCAAATCTGTCAAATCAAGAGCTTTGTATTCAGCATTACCGCCACCTATCAACTGCTGCGTCTCCTTGAGGCCCTTCTCATTTAGATCAACGAGAATAACCTTTGCTCCCATTTCCGCACATTGCAGCGATGTGGCCCTTCCGATTCCGGAAGCAGCACCGGTTATCAGTATCGTCTTACCTTCTAGTGAAAACGGATTCGTCATTATTTTGTAGCTGTAACGTTGAACAAATCCTCGACCGTTACGCATTTCTTCATCTCGTCGAAGGTGATTTTCTTTCCATACTTTTTCTCTGTCATATTCAGCACAGCCAGAGCAATCAGAGAGTCCCATTCGTCTAAGTCATGGAATTTAGTTGCTGCCGTAATTTCTTCAGGATCAGTGTCTTCAAACTGATCAGCAAAGTTTGCTACATAATCTGTCAGTTCCATACTATTACTTTATTAATAATTAAAAATAAGGATATCCTTTTTTGTTTCTGATTCTTAGATAATTAACAAACACATTGGCATCTTCATATCCCATTGGGATAACGCCATCTATCTTATCAGTGATCACGATGCCGTCACGCTTTAGGTCACGATTGATATTCATCTCCGCATAATGGAGCATCCCCCACTCGGGTCTGCGCTCATACACTTCTTTATACTGCTCGTTCCCTTCCCGATCAATGATATTGAACTTCCGAACCCAGAACCATTCATCGTTTGACCAATGCCAACCATCAAAAGCTTCCTCAGCTACATGAGTCATTGTATTGTGGTGCTCTAGATCAGTCCCTAGAAATAGAACTTTTGCCCCGTGGTCAAGACAGAACTTCCAAGAAGAGTTTTTCCCGTGAGGCGAAGGATGCTCTCCATCTAAATTATGCGCCATCATATCTTTAGCAAGAGGACCGACAGCGCACATCGGATTGAAAGGGAACAATGACACCTCGGAGCCCGAAGTTCTCATTAAGAAATAAGGCAGCAATCCTGATGTAATTTTAGTGTTCTCTACATCATACGTACATACAAGATTACTAACATCTGTAGATAAGAGTTCTGATGGCTTTGGTGCACCTTTGAACTTTCGAATAACTGGCATACAAAGGGTGCCGGTTGGGCCAATAATATTCAATAATTCCTCGACTACCTGCTCCGGCGACACCCCCGTACACTCCAACGTAGAGTACGAAGAATGTACTATCAATAAATCCCCCTCACCAATACCCCTTGCTTTAATCCATTCACGCACCTTTTCAAATTCAATAACCGAATCTATTTTCTCTGCTTTTGACGCTTTATTCGGATTGAATTTATCAAGTCTAGTTTGGTTTTTCCAATACATTTTACGCAACATTACCTCAATATGCGGTGATGTCAGTGCCAGCGTTTTATATAAACCACTCAAATTCATTTCTATATACTCTGATTTCCAGACTTTTAGATCTAAATTGATAATCTAATATTAAGTTATTACTTACTCTATTTGTGTGCGTTAACCTATATTCATAAATTTCAGTACGTCTCCCTGTACATCTGAGATGAACGACAAGAAGACTACTGTCTTTCATGCATTGTTTTACACAACACTCTTTAATTATTCAAACACTATGGGTTGCTTCTTACTTGTTGTTTTGATGACGAAACGGTTTCTCAATATGATTATTCTGGTCGTTTTACATTTTCAAATTCGAACTTCTAAATATCTCTTCAACATAAAATGACGTTAGACTAGTTTATTTTAATAAGACAAAACCCTATTATTGAGTCCAACTGTTTAAATCCTCAATTGAGAGATCTTCCTTTTGAAAGAGATCAATATTCTTCTTTATCTCTTCGTCTGATCTATCCCAGAAACGCAAATCTAACAGTTTATCAATCACTTCTTGCGAGAAACGATACTTGATAATCTTTGCTGGGACACCGCCTACGACTGCGTATGGAGGGACATCTTTGGTAACCACGGCACCAGCGGCAATAATTGCTCCATCGCCGATGGTGACGTTTACCGGGATGATTGCACGATAACCTATCCAAACGTCATTCCCAATCTTAACATCGACCGGTTTACGGGGCATATCCTTCTTCACCCAACTGCTTTTGGTCCCATTATGTATTCCCGAAAAAAGAGGAGAAGTAGAAATCGTTTTTATAGTATGTCCCGGAAGACCAATGACGCAGAAGTCAGAGATTGAACAAAATTTCCCAATTGTAGTATTGTGTATAATCGATCCTCTTCCTATATAAGAATAATCACCCATTTCTACACCACTAATTCTTGCCTGAAGATAAACCGTTCCCTTTGGTGAAATTCTACAATCATCATATACTATGGACAAATTCGAGATTCTTTTATTGAACAGGTTTTTTATCCAACCTTTGACATAGCCCTTTATCCTCATATCGTCAAGCTGTTTATATACTTTTCAGCAACACTTTCATCAGAATACTCCCGCGCAGTTTCCTTCGCTCGGATAGAAATCGCTTCGAGATCATCGGGCGACAACTTTTTTATTCTGTTCAAAACATCAACAAGTTCATCCTTATTACCTGCTTCACATAAGAAACCATTTTCCCCATCAACAATAATCCCGTCAATTCCTTCTCTCTTGGATCCTATCGGAATCACCCCCAATGCCATCGCTTCCAAATAAACCAGTCCAAATATCTCGGCTTTGGAAATCATTACAAAAACATCTGCACGCTTAAGATACTGAATTATTTCTTCACGTGGAATACGTCCAGTAAAATGAAGTTCACCCTGACTTCCAGCTCTGAGGTACTCCTCTTCAATAACGCTTTTTTCTGCACCATCTCCGATAAAAGTCATTGAGAAATTCCCATCAGGATATACCTTCGATAGGGCACTGACGATGAGAGATGGATACTTTCGTTCTATCAAAGAACCGACATAAACGAAATTGCGAACAGGCTGCTTCACCGTCTTTCGCATTTGATCACCAGCCAAAAGGAATGCCTTAGATACTCCAGATGAGGCTATGAAAGAGCGTTTAGGCTTGCCATACTTTTCCTCGAATACGTGCTGCCCTATAATACTGCGAAAGCCTATTACGTCCAAATTCATAAGCATATTTCGACCATCGTCGCCATATTTCGTCTCTAGATTGAAGTCATTACTATGTAAGACCAAACAAGTTGGCCGTTTATAACGCTTCTTTAACATATCCAGCAGTTCTAACTGCGGATTATCCCAATGACCGACAAACCAGTCAGGCGTTCCAGATTTTTTTATTTCACTTGAAACATATTCGAAGGCCTGTACCAGGCGTGATTTTTTATATCTCGAATGCGGCTTCAGTTTCTTTATACAACGTTTATGCACCATCACACCTTCAGCCACATAATCCTCATCCTTCGGTTTCTCCACTGGAACTAGCATTCCTAAGTGCGTATTTAATTGATGCTGGAAATGCTTCCCCACACAATACAAAAGGCTCGGATATTTTGCAACAAATTGAAAAACAATTACTTCGTGCCCCATTTTCACCCACTCACGGGCGAAATAATGAACCACAGGAGTCGCTCCTTGCATGGAGGTTGTAGTTGCATAAATTGGTGTTAGCACATATAACTTCATACTTCACTGATTACTTGACATTCCTATTCTTCCAAGTATACCACCTCTTCCCATACAATTCAATTGCTTCATCTGTATAACTATAGAGCAAGGCTCCCCATGGAAAAAAAGTTAATTCACTAATATAGGGCTGGTTACGATATTCATATAAGTCAACTCTGACGAAACCAAAATCTCTACTCAGCTCCCTAGCTACATCCGCAAGTTCAGAGAGGTGCCTGGGTGGTTCTGGTATCTGCTGGGGCAAAAACTCCTTTTTTGTATAAGGCAAAAGATTCCAGTTCTCGTCGAAAGTGCAATAATGCGCAGATGTAGATCTGTCTGTTGCAACAAAGATGTCCATAATCTCTCCACCAAGACACGTAAACTTATAGTCTACTGGCAATGAGCCATCGGGAGTTTCAATGAGTTCTTCGGCATAAATACGAGGGGTAATATAGTGGTAATGTGGCTCAACATGTGTCACACCAGTTAAAATAGCCCGATGCATTTCTGCTATAGCTTCCTGCTTATCCAGTTTAGATTTATCACGACAAATGATATGATGTCCACACCCGTTATTACTTTTCAGCACAAATTTTTCTGGCAGTTTTTCGAACTCAACCCACTCTGGCTTACTCCAAACACCATAATGTTTCAGAAGTATATTGCCTAAGCCACGACTTTCCACATAGTCTCGAACTGCAAGTTTGTCAACAAATGGAGCATACTCCACACAAGTTGACCGCGTAAATAATTGGCTAATAAGAATTTCTGACATATCACGAGGCTTCTTTAAATTGGGGAAATGGCCTCGGTTATGAAGATACCTTAATCTGTAGGACATCTTTGCCCCCAACAATTTGTGCGTCAATGCACTTAAAAATAAACTTGATTTTTTCGCTTGCATAATGATATTCTTCGAAATCTAACTTCTACAATGATACTATACTGTCTTTCGTAAATACAGCGCCCGCTCCGCCATACCTAAGAGTATAAAATTACTTATGGTAACAGTTCCTGGCCCAAACGGGAAAGTCGGTTCTAGCAATGAAATGACGTACGGAACCAATACAACCGTATAACCAATGAAAGGATAGCCAACTTTAGTTCGAATCAAATACTTAATAGAATGAATGAGTAGATAAAAATAAAGACATAGTATCGGCCAAGAAAACAATACACCATACTCATACACATTCAATAAAAGATAATTGTGGATCCATGGTAAATTGTTGTAGTTCTCGACATTCCCCAACATCAAATTCTGTGAAAGATAACTTAGAGCAATTTTATAGACACCGATTCTACCGGAAGAAACATCAACTCCCTGTGCGCCAGAGAAAATACTATCGTAAAGATACTGTCGCAAGTCAGAAGGAACCAGCAATAGTGCCGAAAAGATCAACGCAACAATAATGAATGTAAAAACCGTCGTTCGTTTATTTTTTGAAATATTGTAAATAAAGAAACCAGCAACGATCAAAACAGCAAGTAATGCAGCCCGGGCCCGAATCGTAACTATAACAGCAAGACCTATAACAGCGCAAACTAGAGAAAGCCACCGAAAAGATTTATGCCTCAGGTTTATCGATAAATAAAGGAACACCAACTCTGCGGTTGCGAGCATAGCACCCAACGAGTTTTTACTATCGGCTAGATATTGGTCTTCAATTACAAAACCACCGATATTAGTAAACACCTGAGACAATCCTGAAAACAACGCCGTTAAACTAAAGATAATTAGAAATAATGAAAACTGTCGATAGGATAAATTAACAGTCCAACCCACCAAAATCGAAGCTATGATAATAGCTATCGAACGCAAGCTTGAAAACATCTCTTGATTGTTATATATTGCAGACACAAAGAGGCTAAAAAGGAGAATAATAAACAACCAAAAAATAGATTCCAACAAGAGTGTAGGTTTAACTCGTGGCATTCTTGTAATGCTCACTATAAACAGAATCACAAAAAGAATTAATATATAACGCGACAATAGCGTACCAGTTTCCAGTCCAGCATTCCTACTGGCACTTACCACTATAGGGTGATATGCCACTGCCATAAGAAATGCTAAAACGTATAATAGAGCAATCTGTAGAAATCTTAAGAAAGCACTCATGGCCGAAATAGTTTATTCATGAGAGGAGTTAGCTTCCCCCTACTTAAAGAATTAAGCAATCCAACAAGACTTACACGCTCTTCTTTTGTCAGTCCCACAGAAGACAGGAGAAGTCCATATGTCATAATTGTTATAAAACAGACTGTAATCATCCCCCAGACCCCTTTTAAATAGTGATAACTAGACATACATACCGCATAAGAGACTACAAATGGGGGAAGCACCTGGATAAAGACAGATTTGACAAAGTCTATTAACTTAAAGTCAGAAATCTTAGATAAAATAAACACTCTGCTGAAGGAACCGACAGTCTCACATACAAGAAACACAACTATGGAAACATAGGCGGGAGATCCGAAATGGAAGAACAGCCAAGAAATTGGCAAAGCGAGAATTCTAATTGAAGATATGGTTATAGAAAACCATTTGATATTCCCAACAGCTTGATTAGCATAAACTAGTCCCTTTGTTAATTGTTCCGCCATACAAGCTATAATCATAAGCCGGGAAAACAATACTGTCCCCTCTGGCACTTCCTTTAGCCATAAAAACAACACTTCAGGCATCATCACAATTAAGGGAATTGCGATTAGAGACATCATTGAAAAACCGAATTTGCCAGCCGTCAAAGACAACCGAAACATCCTCGCTGTATCTCCTGCACCTTGGCTTTTCATAATCTGAGGTTTCATTGTATTGATTACAGATACGGAGATTGTATACATATGCCCTTCAATTTGTCTGGCTAGAGCAAAGACTGCATTGGTCACGGTTCCAAAAAACGTATTCAACAAGACGGCATAGCCTTGTCTAGTCGTAACAGACCCAAGGACATCCAACAAAGTCCAACCGGCAAAACCAGTCACATTCCTCATTTCTGAAAAACCGACTCTCCGAAATGACATTTTATTTCTATACTTGAGTACGGGAAAAATAACATAACAAAAAACATCAATGATAATAATCCCGAGCATCAGTATACCGTATAATAAAAGCTTATCCCAAGCTGTTGCGGCAACGACAAAAGCTATCCCAAGTTTACAAAGAGAGTCAAGTATTTGCACACATGATATATATATAAAATTCTCATGTGCTGCTATCAAGGCGCTAAAAGGTGTTACTAAAATATTCAAGAACAGTCCAAAGACCATTATATAATATAGTATCCTAGCAATTTCAATCCTCTCCGAAGGAATATTAAGGAATCCATCAAATAGGAAAAAACTAAGTATGAAGAGCACTAAAGCCAATAAGACAGCAATATAAAAATGTAGCCAGAGACATACGCCAAAAGTGTGTCCCGTTTTTTTATCGTCTCCTTCTCCAAGACTAACAGAAAGAAAACGCATTGACGTCTGAGAAAGCGAAGTGCTAATAAAGCTCAAAAGAGCAACGACTCCTGCTATTAGATCATAGATTCCATAGTCACTTGCTCCCAATGCATTAAGGATTACTCGCACGGAGTACAATCCAACTAGCACATTTAAAACAAGTTGAATATACTGGACTACAGTATTTAACGCTACTCTACTTGTCGCTTGCATCAGATATTATCGATATAATATATATCAATTTGCCTGCTCTTCCCATTCTGCTTTCCATTTTTCTGCAACAGCCTTGTTAATCGCCTTGAATGACTTGCCCCCCACTTTCACAACGCGGCCAGGCACAGTATTACTCCATCCGGTATCCAACAACGGGAGTTTATCATGAACCTCAATTACGCCCTCAATCTTCATCATATTTTCAAGAAACTTACCACCATTATAATAAGGCCTAGTCCCTCCTTGCAAATAGTTTATCTGGCCATCTTTATACTTGTTGTTCCCAGTGAATGAAACTTCAAATCGGTTGTATTCATATTCGGTAAGCGTAGAGCCAACAAATACAAGCGATTTCATATTACGCTCAATTTTTGCGTTCGAGATAGTTATATTCCAAGTCGAATTGCAGCATGCTACATAAGGAGGAATCTCATAGATCTTACCATCCATCCCTTTATAAGTATAAGATTCATACCTCTGAAGTTTTTCAAGCATTTCTGGATCATTCCAATTAAAGGAGTCTGCTATACTTGAAAAAGTCACTGTGCTAATATTTGGCCCTGCCGCATATAAATAGCGAAACACTTGATACTGGTTACTGTAACTTAACGGCCCAACGAAGGCCTGTTTTGAGATCGCTTTTGGATAATAGATAGTCCGATAGTAGTCGATAAAGTTATTGGATATGATATCACCGTTGTAGTAAGACCATTCAAAGCAGGAATTATTATTCTGTTCCATCCCCCCATTAATATAATTAAACGAAATTGTAGAATCTGTCATTCCGCTGGAAGTCTTTTCATTTCTGGCGAAATAGAACAAAGTCAAAAATGTGTTTTGGGTGATTTGACTGACCTTATACAAACTTGAGTCATAAAACAGCGCCCCAAAGTTTGAAATATTACATCCATTAATCACAAGCCCCTGACAATCGCAGTTATCAAAAAAATGAATATTAAGGTCTCGTTGCCCTGTGATGCATAGTCTTTCTATGCTTCCACCTATGACCGCATCTTTAAACAACTTTACGCCTTTTGAGACTGATATTCCCCCATATTCATTAACAGAATATGATCCATTCTTAATAGGGAGACACCCTAGAAGGTTCAATATATAGGCCTGGTACTTATTATTATAATAATTTAGAGTACCGGTAACTATGAAATTATAGCCTGAAGGAAAATACAAAACTTTACTTTGCTTATCCGATTCATTTAATGCTCTCCTGAGAGCATCAGTATCATCGTGCTTGCCATCTCCTCTAGCACCAAACATCAGAGGTGTCAGATAATCTGGGAATGGGACATCGCGTTTTACTTGCGCCAAAGAAGGGATAATAAAGCACGACATCGATAATAATAAACAAAAAATACACAAGTATTTTGTATGAATGTTCATACGGATAAAAACTAAATAATCACAATTGTGTCACACTAAAACCAACAACAGTTCCTCGGGAAAATGTATGTCAGATAGTTGCGCAATTCGTGCAAACAACGATTTATTTTATTCTCAGAACGTTTCTTCTACTCAATCTTCAATAATACTGTATCTATATTGTTCTATCAAAGACTTCCTGAAAGATATCACAGATATCCTAATCTATTTAAAGAGCCGCTAGATGATCCTCAACGAAAAAAATGAATGATTCTTGTCTCGCGTTCCTATTTTGCCACATTAGAGGTACCATTTAACTCATTCTGAATATACTCGAGACTCGCAATCTTCGCTTTGGTTTCTTCCAGGTCGAGCCTCCGCGTATTGTTGGAGTTGAACTCCTCAATGAGAACTCTCTTGGTATCGCCTTCTTTGAAGAATTTGTCGTAGTTGAGGTCGCGGTTGTCCGCCGGTACGCGGTAGAAGTCACCCATATCGACGGCCTTGGCAGCTTCTTCTTTTGTGAGGAGGGTTTCGTACATCTTTTCACCATGGCGGATGCCGATGACCTTGATGTCTTCCTTCTTGCCGCCAAAGAGCTCGCAGACGGCCTCTGCCTGGGTCTGAATCGTGCAGGCAGGAGCTTTCTGGACGAGGATATCGCCATTCTGACCATGCTCAAAGGCAAAGAGGACCAGATCCACAGCTTCGTCCAGGCTCATGATGAAGCGGGTCATGGAGGGTTCGGTAAGGGTAATGGGGTTACCGTTCCGGATTTGCTCGATCCACAGCGGAATCACGGAGCCACGGGAGCACATCACATTGCCGTAGCGGGTGCAGCAAATCTTGGTATCGCCGGAGTAGCGGCTCCGGGCAATGGCGACCTTCTCCTCGATGGCTTTTGTGATGCCCATCGCATTGATCGGATAGGCAGCCTTATCGGTAGAAAGGCAAATCACGCATTTTACGCCTGCGTCAATGGCCGCATCGAGCGTATTGTCGGTGCCGATGACATTGGTCTTTACGGCCTCCATTGGGAAGAACTCGCAGGAAGGAACTTGCTTAAGAGCAGCTGCGTGAAACACATAGTCTACACCTTTCATTGCATATTTCAGCGTACTCTTATTACGAACATCGCCGATATAAAACTTGATCTTGTGTGCGACATCCGGATACTTGGCCTGGTACTCGTGCCGCATATCATCTTGCTTTTTCTCATCACGTGAGAAGATGCGAATCTCTCCAATATCAGTACGGAGGAAACGGTTGAGGACCGCGTTTCCAAAGCTTCCGGTACCTCCGGTAATCAGAAGTACTTTGTCTTTAAAGATGCTCATAAAAATATCTTAAATTATTATCTTTCAATTAAAGGCAAACCGCAGGAACGGCGCGGGGCTCGGATTCCTACGGTCGTGCGTATCGGGGTTTGTGCTTGCTGGGCACATCACGTTTACATCGAAGGGCTGTTAAATTGGCTGCAAGGGGGCGGTTAGTCCCTCTTGAAGATATCGCGGGTGTAGACCTTGGCGGCGACGTCGTCGAGGGCGGGGTCGTAGCGGTTGGCGATGATGGCGTCGGCCTGGGTCTTGAAGGCGGCAAGGTCGTTGACGACCGGGGAGCCGAAGAAAGTCGTACCGTCGGGGAGGGTGGGCTCGTAGACGATGACCTTGGCGCCCTTGGCCTTGATGCGCTTCATGATGCCCTGGATGGCGCTCTGGCGGAAGTTGTCGGAGTTGGACTTCATCGTCAGGCGGAAGACGCCGATGGTGACTTCCTTCTCTTTCGCGGAGTCGTAGGTGTTGTCGCCGGTGTAGTTGTAGTAGCCGGTACGCTCCAGGATCCGGTCGGCGATGTAGTCCTTGCGGGTGCGGTTGGAATCGACGATCGCCTTGACAAGGTTCTCCGGAACGTCGGAGAAGTTCGCCAGCAACTGCTTGGTGTCTTTCGGGAGGCAGTAGCCGCCGTAGCCGAAGGACGGGTTGTTGTAGTGGGTGCCGATGCGGGGATCCAGGCAGACGCCGTCGATGATCTGGCGGGTATTGAGGCCTTTCATCTCGGCGTAGGTGTCGAGTTCGTTGAAGTAACTGATCCGCAGGGCGAGGTAGGTGTTGGCGAAGAGTTTGACGGCCTCGGCCTCGGTCGTGCCCATGAACAGGACCGGGATGTCCTCCTCGAGGGCGCCGTCCTTGAGGAGGGCGGCGAAGGTCTGGGCGGAGTTGTACAGTTTCGCGTCATCGAAGCCGACGATGATCCGGGAAGGATGCAGGTTGTCATAGAGGGCCTTGCTTTCGCGCAGGAATTCCGGGGAGAAGAGGAATTTCGCCTGCGGGTAGCGCGCTTCCAGCGACTTGGTATAGCCGACGGGGACGGTGGACTTGATGACCATGACGGCGTCGGGGTTGACGGCAAGGACGGTTTCGACGACTTCTTCTACGTGGGAAGTGTCGAAAAAGTTCTTCTGCGGGTCATAGTTGGTCGGGGCGGCGATGATGACGTATTCGGCTTCCCGGTAGGCCCATTTCGCGTCGAGGGTCGCCATCAGGCGCAGTGATTTCTCGGCGAAGTATTTCTCGATATATTCGTCCTGGATCGGAGAGATCCGTTTGTTGATCTTGTCGACTTTCTCCGGAAGGATGTCGACGGCCATGACCTCGTTGTGCTGCGCGAGCAGCGTGGCAAGGCTCAGTCCGACATATCCGGTTCCTGCTACTGCAATAACCATGTTCTATGCTTGTTTTTCTTTGTTCTATGCTTGTTTTTCTTTGTCGTAGGCGGCGAAGCGGGAGTTCTCGGACTTGAATTCGGGAACGGTCTTCTTCATGAGACGGACCATATCCGGAATCTCCACGGCGCGGGAAAGGTCTTCCAGGCGGTCGACGGCGCCGGCCGCTTCGGCGTAGTCATATTCGCGGACCTTCGCGATGCGGATGCGCTCGTGGAAGGCCGGCAGGGTGTTTTCGGTCGTGGCGAGGACTTCTTCGTAGAGTTTCTCGCCGGGGCGGAGACCGGTGTATTCGATCTTGATGTCCTCGTCGGGTTTGAAGCCGGCGAGGGTGATCATCCGGCGGGCCAGGGTGTCGATCTTGACGCTCTCGCCCATGTCGAAGACGAAGATCTGGTTGCCGGTCGACATCGTCGCAGCTTCCATGACGAGGCGGCAGGCTTCGGGGATGGTCATGAAGAAGCGGGTGATCCGCGGGTCCGTCACGGTGACGGGGCCGCCCTTGGCGATCTGCTCGCGGAAGCGCGGGATGACGCTGCCGTTGCTGCCGAGGACGTTGCCGAAACGGGTCGTGACGAATTTCGTCCGGCCTTGTTTCGTGCCGTTTTCGATGGCGAGGCCGAGGCTCTGGACATAAATCTCGGCGAGCCGCTTGGTGCAGCCCATGATGTTGGTCGGGTTGACAGCCTTGTCGGTGGAGATCATGACCATCTTCTCGACGTCGTATTCGAGGCACTTGTCCGCGACGTTGCGGGAGCCGGCGACGTTGACGAGGACGGCTTCGCAGGGATTCTCCTCCATCAGCGGCACATGCTTGTAGGCGGCGGCATGGAAGACGACCTGCGGGTGGAACCGGCGGAAGGCATAGTCCAGCCGCTGCGGCTGGCGGACGTCGCCGATGACCGGGACGAAGTCCAGGTCCTTGTACTTGTCCTCGAGTTCGAGGCGGAGGTTATGCATCGGGGTCTCCGCGTTGTCGTAGAGAACGAGTTGCTTGACGCCGAACCCGGCGAGCTGGCGGACGAGTTCCGAGCCGATGGAGCCGGCGGCACCGGTCACCAGGACCACCTTCCCGGCGAAGTTCGCCTTGATCTCGTCCATCGAGATCTTGATTTCCTTGCGGCCCAGGAGGTCTTCGACCTTGACTTCGCGCGGCCGGAGGATGGCCTCCCCTTCCGCGACCTCGTCGAGGTCCGGGACGATCAGGGTCTTGAGGTGGTTGGCGCTGCAGTATTTGATCAGCCCTTCCTCCTCCTTCTGGGCGTCGGTGTCACGGGAGAAAAGGACGGCGTTCATGCCGCTGCGGCTGACGATCTTGTCGAGTTCCGCTTCGGTCTCGAAGGTGTAGACCGGGGTGCCGGAGATCTTGAGGTCCTTCGTCCACTGGCCGCGGAGCAGGAAGCCGACGACCTGGTAGTGGGTCGAGCTGTGCAGGCGGACGAGGGTGGCGAGGCTCTTGTCGGAGGTATCGTAGACGAGGATGCGGGTGCGCTCGGCGCGTTCCCGGACCCGGTCGTTGTAGAATTCGTAGACGAGGATCATCGCGATCCGGACGGCGACCAGCAGGAAGAAGGTCAGGAAGAAGTCCAGGATCGGGATGAGGAAGAACGTGGAGAGTTCGAAGCCGGCCACGGTCATCACGACCGCCAGCAGCAGTCCTTTCCCGAAGGATTCGAAGAAGAAGGTGACGAGGTCCCCCACGGCGAGGTGCCGGATGATGATCCGGTAGCTCTTGGTCAGCCAGGCCATGAACCCGGAGGCGAGCAGGGCCGTGATGAGGTAGATCAGGGTGAAACGGCCCCGGATCAGGTCGCCCTGGACGATGAAGTTGATGACCAGGATGACGGCCAGGGATGAAAAGACGGACAGGATGAGGTCCAGCGCGAAGATGACGCGCTTGCTCAGATAGGTTCCGCTTAGTTTGCTCAGTCGGTTCTGTACCATTGGGGGGATTGGGAAAATGAACGACCAAGGGTCACCCGGGGATCAGGAGATCGCCCGCGCGGCTCAGGTCGTTTCGGTGGTTTTTTCCTTGCCTGTCCGCACTGTCCAGCAACGGACGGAGGCTCGGAGATTATTTGCCTTTTCGGCTAATCTGTAATGCATGATTATCCAAGTGCAAATATAACGAAGTTATATTACATTTGCAAAAAGCCCCCCTTACGAACTACGTACGTAATTCGTTTTAGTCCCAAAATCTGGACTTTTGAACATAAAAAAACGCTTAGGGAAGGACCTCGAGCAAGTCGAGCGGAATGTAGGTGCTGGCGACCGACAGCAGGCCGGGCAGATCGACCAGGACGCGGCGGGATTTGCGGATGCGGACGACCCGGCCTTCGACCCCGGCCAGGGGGCCGGAAACGACGCGGATGCGGGCGCCTTCGGTGAGTCTGGCGTCCGGCCGGAGCAGGAAGAGGGCATCGTCGCCGGAGGCCTGGCAGACGCGGATGAAGTCGTCCATCTGCTTGTCGGGGACGACCAGGGGGCGGCCGGTGTTCCGGTCCCAGAGGAAGCGGGTGATCGGGGCCTCCCCTTCCGACTTGATGTGTTCGTAGAGGGTCTGCTGGACAGACCGGGCGAAGAGCAGGTTGCCGACGGCGGGAACGGTCTTGCGGAGGGGTTTCCCGTCTTTTTCGACACGGACGGAGCGCATTGGGATGAAGGTGCGGATCCCTTTGTCTTCCAGAATCTTCTGCACCTTGAGACTCCGGCTGTAGGTTACCCGGAGCACAAACCAATGCGGGTCGGCGTCGACGATCATCTGCCCTTGTACATGTCCTCGTAATAGCGCTGGTAGTCGCCGGAGGTGACGTTGTCCATCCAGGCCTGGTTGTCCAGGTACCAGCGGACGGTCTTCTCGATGCCTTCTTCGAACTGGAGGCTGGGTTCCCAGCCGAGTTCCCGCTGGAGTTTGCGGCTGTCGATGGCGTAGCGCAGGTCGTGGCCGGCACGGTCGGTCACGAAGGTGATGAGGTCCATGTCCTCGCCTTCCGCGCGGCCGAGAAGCCGGTCGACGGTGCGGATCAGGACCTTGATCAGGTCGATGTTCTTCCACTCGTTGAAGCCGCCGATGTTGTAGGTCTCGGCGATCTTTCCTTCGTGGAAGATCAGGTCGATGGCACGGGCGTGGTCTTCGACGTAGAGCCAGTCGCGGATGTTCTCTCCCTTGCCGTAGACCGGGAGGGGTTTGCGGTGGCGGATGTTGTTGATGAACAGCGGGATCAACTTCTCCGGGAACTGGTAGGGGCCGTAGTTGTTGGAGCAGTTCGTGACGATGGTCGGGAGGCCGTAGGTGTCATGGAAGGCCCGCACGAAATGGTCGCTGGAGGCCTTGGAGGCGCTGTACGGGCTGTGCGGCTGGTACTTCGTCTCCTCGGTAAAGAATGATCCATCCATTTGCAGGGCGCCGTAGACTTCGTCGGTGGAGATGTGGTAGAAACGCTTGCCCTCCCAGTCGCCGTTCCAGTATGCCTTGGCGGCCTGGAGGAGGCTGAGGGTGCCGAGGACATTGGTCCGGGCAAAGGTAAAGGGATCCTTGATCGAGCGGTCGACATGGGACTCGGCGGCGAGGTGGATCACCCCGTCGATCTGCCAGTCGCTGAAGACTTTGCAGATCGTCTCGAAGTCGCAGATGTCGGCTTTGACGAAGACGTAGTTCGGGGCGTTTTCAACGTCCTTGAGGTTGGCCAGGTTGCCGGCGTAGGTCAGTTTGTCGAGGTTGATGATCCGGTAGTCCGGGTAACGGTTGACGAAGCGGCGGACGACGTGGCTGCCGATGAATCCGGCACCGCCGGTGATAAGGATGTTTCTCTTGAATTCCATGACTTTCTACAGGGCTTTGATACAGCGGATGAGGGAATCGCGCCAGTAAGGGATCTCGATTCCGAAGGTCTCGCGGACCTTGGTTTTGTCGAGGACGGAATAGTGCGGACGCTGGGCTTTCGTCGGATATTCGTGGGTCATGCAGGGCCGCACGTCGCAGGCCGGCAGGTCGGCGAGAGTGCGGATCGCCATCGCGAAGTCATACCAGGAGATGGCGCCTTCGTCCGTATAGTGGTAGATGCCTTGCCGGTCGAGCTGGCGTTTTTCGACGATGCCGGCGATCAGGGCGGCGAGGTCGGGGGCGTAGGTCGGGGTGCCGACCTGGTCGCAGACCACGCGCAGGGAGGGCTTGGAGGCCATCAGATAGATCATGGTCTTGACGAAGTTCTTGCCCCACGGCGAATAGAGCCAGGCCGTGCGGAAGATCAGGTAACGGCAGCCGGAATCGAGAATGGCGCGTTCTCCGGCGAGTTTGGTGACGCCGTAGACCCCGGCGGGGTCGGTGGCGGCATCTTCGGCGTAAGGGACCGAACGGTCGCCGCGGAAGACATAGTCGGTCGAGATATGGATCAGGGTCGCGTTGCAGGCCTTGGCGGCTGCGGCGAGGTTGGCCGGGGCCTGCCGGTTGAGCAGGTCGGCCATGGCATGGTCCTCTTCGGCCTTGTCGACGTTGGTGTAGGCGGCACAGTTGATGATGGTGCCGATCTGTTCGGATTCGCAGACAATGCGGACGGCGTCGGCGTCGGTGATGTCGAGATAGACGGTTTCGACACCGGGAAGCTGGCCGATGTCCGTAAAGATCCAGCGGTCGGCGGAGCCTTTCGAGGCTTCGCGCAGGGCGGTTCCGAGTTGGCCGTTGGCGCCGGTTACCAGGATGTTCATATCGTTTCTTTTTTTAGATCCTTTACTTCACTCAGGAGGACAGGCTATTCGATGCCGCGGGCGAGTTTCGCGAGCCGCGCGAGGGTGTCGGCCTTGAGAACCTCAGCTTGGTACTGGGCATGGATGGCGCGGAACCGGTGGCAGTCCGAGCCGAACATGCAGTACCAGCCCTTGTCGAGCAGGGTCTGGGCCTTCTGCTGGGCCTCTTCCCCGTAGACCCCGACGATCGAGGGCAGGTTGAGCTGGAGCAGGCAGCCGCAGTGGATCAGTTTTTCATAATCTTTCATCCCCATGTAGCGGTAGCGTTCCGGATGCGCGATGAGCGGCCGGTAGCCCGCCTTGAGGGTCTCGTCAATCAGGTCCCAGAGGTCGATCGGCGGGGACCATGTACTCGTCTCCATGAGGACGCGGTCACCGCCATGGAGCAGCAGGTCCCGGGCGCGCAGGCGCTCCAGGAAAAGGGTGTCCATCATGTACTCCGCCGCCAGTTCCAGCCGGACGGGCCCCGGGTAGGCCGCCCGCAACTGGGCGAAGCGGTCCTGCAGGCCCCCGGTCGTATTGGGGACATCCTCCATGATATGCGGAGTAAGCCAGAGTGTTTCCACTCCGGCTTCTTCCAGGAAATGCAGTATTTTCAGGCTTTCTTCGACGGTCTTGACTCCGTCGTCGACTCCGTAGAGGACGTGGGAGTGGTTGTCGACGGCGCCTTGCAGGAGGCCGCTGGCAACCAGGGACTTGCGCTTGCTGCCGAACAGACCGAACATCAGGCTTTCTCCTCCTTGTCGTCGTCTTCGTCGTCGTTCTGGTTGCCGTAGCCGTAGCCCTGGCCGTAGCCATAGCCGTAGCCGTAGCCATGGCCATATCCGTAGCCGTAGGAGCGGCCGTATCCGCTGCCGCCGCCTTCGACGCCGTTGAGGATGATGGCCATGCGGTTGAAGCGGCCGGATTCGTAGAGTTCTTCGACGGCCGGGATCGCCCGCTTGTCGAAGAGGTTGGCGCGCATGAGGAAGACGGTGATGTCGGCGTACTTGCCGATGATCGAGGTATCGGCGACGATGTCGACCGGCGGGCAGTCGACGAAGATGTAGTCGTAGCGGGTCGCCAGCTGGCCGATCATGTCAGTAAACTTCTGGGTCAGCAGGAGTTCGGACGGGTTCGGAGGCAGGTTGCCGACCGGGATGAGGTCGAGGTGCTCGCGGACGTTGTGGATCATCTCGTCGAAGCCGATGCGGCCGTTGAGGTATTCGGCGACGCCGTCCTTTTCGGTCTCGAGGGCCTTCGAGAGGGTTCCCTTGCGAAGGTCGAGGTCGAGCAGGAGGACCTTGGAGTTCTTCAGGGCCATCGTGGCCGCCATGTTCATGATCGTGAAGGTCTTACCGGCGTTCGGGTTGAAGGAGGTCACTATGACCTTGTGGCAGCCTTCCTGGCTGGAGGCCATGAGGTCGAGGTTGGTACGCAGGACGCGGTAGGCCTCGTTCATCATGTCGCGCTTGCCGGGCTTGACGATGATCTTGGAATTGTGCGAATTGAAGCGGTCGGTGCGCAGGCGCTGCCACCAGTTGCCCTTGACGCCCATCTGCGGGATCTCGGCGAGGAACGGAGCCTGGATCCTGGTCAGGTCGCCGCGGTTCTTGCCGCGGGTGTCGAGCTGGTTCATCAGGAAGAACACGGCGAACGGGAGGCCGAGGCCGAGGATCAGCGCGATGAGCAGGATCATCTTCGTGTTCGGGGCGACCGGGGCGGAGGAGCCGTTCGGGTTCATGATCAGGCGGGTGTTGCCGACGTTGACCAGGGAGGCGATTTCATTCTCCTCGCGCTTCTGGAGGAGGTAGATGTAGAGTTCCTCCTTGACTTTCTGCTGACGCTCGATGCTGAGGAGCTGGAGCTCCTGGCCGGAGACGTTGGAGATGCGGCCGCGGATCTCGCTCTCCTGGCCCTGGATCTTGTTGGCCTGGAGTTGGAGGGTGGAGATCAGGTTGTCGATGGAGCGGTTGATCGAGCTCCGGAGGGCCTGGAGGGCCTCATTCATGTCAGCGACGACCGGGTTCTCGTTGCTGGACGCGCTCAGAAGGCGGTCACGGTTGAGTTTCTGGGTGTTGTATTCCTGGATCTGGGCTTCGACCGCCGGGTCGATGCCGGTGCCGGCCGGAATCAGGGAGTTGGCGTGGGTCGGGTCCATCAGGTACTCCTTGACATAGCGCGCGATGGAGAGGGCGTTCGTGACCTCGAAGTACTTCGCGGAGTAGGTGGAGGACTCGGACAGGTAGGCCTGGGCCTGGTTCTGGATATCGGAAATGCCATGGGTCTCCTTGTAGGTCCGCAGGTCGGATTCGACGCCGCCGAGTTCCTGTTCGATGACGCCGAGGCGCTCGTTGATGAATTCGGAGGTGTTGCGGGCCGCGCGGTTCTTGTTGTCGACCCAGTCTTCGTTATAGATGTCGATGAGAGTGCTGATGATGTTGGCGGCGCGGGCCGGGAAGCGGTCTTCGAGGCCGATCACGACGACGGAGGACTGCTTGTCGGAGAGGGCGACGGACAGGCGGCGGTCGATGTTCTTCGCCATGTTCATCGCACTGGTCCAGGAGATGGTGATGTCCTTGCTCCAGTTGCCAAACCGCTCCGTCGGGAGCAGGACGATCTTGCCGACCGGGGTCTCGAGGGTATCGCGCAGCGCGCCGCTCACCTTGCCGCCCTTGACCTTGTTGCCGGCGACGGTGAAGTCGCTCAAGACGACGGTGCTGTCGCGGTGGCGGGCAGCGGTGAAGGAGAAGGAGGACGGCGGGTTGTCGCCGCCGAGCACCAGGGTCACCGGGGTTGCGGTGAAGAGTTCCCGGGTGCGGAGGAACTGCTGCTCGACGTACTGGCTTTCATAGCCGAGGCGCTCCACGACGCGGGACATCAGGTCCGGGGAGGTGAAGGCCTGGATCTCGTTGTAGACGTTGGTGCCGCCCAGTCGGGAGGAACGGCCCGCGGTGGCGGCGCCGAAGGACGCGAGTTCGCGGAGGCTGGAGTTTTCAGCGGCTTCGTCGACGATGACCTTGGCCGACCGGTTGTAGGTCTTCGGGGTATGATAAAGGTAGAAGACGGCCAGGAAGAGGCAGAGGATGATCGAGAGGACATACCAGATCCGGTTGTTCCAGATCATGCCCCAGATATCTGCAAGCTGGAGGGTGTTTTCCTCTTCTTCGCGGCCCCAGGTTGCCTGGCGGGTGATGTTTTCTTCGGCCATGTTATTTCTTGGTGATGGTGATGATCAGGTTGATGACGGTAAGGGCGGTGGCGCTGAGCGAGGTCCAGAAGCTGACGCTGCGGAAGTTGTTCTCGTTGATGGTGGACTGGCCGGCGCGGACCTTGTTCGGGGTGACGTAGATGATGTCGTTCTGGCGCAGGTAGTAGGCCGGGGAATCGTAGATCGCGGAGTTGCGCAGGTCCAGGACGTAGATGTGGCGCTTGCCGTTCTCCTCGCGGGTCACGGTCACGTTGTCGCGGCGGCCGAAGATCGTCATGTCCCCGGCAAGGCTGAGGGCCTCGAGGATGTTGATCTTGTCGCCGGAGACGGTGTAGGTGCCCGGACGGACGACCTCGCCGATGACGGAGACCTGGAAGTTCATGAACTCGACGGAGACGACGGCGTCACGCAGGAGGTTGCGGCTTTCGAGTTCGTCCTTGACGGTCTGGGCGACGGCCCAGCGGTTCATGCCGGCGACATGGAGTTTGCCGAGGATCGGGAAGTCGATGTCACCATGGTTGTCGACGGAGTATCCCATCAGGCGGTAGTTGCCCGTGTTGCGGGTTTCGCCACCGGCCTGGTAGCTGACATTGGTGAGATTGAACATCGCGGCGAGTTCCGGGTCGCGGTGGGACACGACGATGGAGATCATGTCCTTGGGCTGGACGAGGATGCCTTCGCTGGATTTCATGCTGAGGACGGTGTCTTCCGTGATGTCCTGCATGTAGTTGATGTTCTGGTACGTCTTGGACGGGCCGCAGGCGGCGACGAGCGCGGCGGCGGCGCACACCAGGATTCTAGCAATTGTCTTTTTCATTCTTTCGTTCTCTTGTCGCCCCTCCGGCAGGGGGTCCCGTCGGGGCATAGATATGGATTTGCAAAAATACGGCGAATACCCCGAAAAACCAAAACAACTTTCGGCAAAAACGTTTGAGTTTTGGTATCATTCGCTGTTTTTGTTTATCTTTGTATGATGAAAATGAATCAAGGCAGACCGGTGATCTATTTGTTTACGGACGGAGCGGCGAGCGGCAACCCCGGTCCGGGCGGCTATGGCGTTGTGCTGCAGTGCGCCGGATTGGAGAAGGAACTGAGCGGCGGCTTCGCGCTGACGACGAACAACCGGATGGAACTGCTGGCGGTCATCGAGGGGCTCCGTGCGATCAAGTGGGACCGGGCGGACGTCGAGGTATGGAGCGATTCTTCGTATGTCGTCAAGGCCATCACGGAGGGCTGGCTGCTGAACTGGGAGCGGAAGGGGTTTGCGAAGGTCAAGAACCCGGACCTGTGGCAGGCGTTCCTGCCGCTGTACCGCCGGCACCATGTAACCTTCCACTGGCTGAAGGGCCATGCGGGCCATCCCCAGAACGAGCGTTGTGACGCCCTGGCGGTCGCCGCCTACCACCAGCCCGGTCTCCCGCCCGACACCGGCTATGAAGCTTCACTGCAACAGGACATGAACTTAATTTGAAACCCAATATGATCAATAACAAACTCGTTGTCGGTATCACCCAGGGTGACGGCAACGGCATCGGATACGAAGTCATCATCAAGGCGCTGGCGGATGCCCGCATCCTGGATTCGTTCACGCCTGTCATCTACGGGTCGTCGAAGGTCTTCGGTTTCTACCGCAAGCAGATCCACAACCTGGATCCGGTCGATACGTTCGTCATCAATTCGGCCAAGGATGCCCGTGCCCGCAAGATCAACATCGTCAACTGCCTGCCTGACAATGTCTACGTCGAGCCGGGCCAGTCCACGCCGGAGGCCGCGAAGTCGGCGATGAAGGCGCTGGAGTGCGCGGTCTCCGAGATCAAGCAGGGCTTTATCGACGTGCTGGTGACCGGGCCGATCAACAAGCGGGCGATGTCCGCCGAGGGCTTCGGCTATGCCGGCCATTCGGAGTATCTGCAGAACCAGTTCGATGCGCCGGACCATACGATGATCATGGTGAGCGACCAGTTGAAGATCGGCGTCGTGACGGGGCACATTCCGCTGAAGGATGTTCCGTCGACGCTGTCTTCCGAGCGGATCCTGCGCAAGCTGCGGCTGATGAAGGCGTCCCTGCAGCGGGATTTCGGGATCGACCAGCCGAAGATCGCGGTGCTGGGTCTCAACCCGCATTGCGGCGACGGCGGTTTGCTCGGCGATGAGGAGCAGCAGATCATCCTGCCGGCCGTCAAGCAGGCGAATGCCGAGGGGATCCTCGCGTTCGGTCCGTACTCCCCTGACGGGTTCTTCGGCCTGGGCAATTACAGCCGGTTCGATGCGACGCTGGCGATGTACCATGACCAGGGCCTGGCGCCGTTCAAGGCGCTGGCGTTCCAGACCGGTGTCAATTTCACGGCAGGACTGCCGATCGTGCGGACGTCTCCGGACCATGGCACGGCGTATGAGATGGCCGGCCGCGACGAGGCGGATCCGCAGTCGATGATGAGCGCGATCTATACGGCGATCGATATTTTCCGCCGCCGCCAGGCGTATGATGAGCTGCAGGCCGGGAAGATGATCGAGCGGCCTTCCGAAGAGCGCGACCGCCGGCCCGGCCGGCCGCAGATCGCCTGAGTCTCCGTCACTTGTTGTCCCCTGGAGCCCGAGGGTGGTTAACCGAGGCGGAGGATGTTGTCGCAGTAGGCGGCGATTTTTTCGCGGTGTGTGATGAAGATGAGCGTCTTGCCGGCGTCGTGGGCGGTGAGGTTGCGGATG
>ODAI012453642.1_pt1 | contig 25055 bp, 21 predicted proteins | sample 1539321 | NCBI WGS metagenome assembly ODAI01 (sample SAMN02144231, study PRJEB22623) | gut metagenome | biome: sheep rumen | host: Ovis aries | place: New Zealand
CTCAACGAATAATGGCGCTACATGGACACCTGTTCCGGAAGATAAGACAGAAATAACCGGTCTTCCGGGCGGCTCAACAGATACTCCTGCAACAGTTAAGATACGTAAAAAGGGTACCAACACCAAGAATCCGAGTGATTCGATTGATGTAACTATAGGAGTAAAAGCAAATCAGACTAAGATACCTACAGACGAGTTTACATTTACACCAACCAAGGCGTCCGGTAGTGAATCGCCTGATGGCAAGTTAAACATTGAAAAGAAAGAAGGCATCGACCCAAGTCCTGATACGGGAACACTCGAATATTCTACCGATAATGGTAATACATGGACAAAGCTTGTATCAGATGCGTCTGCTATAACTGGACTTTCGGCAGGAGCCGTTATGATACGCTACAGTGGAGATGACTATATCAATCCAAGTGCTGCTGTTACGGTAAATATAGAAACCAAGGCGGCTAATCTACACGAGCAGGGACCTTCATTATCAGATATGACTGTTACCAAGGCATCAGATGATGAAACGACAGATGGAACGATAACTGTTCCGACCGGAAGTGATAGCGGAGCAGAAACTGATAAGCTGGAGTACTCAACAGATGGAGGACAGAATTGGAATAATGTTCCTATGGATAGCCAAACGATAACTGTAGGAAAAGGCGATGTTTTAATCCGTTACAAGGGAGATGCAGATACAAATCCAAGTCCTGCGACAACTGTACCTGTTGGTTCAAAGACCGGTCAGGAACCACTTGAGGCAGATAAGTTAAAGGTTACACATAAAACAGACGAAGCAACTGATGACGGTATGATAAGTGGTGTCGATGATACCATGGAATATTCAACAGATGGAGGACAGAACTGGATACCTGTTTCGGAAGGAAAGGTTGTTATAGATAATCTTCCTGCCGGAGAAGTTCAGATAAGATATGCCGGAACAGAGGATATAAATCCAAGCGAGCCGGTAAGAGTAACAGTAGGAGTAAAGACAAATCAGGGAACACCTGATACAACAGCTTTGGATATAGTAAAAACAACAGGCGAAACTTCAAGCGACGGAACTATAGAAGGCGTAGATGACACTATGGAATACTCCACAGACGGCGGACATACATGGACAAAGATACCTGCAGGTAAGACAAGCATAGAAGGCCTTCCTGCCGGAGAAGTGCAGATAAGATATGCCGGAACAGAGGATAAAAATCCAAGCGAGCCGGTAACAGTAACTGTAGGAGTAAAGACAAATCAGGGAACACCTGATACAGGTAAGGTGGTTGCAAAAAATGCTTCAAAGGATACATCCAAAGACGGCACCATAACCGGAGTAGATGATACTATGGAGTATTCATTGGACGGAGGAAAAACATGGACAAAGGTACCTGCAGGAAAGACAAGTATAGAAGGTCTGCCTGCCGGAGATGTACTTCTTCGTTATGCGGCAACCAATGATAAAAATGCCGGAGAAGCCATTAAGGTAAAGGTTGAAGTAGAGAAAACACCTATTTCAAGTGGAACTGTAACAAGTGATGGAATTCTTGTTTTGCAAGATTACCCGACAATTGTAGCCGGTCTTGTATATGAAAAGAGCAATGCTGCTGACGATGTAGAGTTCAGATGGATAGCATGCGAGACGGGTAATCCGAAAGCATGGTTTGAAGTGAGTCCTTGGACAAAGAACAATGAATGGCTTAACTGGACACCTGATAGAGCAGGAAATTATGTTATGGTATGCCAGGCAAGAGTGGTAGGCAATGAAAACTCGCTTATATCCGAAGCTGCCGGTGTAGTATATAAAATAATTAAAAATACATGTCAGGTACCATATACCGGTGAAGGCGGAGGATATCTGATAGGCTTTGAAACAAAAGGTAATCCAAATCAATCATATCAATATGAAGTACTTATACTTGATTGTACACTTTATGCTCAAGGAAAGGATGCATGGATATATTCAACAGGCAAATGCGGTTTATCAGAAGGAAATACATTCTGGACGATATGGCAACCGAAATATGGATATTACTGGACCTTGTTCAGAGTGTATGATGAACACGGAAATTTACTTGATGAAGAATGCTACGGATTTGCTAATGTATATTAATATTCATATTATAAAAATATTATTATGAAAAAGGAGCTGCAATTTTACTTTATGAATAAAATTGCAGCTCTTTTTAAAATATTAAATTATATATTGTCAATAATACTTGAAAAAAATAACATCTATGATATATAATAAATGTCGTATTTTTAATTTAATAATCTAAATGAGTTGCCTTTGATTTATATATAATAGATTCAGGTAGCTCCCGCATAAAAAAGGAGAAACATAAAATGACTAAAAAACCAGTAGTTTTAATGATACTTGACGGATATGGCATAAGTGATATTAAGGAAGCAAATGCCATTGCAATGGCAAATACGCCTGTTATGGACAAGCTTATGGCAGAGTGCCCTTTTGTTAAGGGAAATGCTTCAGGTATGTTCGTTGGTCTTCCGGACGGTCAGATGGGTAATTCTGAGGTCGGACATATGAATATGGGAGCCGGAAGAATAATATATCAGGATTTAACAAGAATCACAAAGTCAATAGATGACGGTGATTTCTTCGAAAACGAAGAACTTCTTGCTGCAATCGATAATTGTAAGAAGAATAATTCGGATCTTCATCTCTGGGGACTTTTATCCGATGGTGGTGTTCATAGCCACAATACACACCTTTATGCAATACTTGAGCTTTGTAAGAAGCAGGGACTTTCAAATGTATATATTCATCCTTTCTTTGACGGAAGAGATACTCCGCCTGCATCAGGTAAGGGATATCTTGAGGAGCTCGTTGCAAAGACTAAGGAAATCGGCGTAGGTAAGGTTGCTTCACTTTCGGGACGTTATTATGCAATGGACAGAGATAATCGTTGGGACAGAGTTGAGCTTGCATATAAGTCACTTGTAACAGGTGAGGGTGTTATGGCTGAAGATCCTGTTCAGGCTATGCAGGATTCTTATGATAAGGAGGTATATGATGAGTTCGTACTTCCTACAGTTATTACCGAAAACGGAAAGCCTGTTTCACTTGTTAAGGAAAATGATTCCGTAATCTTCTTTAACTTCAGACCTGACAGGGCAAGAGAAATCACAAGAGCTTTCTGTTGTGATGATTTTGACGGATTTGCAAGACCAAATGGTCGTTTCCCGCTTACATATGTATGCTTTAAGGATTATGATGAGACTATCCCTAATAAGCTTGTTGCATTTAAGAAAGAAGAGATAAAGAATACTTTTGGTGAGTATCTTGCATCACTTGGATTAAAGCAGCTCAGACTTGCGGAAACAGAGAAGTATGCACATGTTACATTCTTCTTTAACGGCGGTATAGAGGAGCCTAACGAGGGAGAGGACAGAATACTTGTTAAGTCACCTGCGGTAGCAACTTATGACTTACAGCCTGAGATGAGCGCTCCTGAGGTTAGCGAGAAGCTCAATGAAGCAATTAAATCAGATAAGTATGACGTTATTATAATAAACTTTGCAAACCCTGATATGGTTGGTCATACAGGTGTTATTCCTGCTGCAGTTTCTGCTATAGAAACAGTTGATAAATGCGTAGGAACAGCTGTTGAAGCAGTAAAATCCGTAGATGGTGTGCTCTTTATATGCGCAGACCACGGAAATGCAGAGCAGATGATAAATTACGAGACAGGTGCGCCTCATACTGCACATACTACAAATCCTGTTCCGTTTATACTTTATAATTACGGAGATGTTAAGCTTCGCGAAGGCGGTTGTCTTGCAGATATCATACCTACATTACTTGATATCATGGAAATCGAGCAGCCGGCTGAAATGACAGGTAAATCACTTATCGTAAGATAAATATTATATTTGATATGTTTGGTGTTTTATTAAACATAAATAAAAAAAATATAAGGAGTGTGGGTTATGAAAAAGTTTTTAAAGGAATTCAAAGAGTTTGCACTTAAGGGCAATGTAATGGACATGGCAATCGGTGTAATCATCGGTGGCGCTTTTGCTGCAATCATTACTGCATTTACAGAGGACTTTATCAATCCTCTTATAGCAGCAATCGGTGGTGCGGAAGTTGGCGGAAGAACCGAAATCGGCGATACCGGCTCTTATATCGAGTGGGGAGCATTTATTACATCAGTTATTAATTTCCTTATTGTTGCAGTTGTATTATTCTGTCTTATAAAGGCCATGAATAAGCTTATGTCAATCGGCAAGAAGAAGGAAGAAGAGAAGAAGACTACCAAGATATGTCCTTACTGTAAAACAGAAATTGATATAAAGGCTATCAAGTGTGCACATTGTACATCAGATGTTCCGCTTGAACCTGTTGAAGAAGATTAAAAAAAGTGTTGCTAAATCTTTTCTTCTGTGATAATATTAGCAAAGTGTGTTATATTATTAGCTTTGTTTAGGAGGTTTTTTCAATTGAAAACAGCGTTAATTATAGTATTTATAGTTATTTCAATATTGTTATCCATCATCGTTATGATGCAGGAAGGAAAAGAAGGCGGACTTACAAGTTCCATAAGCGGAGGCGGTTCCGATACTTATTGGAGCAAAAATAAGGGCAAGTCAAAGGAATCCATATTAAGAAAGATTACTGCTTTTCTCGGTTTCTTATTTATGTTGATTGCTTTGTTATTAGCTTCAAAGTATTTTAATTAATTTTAAGATATTAAACCACAGACTTCTTTAGCCTGTGGTTTTTTATTTTTATTGATTGTTATATAATTTTATTAAAAAGACTTATATTTATATGGGAGTACAAATTGGATAATCTTGTATTAAAGCTTTTAAAAGAAAAGAATCTGAATAATGATGAGATGAAATACCTGCTCGAAACGGATTTATATGATGATAAACTGTATGCTGAGGCTGACAGGATAAGGAAAGAAGTGTATGGTAAGTCTGTTTATATCAGGGGACTTATTGAATTTTCGAATTATTGTAAAAATGATTGTTTATACTGCGGTATAAGAAGGAGCAATGAAAAAACCGAAAGATACAGGCTTACAAAGGAAGATATATTATCCTGTTGCGAAAGCGGATATGAACTGGGATTTCGGACATTTGTACTACAAAGCGGTGAAGATTTATATTATACGGATGATATAATTTGTGATATAATAAAAGAAATACATAATCGTTATCCGGATTGTGCCATAACCCTTTCAATAGGCGAAAAGTCATATGAAAGCTATAAAAGATATTATGATTGTGGCGCGGTCAGATATCTGTTAAGACATGAAACAGCCGATGATGAGCATTATAAAAGGCTTCATCCGTCTGTTATGTCATATGAAAACCGAAAAAGATGTCTGTATGATTTAAAAAAGATAGGCTACCAGGTGGGCTCGGGATTTATGGTAGGTTCTCCTTACCAGACCACCGAAAATCTGATTGCGGATTTGCGCTTCTTACAGGAACTTTCGCCGGATATGATAGGCATTGGTCCGTATATATCACACAGGTTTACACCTTTTAAGGATATGAAAAACGGTACGTTGAAGATGACATTAAAGCTTATTTCGATATTAAGACTTATGTTTCCTTATGCACTTATACCGGCGACTACATCGCTTGGAACCATCGCGCCAAACGGCAGGGAACTTGGCCTTTCATGCGGTGCCAATGTTATTATGCCGAATCTTTCGCCTGTTTCAGTAAGAAAAAGCTATGATTTATATGATAATAAAATCTGTACCGGGGAGGAAGCGGCAGAATGCAAGTCGTGTCTTGATATTAGAGTTAAAAATGCAGGATATGAAATAGTTTCGGATATAGGTAATGTTAAAAGATAAATACAAATTGACGGATTTAGAAGAATTTAATGACAGAATTAGGGGGATGTATTATGGGAGAAAAAAGAGAGATAGTCAAAGAAAAATTATTCAACTTTATATGTGATGAGAATTATAAGCCTATGAGACTTAAGGATATACGTTTTTTGCTCCAGGTTTCCAATGAGGATAAGAAAAGAGTCGAGCTTGCATTGGAAGAACTTGTGGCAGAAGGTAAGATTACCGTAACTCCAAAGGGTAAGTACAAAAAGATGGATGATAATCTTTTGGTAGGTATATATATCGGAAATAAAAAAGGATTCGGTTTTGTAAGAGTCGAAGGTGATAAAGAGGATTATTTTATACCTGCGAGGGATACCATGGATGCTTTTCATAGCGACAGAGTAGTAATTCAACCTACCGGAGTTTCCGAGGCGGGAAAAAGGCATGAGGCTAAAATTGTTCAGATACTTGAAAGAGGTATGAACGTGGTTGTCGGAACCTATGATAAGCAGGGTGCATTCGGATTTGTAATTCCTGATAATCAAAAGGTTGCGGATGATATATTTATAGCAAAAGAAAACTCTATGGGAGCCATGAGCGGACATAAGGTTGTGTGTCAGCTTCTTAATTACGGAGAAAAAAGAAAATCTCCGGAAGGCAGGATAGTTGAAATTCTCGGTCACGTAAATGATCCTTCAACAGACATAATGTCTGTAGTCAGAGCATATGATATACCTATGGAGTATCCTGAAAAGGTTATGGATTCTTTAAATGAAATACCTGATGAGATAAATTCCGAGGATGTTATCGGAAGAAAAGATTTCAGGATGCTTGATACCGTTACCATAGACGGTGAAGATGCGAAGGATTTGGATGATGCGATTACATTATCATACGAAAACGGAGTTTATACACTCGGAGTTCATATAGCTGATGTGTCACATTATGTAAAAGAAAAATCTCCGCTTGATAAAGAGGCACTTAAAAGAGGTACAAGCTGTTATCTTGTTGACAGCGTTATACCGATGATTCCTCATAAGCTTTCTAACGGAATATGTTCCTTAAATGCAGGTGTTGACAGACTCACATTAAGCTGTGTAATGGAGATAGATAAAAAAGGCAAACTTTTAAATCATTATATAGCTGAAGGTGTAATAAATGTTAATGAAAGAATGACTTACACAAATGTGGCTAAAATATTAGACCGTTCGGATGAAGAAGTTTTAAAAAGATATGAGCCGCTTGTTCCTATGTTTGATTTGATGAAGGAACTTTCGGACATAATAAGAGCCGCAAGACATAAAAGAGGTTCTATAGATTTCGATGTTCCGGAGACAAAAATAATTGTTGATGAAAATCACAAGCCAGTAGAGATAAAGCCTTATGACAGAAATCCGGCAACAAAAATTATTGAAGATTTTATGCTTATGGCAAATGAGACTATTGCCGAGGATTATTTCTGGCAGGAGCTTCCGTTTGAATACAGAGTGCATGAGGACCCCGACCAGGAAAAGATGGAACAGCTTATGCATTTCATGTCAAATTTCGGTTTGTACATGAAAGGTGCAGGTGGTGAAATGCATCCGAAGGAGCTTCAGAAATTGCTTGAAAAAATAGAGGGAGAGCCTTATGAAGCACTTATAAGTAAGATGATGCTTCGTTCCATGAAACAGGCAAGATATTCTACAGAGTGTACCGGACATTTTGGCCTTGCATGTAAATATTATTGTCATTTTACATCGCCTATCAGAAGATATCCTGATTTGCAGATTCACAGAATTATTAAAGAAAATTTGCATGGTCAGCTTAATGAAAAGAGAATTGCTCATTATAAGAGAATCCTTCCGACTGTAGCCGACGATAATTCAAATAAGGAAAGACGTGCTGAGGAGGCCGAAAGAGAGGTTATTAAGCTTAAGGAAATAGAATATATGTCCGAACATATAGGAGAGGAGTTTGACGGAGTTGTTTCCGGAGTAACGTCAAGTTATATATTTGTTGAGCTTGAAAATACCGTTGAAGGAGCCGTTTCCGTTGCATATATGTATGATGATTTATATTATTTCAATGAAGAATTATATGCCATGGTCGGAGAAAAGAAGGGTAAAAAATATCAGCTTGGCGATAAAGTCAGAATTAAAGTATTAAATTGTGATAAAATAAAGAAAAATATTGATTTTTCCATAATAGATGATAATATAGAGTAGTGTGACAGATTAGGAGTTAGAAAATGGCTAAGGAAAGCGGCACAAAGCTGATTGCAAATAACAAAAAAGCCTATCATGATTATTTTATCGAGGAAACCTATGAGGCAGGTATAGAGCTTGTCGGTACTGAGGTCAAATCACTTCGTATGGGTAAATGCAGCATAAAGGAATCTTATGTCGATATAGAAGACGGCGAGGTTTTTGTACAGCGTATGAATATATCTCCGTATGAAAAGGGAAATATATTTAATAAGGATCCTTTGCGAAAGAGAAAGCTTTTGCTTCATAAGTATGAGATTAATAAGCTTATTGGTAAGCAACAGCAAAAAGGATATACTGTTGTACCGTTAAAGGTCTATTTTAAGGACAGCAGGGTTAAGGTCGAGATAGGACTGGCAAAAGGCAAAAAGCTTTACGATAAGCGAGAGGACATTGCTAAAAAAGATATGAAGCGTGAAGCGGAAAGAGATTTCAAGGTAAGAAATCTTGGATAAACGATTTTAAAATACGCTTGGGGCAGATAAGGAGAAAGATAATGAGTCAGGCTAAGGTTGATAAGTATAAAAAGGAAAAGAAAAACAGAGGAAAGCAGATAAAAAAGAAGAAGTTTGTCAAGGCATTTTGGGTGATTTTCATTTCACTTTTTATCGGAGCATGTATAGGCTATCCTTTAGGAAAAAAGCTTTATAAGATAAATGCAAAACACAGAAAAGAAAGAGAAACCGTAGAAGCTGTATATTATGATGCATGGCTCAATAATTACTGGAACAGTCATTATTACGGAACCTTAGGTTTTACAAGTGACGATACTGAGGGAGCAACTGATACGGATGCTTCGGCAACAGATTCATCAACAGATGATACATCAGATGTAAATTCTGCATCTGATGCAAATTAATAAATTTACTTCTGCAAACTTTACACACTAAGGGGTTGTACAGGTTTCGACGGGGGTTTAGAAATTATGTAAGCCATTCATGGCCCGGGACCATGTAAAAACTCGGAAATCTAAATATAAACGCAGAAGACAATTTTGCATTAGCTGCCTAGTTGCAGCTTGTCAGCCTTAGGCTCCCCACGACTTAAGACGCTGGCATCGACCCAGTGGGAAACTCTCGTTCCAAAGCTTTGAGGTTCGGGAAAATTTATGAAGCTACCAAGAAGATGAGCCTGTCTGTGGGCGCTTCGTCGAGGGAATGTCAAATCATAAGACTGTAATGGGAGAAAGCATAATGGAAGAGCTTTCGGACGCGGGTTCAATTCCCGCCAGCTCCACTGAATTAACAGTGAAAGATCAAACAAATAATAAGCAGGCTAAATCAGCCTGCTTATTATTTGTTTTGAATATTCGGTTATTTTATTTATGTCCTGTAAAAATGAGTCTGCAAGCTCTATGTATGATGTCTTATCGTTATAGTTTTCCTTGAAGCCCGTTATGATTTCTGCATCAAGCTGAGTGATGAAGTAACCGGATTGTTTTACATAACAATTCTCTTTGGTAGCTTTTAATCTGCTGTTTTTATCTATATAAGTTGCAACGCTCTTATGTATGGCTCTGTCTTCGCTGGGTATAAAGAAGTATTCTTTATAGTCTTTAAAGAAAAACTTTAGTGTTGCTTCAACAATCGGAACTGTTATAGTTGCTTCGTTTTGATATCCTGTAATAATTATATCGTGCTTGCTGAAGGATATTCGTTTTGGTAAATCGTATTCGAGTGAAAGTGAAAAGAGCAGCTTGTTTTTTCTTACTTTCATTGAATTTACACTGAAACAGCCTTCTTTTAGTTTTACATAAGCAAGCATGCAGAAGTTATATATAAGTCCTTCTATATCTTCAAAATTATGTGTAATAAGCTGCTTTTCTTTTTCATCATCGGGTTTATTCAGATACTCATTATATATTTTGATCAAATCTTTGCCTGAGTATTTGTCCTGACGATTGATATCAAGATATTGTTCGATACTCTTAAGCTTAAGATTATCAAGATGGAGCGCATCCTTATATGGTCTTATAAGTTTATATAAGTCGATGCTTGTAATACCGTCAAATGAAAAGTCTAATTCATATTCTTTGATTTTGCTGTTAATATAAGGGATATCAAAGCCGTCACCGTTATAATGCAGGATATATTTGTAGTTTGAGATGAATTCGAAAAATGCTTTGATAATATCGACCTCGGATTTTCCGTCATCATTAAACCATTGAATTATATATATGTCATTACCTTCATAATATCCGCAACCGATGAGATAGAGCTTTGTTGATGCTGCCGCAAATCCGGTGGTTTCGATATCAAATATAACTACCTCGGATTTGTCGTAGTAACAGTCCAGTTTTATTAATTTGTTATCATCGGCTTTATTTTTTGAAATTTGCATAAATCAACCTCTTTTTTGGTATTTATTCACAAATTGTTAAATATAGTTTAACACATTTAACAATATTTAACTACTTGTTTTTTTTGACTTTTTATGGTATGATTTTACTTACGAATTACGTGTACGGAGGATATAAAAATGATACAACCAATAGATATTAAGACTCAGAAATTTAAAAAAGGTTTTTTAGGTTATAAGTCTTCAGATGTTGATTCATTTGTTGATTCTGTTTACAGAGCTTATGAGGAAGTTTATAACGAAAGAAATAAATTTGCTGACGACCTTGAGAAGCTTAATGCTTCATTGCAGGAGAACAGATTGAAGATGTTCGAGCTTGAGAATAAGGTTGCCAAGTTGGAAGGCTCGGGAGAAGAGGAAGAACTTAAGAGAAGAGTAGACGGAATCATCTCAGATGCCGAGGCAAAGGCTGCTAAGATAGTTGCTGACGCAAAAGCACAGGCTGCAAAGATTGCAGGCGATGCAGACGAGGGTGAGAAGGTTCAGACAATTAAGATGACTCCTAAGTCAGCACCTAAGGCAGAAACTAAGGAAGAGCCAAAGGCAGAGCCTGTTAAGGAATCGGCTTCATCAAGATTCTTTAAGAAGGCAGAAGAGGAAGTTAAACCAGCTGCATCAAGTGTTGATGACGATGATGATGAGATTTTTGTAGGTGAAATCGAGGATGCAAGAAAGCCTGACAGAATGATGATAGGTAACGGAGAAGAGGAAGAAGAGGCAGATTTCGAGTTCTTATAAGATTGTATTTAAAGGTGTTGCCGATATTATTGGCAACACTTTTTTATCTTTATGGGAAATCTTATTTAAAGGAGTATTACACTTATGTATGCTTATATTAAAGGAACTATTGAATATATAGATGTTGACAGCTTTATTGTTGAAAATAACGGTATAGGTTACAGGATTTTATCAAGTACAAATGTTACTTCAAGACTTAAGCTGCATGAAAACCAAACTGTTTATACATATCTCAATGTCAGGGAAGATGATATGACATTATTCGGCTTTTTGTCAAACGAAGAGGTTAGTGTTTTCAAGCTTCTTATTTCCGTAAGCGGAATCGGGCCTAAGGTCGCTTTATCAATCATGTCGCAGCTTACCTTGGATGAGCTTCGTATGGCAGTTATTTCAGAAGATTATAAAGCTATTTCAAAGGCTAACGGTGTTGGTGCCAAGACAGCCCAGAGAGCGGTTATCGAATTAAAAGACAAGTTTAAACTTGAAGACATATTTGCGGAAAATGATATGTCGGATGACTTGTCAGATGCGGCTAATGATGATATTATTACTGAGACAGCTATGGCACTTACGAGCCTTGGTTATTCAAATGTTGAGGCATTAAGAGCTATAAAGAAGATAGAAGGTGCCGATAAGATGTCATCTTCCGAGTTGTTAAGCGCTGCTTTAAAGAAGATGATTTAATATATACATATTTTGCTGAATATTTGATATAGGATTTGGTTTATGGATAGAATAATCAATGCCGACATTATGCCGGAAGATGATAAAATTGAACAGGGATTACGACCGTCCTTATTATCTGAGTATATAGGACAGGAAAAAGCAAAGAATAATCTTAAGATTTTCATAGAGGCGGCAAAAAAACGTAAAGAGTCACTTGACCATGTGCTTTTATACGGACCGCCGGGACTTGGAAAAACAACGCTTGCGGCAATCGTTGCAAACGAAATGGGTGTTAATCTTAAGATTACATCCGGTCCTGCGATTGAAAAGCCGGGTGAACTGGCTGCCATATTAAATAATCTTTCACCAAATGATGTGCTTTTTATTGACGAGATACACAGATTAAATAAGCAGGTGGAAGAGGTTTTATATCCTGCCATGGAGGATTTTGCGATAGATATCGTAATCGGAAAAGGTGCGGGAGCACGTTCAATCAGATTAGAACTTCCCAGGTTTACCCTTATAGGAGCAACAACCAGAGCGGGTATGCTTACTGCTCCTTTAAGAGACAGATTCGGAGTTGTTAACAGACTTGAGTTTTATAATGTCACAGAGCTTATGCAGATAATAATTCGATCTGCAAGTGTCTTGGGAGTTTCGATAGATGATGAGGGTGCACTTGAAATAGCCAAGCGTTCAAGAGGCACTCCAAGACTTGCAAACAGATTTTTGAAGAGAGTTCGTGACTTTGCCGAGGTAGAACATAGCGGAAATATCGATTACGAAGTTGCTAAGCTTGCACTTGACAGACTTGATGTGGACAGTCTCGGACTTGATAATACGGATAGAAATATACTTGAAACAATGATATATAAGTTTAACGGCGGACCTGTCGGACTTGATACACTTGCTGCGGCCATCGGAGAGGATTCGGGAACACTCGAAGATGTTTATGAGCCCTATCTTATAAAAAACGGGTTTATAAATCGTACTCCGCGTGGTAGAATAGTAACGGAGCATTGTTATAAGCATTTCGGCTTGGAAAACCTTATTAATCACGATTGAATTTTTAAGAAATTAATAAATTAAGATACGAGGAGAAGAAGAAATGGCAAATAAGATTGATATACCTGTTGTAATTAACGGAAAAGTTTACACCTTGAGCGGATATGAAGGTGAGGATTATTTACAAAATGTTGCTACATACATAAACGGAAAAATTGCTGAGTGCAAAACCTCAGATCAGTACAGAAGAATGAATACCGAATATCAGGGAGTTTTACTTGCACTTAATATTGCCGATGATTATTTTAAGGCAAAGAATCAGGCTGATAATATGGCTGCAGAGGATACTACAAAAGAGCAGCAGCTTTATGATTTAAGACATGAGGTTATTGAGGCTCAGATAAAGCAGGAATCAGCTCTTAAGATGATAGAGGAATATAAGGAGCAGATAAATGCTCTTCAAAGAAAAATAATTCAGTTAGAATCTGAAAAAGGTAGAAATGACTAATGTTAAATTCCGATATAGAAATTCTTGCACCATGTGGATCATTTGATATATTGAAGACTGCCATTAAAGCAGGCGCGGATGCCTGCTATATCGGTGGCAGTAGATTCGGTGCGAGAGCTTATGCAGATAACTTATCCGATGATCAATTGGAAGCTGCCATCGATTATACTCATATTCATGGAAAAAAACTTTATCTTACAGTAAATACGCTTATTAAAGAAAGTGAATTATCGTCTGCTTATGAATACATCAAGGACTGCTATGAGGCGGGAATTGATGCTTTTATTGTGCAGGATTTGGGGCTTTTTAAGCTTATAAGGGATAATTTTCCCGGTGTTCATATACACTGTAGCACCCAGATGAATATTACTTCATATCATGCTGCGGCATATATGAAAAAAATGGGTGCATCAAGGGTCGTTACCGCAAGGGAAATGCCTTTATCGGAGATAAAGCTTATTAAGGATAAGGTTGATGTAGAAGTAGAAACCTTTGTTCACGGAGCGATGTGTTATTCATACAGCGGTCAATGTCTTATGAGCTCACTTGCAGGTGGAAGAAGCGGTAACCGCGGCAGATGCGCTCAACCCTGCAGAAAATGTTATAACGGTGATTACATCCTTTCAATGAAAGATATGTGTGCGCTTGAGTTTATACCTGAGCTTGCAAAGGCAGGCATAGATTCTTTTAAGATTGAAGGAAGAATGAAAAATGAATATTATGTTGCCTCGGCAGTTGATGCCTATAAAGAAATGACACTTGATTACTTAAACGGATGTTTTTCTGAAAATAAGGCACAAAAATATAAATTCAGGCTTGCCAATATATATAATCGCGGTGGCTTTTGTGACGGATATTTCTTTATGCATAACGGTCCGGAGATGATTTCAAAAGAAAGGCCGAATAATCAGGGAGTAGCTATCGGTAAATTGATTAAGACGGATTCGGGACGGGTTTTGATAAGTCTTTCTTCTGATATTTATAAAGGTGACGTTCTTGAAATTAAGCTTAAAAATAATGAAATTATTGAGATTACTTCCGGAACAAATGAAAATGCGGGACGAGATTTATGGTTAAATGCGCCGAAGACAAAACAGATTGCCATAAATCAGGTTGTTTACAGGACAAGATGTAATCATATTCTTGATGAGATTGCTTCTATTAAACCGAAGGATAAAATTGCACTTTCCGGATTATTTATTGCTAAAATCGGTAAACCTGTCTTTTTCGAAGTAAGATATTTAAATAAAGAAAGTATTCCGGAAGAAGATTTTAATGTATCTAAAGCTGACGTATACGGAGATTTAATACAAAAATCCAACAACAGGCTGCTTGATAAAAATGTAATAATTGAAAAGCTAAGCCAGTTAAATGATACTGACTATTATTTTGAAGAGCTTTTTATAGAAGCGGATGATGAAGCCTTTGTTCCTTTGGGAAGCATTAAAAAACTAAGAAGAGAAGCACTTTATAAGCTTGAAAAAAATATTTCAAAAATATATAAAAGAAATATAAGTAAATTAAATTCTTTTGATGATTATTATAAAAAATTAAATAACTCAAATGCTGTTTCGGCTGATGAGCCAAAAATTAAGATTGGCGTTAAAACAACAGAGCAATTAAATGAAGTTTTAAAATATCCGGGCATATATGGGATTTATATGAACAAAAGGTTGATGACTTCGATTAAAAATACAAAATTTATGTCTGAAATCAGAAACAAAGGAATAAAGCTTTATATTGAGCTTCCATATGTTATTAATTCTGATTTTGATTTTGATTCTTATACGGACGGACTTATATTTGACGGAATATATATTAGAAATATAGATGCATTATCATGTGAAATGAACTATAATAAGGATATTGTTTTAGGCGCCGGCTTGTATGCATATAATAATATTTCACGTATTTTTTTGCATGAAAAATTACCGGATGCAGTATTTGAACTTCCGAAGGAACTTAATTTAAATGAATTAAAAGCCCTTGATGAAAGTATATCTGAATTATGTATTTATGAACATCAGCAGGCTATGCTGTCAAATAATTGCATAAAAAAGAGTAAAGGCATGTGCAATAAAACTGAAGAATTTATTACAATAAAAGATGATAAATTCAATCAATTTATGGTTATGTCTTCCTGTGATGAATGTATTAATGTTATTTATAACGGCACGCCTTGTCTTTTCTTTGACAAAACTGATATAATAGATGATTGTCGGGTGAAGTTTTTCAGAATTAATTTTACTTTTGAGGATTCCACGACAGTTTCGGAAATATTAAAATATTATTATGACGGCATAAGACCGGATATGAGATTTACAACGGGACATATGTTCAGGGGAGTAGAATAATATGGTTAATATTATTTGTGAATTTTCCAAATATCTGATTATATTTTTTATGGTATTATACACGGTTAAGTGTTTTACAATACTATCGGCAACAGATGAACGGAAAAAAAGAAAAAAACTGAATAAACAGATTGTTTATGTATTTATCATACATTTCTTGTGTTATCTTACACTGTATCTTAGAATGGGAGAGTTTAAATTAATTGTATTTTATATAGTTCAGATTTTTGTTGCTGTATTTTATATGATTGTTTTTCATTCCATTTATAAGGATTCATCAAGACTTTTGACAAATAATACCGCATTTTTACTCCTTATAGGTTATACGATTCTTACAAGACTTGATTTTAACCTTGCTGTTAAGCAGTTTATCTTTGCAACGGTTGCACTTGTGATAACCGCATTTATTCCTTTTGTAATGGATAGATGGAGAAACTTAAGAAAATACGGTGTTTTCTATGGTGTAATCGGAATTATGGGGCTTCTTACGGTTTGGGTACCGGGACTTGGTAAAGAAGTATATGGTTCACGAAACTGGATAAACATACACGGTTTTACTTTACAACCTATGGAATTTGTTAAGATTATATTTGTTATGTTTGTTGCAAGTATGCTTGTTAAAGCAAATACTTTCGGTGATCTTTTAACAAATGCTATCATTTCCGCAAGTTATATGGGAGTACTTGTTCTTGAAAAAGACCTGGGTGCTGCCGTAATCTTTTATGTGACTTATGTATTTATGGTATATCTTGCAACTTCACGTCCTGTTTTTCTGATTGGCGGACTGGGACTTGGAGTTTTAGGAGTAATGGGTGGATATATATTGTTCAAGGATAGTCTGTTTAGGCATGTTATGGTACGAGTCGAAGCATGGAAGGATCCATTTAAATATATCGATACCGGAGGATACCAGGTTGCTCAGTCCTTGTTTGCTATGGGAACAGGCGGATATGTAGGTTCGGGACTCGGAAGCGGAAAGGCAGATACAATACCTGTAAGTGAAAGTGATTTTATATTTTCAGCAATTTGCGAGGAACTCGGTGTGATTTTCGGACTTGCATTGATTTTGGTTATAATTAGCATATTTATTTCTTTTGTTAATATAGCTATGAAGTCAAGAAAAGCATTTTATAAATATATTGCTTTCGGATATGCATCAATTTATGTGATTCAATCTTTATTAAATTTAGGCGGTGTTACAAAGTTTATACCTTCAACAGGTGTAACCCTGCCGCTTATAAGCTACGGTGTAAGTTCAGTATTAAGTACTCTTATTGTATTTACGATTATTCAGGGAGTATGTGTAATAAGTAATAAAGAGGCAGCTAAGAATGAGAAAGAAAAGGAACGTATCAGGGCAATCAAACAACAATATGAATATGGGGCAGCCTATGATCCTTACGGCCAAGGATGAGGAATTTCTTGAAAAGGAAAGAATAAAGGCTGAAAATAACCGGAGAAAAAATAAGCCTATTCTTGTAATTACATATTTTATGATAACGGTATTCTTAGGTATGATGGGATATGTGGTATATTTTATGCAGTTTCGTGCGAATTCTGTTATCGCAAACTCAAGAAACGGCAGGCAAAATTCCTTTGCCGAAACAGTTGAGCGCGGTGATATTATCACCAGTGACGGTGTAGTTATAGCAACAAGCAGTACGGATGAAGAGGGCAATACAACAAGAAGTTATCCTTACAGTAATATGTTTGCGCATCTGGTGGGTTATGACAGCTACGGAAAATCGGGACTTGAACTTCAGGCGAATTTTTATCTTTTAAGGAGTCATATAAATATTGCGGAAAGACTTTATAATGAGTTTTTGGAAGAAAAAAACAGAGGTGACAATTTAATTACCACCGTTAATTTTGAACTCCAACAGGCAGCTTATAATGCACTTGGAAATTGTAAAGGTGCTGTAATTGTTATGGAACCTTCAACCGGAAAAATTCTTGCCATGGTTTCAAAACCTGATTTTGATCCGAATGATATAGATAATGTATGGGCTTATCTTCATTCTGACGAAGGCTCGGAAAGTACCATATTGTTAAACAGGGCTACTCAGGGACTATATGCACCCGGTTCGACATTTAAGGTCGTAACTTTATTGGAATATATCAGAGAACATCCGGCAGATTATGATCTGTATGAATATGATTGTTACGGAAGTGAGATTTTTGCCGGTGTAAATATTCATTGTTATGATTCTACGGCACACGGGCATGAAAGTCTTAAAGATTCGCTTGCGTATTCATGTAATGACTCATTTGCAAATATAGGTTTGGGATTTGATTTTGGAGCGTTTAATAAAACAGCGGAGGAATTGCTTTTTAATAAGGAACTTCCGTATGATGGAGAATATAATCGTTCGGAATTTGTTATAAATGCCAATTCGCCTGCTGATGCCATGCCTCAGACCGCAATAGGACAAGGTGATACAAGGTTAACACCGATTCATAATCTTATGATTGTTTCGGCTATTGCAAATAACGGAAAGCTTATGAGACCGTATTATATGGATTCTATCGAAAATGATGACGGTGCTCATATAAAGACTTTTAAAACAAGGTCGTATGGAAATCTTATGACTGCCGAAGAAGCGGATATACTAACTGAATATATGAAAAGTGTTTGCGAGTATGGTACAGCTGCAAGATATTTTTCGGGTTCACCATATACTGTCGCAGGTAAAACCGGAACTGCTGAGTATGATAATGAAGGAAACTGCAATTCATGGTTTATAGGTTTTTCCAATCCTGATGATCCTGATATCTGTGTAAGCATTGTTGTTGAGGATTCCAATACAAACGGAGTATCAGCATCAGCTGTTGCAAAAAGTATATTTGATACGTATTACAATATGCAATAAACATATAAAGTATTTTCTTGCTATATAATATAAAATTTGATATAATTTAACTCGATATTTGACACACCTATCTATAAGATGCAGGAGGAATTGCAATGGTAGAAGCAACAAGCTGTGGTGGTGTGGTAATCTTTCGAGGCAAGGTGTTATTGCTTTACAAGAATTATAAGAACAAGTACGAAGGCTGGGTATTGCCGAAGGGTACGGTTGAAAAGGGTGAAGAGTACAATGAAACCGCTTTACGCGAAGTGAAAGAAGAAACAGGCGTTGCGGCTCAGATTATTAAGTACGTAGGAAAAAGTAATTACACATTTAACACTTCATATGATGTCGTGAATAAAGATGTTCATTGGTATCTTATGATGGCTGACAGCTATTACAGTAAACCACAAAGAGAAGAATACTTTATGGACTCGGGATATTATAAGTATCATGAGGCTTACCATCTTCTTAAGTTCCCAAATGAAAAACAGATTTTAGAGGAGGCATATTCCGAATATACTGCTTTAAAACAAAACAATTTGTGGGGGAGCAGGAAGTATTTTTAAAAAGACAATTTTTTAATTTGCCTCAGAGATATCTCTGGGGCTTTTTAGATGATAACCTTTTGTTAATAATTTGAAAGGACATTAATTTATGGATAATAATGAAAAAAATTTTTCTGATGATGGAATGGTTGATAAAGAAAATGTTGAAGATGTAATGAAAGTTAAAGAATCGACAGAAGGTAATGAATTATCCGAAATAGATTTGGAAAATCAGGTAATAAAAGAAGCCGGTGAATTGATTGAAAAAATTGATAATAGAAAAAACGAAAAAAAACTTCGGAATGAAAATAATGATAGTAACGATGAGTCGGTGAATATAAAGAAAACTAATAATTCAAAATCAAAAAAGAAAAAGCTGTATAAAACGCTTTACGCAATTGCTATGATTGCACTGATAAGTGTATTTATCGGCTGTGCAACGTATCTTATTGTATATTTCTGGCAGGCAAAAAAAATAGACAAGCAGGTTGATCAGCTAAAGGATATGATTGTAGAAGAAGATGATACCGAATTTGAAATAGCTGAAGAAGAAACAATTGTTGACGATAACGGAAAAAAAATCGAGTATACATTTGTTGACGGCGTAAAGGTTCAAAGAAAGTTTGCAAAAATATTCCGTGATAATAATGATTTTATAGGTTGGATTAGTATTTCAGGAACCAAAATTGATTACCCTGTAATGCAGACTAAGGAAGATGAAGAGTTTTATCTTCACAGGGATTTTGAAAAAAAGTATAACGGTAACGGTACATTGTTTGTGGATGCCGATGATGACGTTTCAATTCCTGACGACAATCTGATAATTTACGGACATAATATGAAAAACGGAAATATGTTCCATGACATACTTAAGTATGAAGATGAAGATTATTATAAAGGACATAAGTATATTCAATTTGATACTATTTACGGTGACGGTAAGTATGAGGTTATAGCTGCTTTCAGAACTGAAATCTATGATAAGAATTATACAGGATTCAAGTATTATTCATTTATTTCGGCAGGAACTAAAGAAGAGTTTGATGATTTTGTTTCGGAATGTAAAAATCTGACTACGTATAATATTGAAGAAAGTGCCGAGTTCGGCGATAAGCTTATTACTCTTTCAACCTGTGCTTATCATGCGGAAGAGGGAAGATTTGTTGTTGTCGCTAAAAAGATTGAATAATTATTTGTGTTCTTGACACAGACTTACAATTATGGTATATTTTGCATTGTTGTTAATAAATGCATAAGCCGGTGTGTCGGAATTGGCAGACGAGGCAGACTCAAAATCTGTTGCGGGCAACCGCGTATGGGTTCAAGTCCCATCACCGGCATGAATAAAAGGTAGTGAATGCTCTTTGAGCTTCACTACCTTTTTTCATGACGGTGCCTTGAACCCATCGGGTTCAAGGTCTCGCCTAACGGCTCGGTCGGTGCAAAACGCTTGCCACCGGCAAGCAGCACCCCATCACCGGCAAGAAAATATACCTTGACTACATGTGTTTAAGGTGTTTTATGTGATTTTAACCATCCTTGACAAAAAATATAGTTATGTTATTATTTTATTAGGTTAGTTTTAGGGAGGATATTTTAGATGCTTGAAAAGGATTGCGCATTAAAAACGATAGTTGACGGAGACTTTGTTGCGAAGCTTCTTCCGGAAGGCTATCTTTCTATCAGGTATAAAAGCTATGATTGCTACGGTATTCAGGTTTCGGAAGATTTGGAAGAAGAAAAGATGAAAGAGGTTCTCGGTTATGTCCAGTCTGTATATGAATATCGTGAGGATCCGAAGCTTTCACTCAATAACGGAGACGGTGATGGCGAAATAGATATCGAACTTTACAGACAGTATGGTGTAACCAAGAAAAAGAAAAAGGTTAACTTAAAGATTCAGGATCAGGATTTCTCTGAGGTTCCGGATGATCTTTCGTTTAATTATGTTTGGGGAACCATGAACAGAGTAGATAAAAATATTCTTAAGAATAAGGTTTTGGCTCATCTTGAGAGCCAGAAGCTTAAAGAAGAGTATGACCGTATAGAACTTTTGATAAAGTATGAAGTTCCTTATGATATACTTAAGTCGGTTTATTATGATATTGATGAAAAAGAATTGAAGATACTTTACAGAAGACTTACAAGAGGAAGATAATGCCTGTAGAAATATTATTACTTGAGGATGACGTTGCTTTGGCAATGGGAATTGAATATTCACTTAAAAGCGAGGGATATGAGGTGACTCATATCTCTACTTTTAATTCCGGAAAAGAATGGTTACAAAGCCATGATATGACAAAAGATATAGTCGGTATTTTTGATGTAATGCTGCCTGATGGCAATGGATTTGACCTTCTTCGGCTTATGAGAGAAAAAAACCTGGATTTTCCTGTGGTTTTTTTAACTGCTGTTTCTGATGAAAATAATATTGTACAGGGACTTGATATTGGCGCAGATGATTATATAACAAAGCCGTTTCATGTAAAGGAACTTATGTCGAGACTTAAGGCGGTTATAAGAAGATACAGGATAGGTGAAGAACGTCTTGCTGAATATACCGGGGATAAAGTAAATATTTCTGATTTTCAGTCAGGTAATAATAAAATTAAAGAAAGCATAAATGACGAGAATAATGTAGTAAAAAGCGAAAAAAATATATTTATATATAAAGATTTAACCATAGATACATGTGCCGCCATAGTTTATAAAGGAGTTGACTCAGACAGGAGAATCATTGAACTTACTCATAGTGAATACAAGCTTTTACTCTTGTTTTTGAGTAATAAAGATATGGTTCTTGAAAGAAGTATAATACTTGATAAAATTTTCGACAGTAAAGGTTCTTTTGTGGATGACAACACATTGTCGGTTTATATAAAGAGACTAAGGGTAAAGCTTGGAGAGGAATATGAGGGTAAACCATATATTAAAACCGTAAGAGGTATAGGTTATATTATGGAAGGTTAGTTAAATGAAAAGTAGCGGATATTATGTGTATTATGTATTTGGAGGATTAATTATAATAATAACGATAATTTGCGGATTTGTTTTTAATGTCAATCCCGGCTTTATTGTTATTGTATCTTTTTCCGAAATTGTTATCTTTATGATGGGTATCATAATCTATAATCATTTTTTCAATCAGATAGAATCAATCCGGCTGGCTATAGAAAAACATAGTGATAGTATTCCGTATGGTTATTCGGAAGGAGAGATAGGTAAGCTTTCATCAAGTATAAATAACATGCTTGACGAACTAAAAGAAACAGAGGTTAAGCAAAAGAAAGAAAAGGAATTTTTACGTGACATCATATCGGATATATCCCATCAGATTAAAACACCGGTTGCCTCACTTACGGTATTTAATGATATTCTTATAAATGAGGTTGAAGAAAAACATAGACCCATGATAGAAGAGTCCGGTCTTCAGATAGAGCGGATAAAGTGGCTTGTGCTTTCTATGCTCCAGCTTGCAAGGATTGAGGCGGATGCCATAACATTTATTAAGAAAGAGGTTTCGTTTAAAAAAGTTATAAATTCCTGTATAGATATACTTTTGGTAAAGGCAAAGGAAAAGAATATAACTTTTAATATATGTGAAAAAGACGTAATAGTAAATGTTGATGAGGAATGGTTTAAGGAAGCACTTATAAATATTTTAAAAAATGCTATAGAATACAGTCCGGTTGACTCTTATATCAATATAGATATAAAGCATACTCCTCTTGAAACAAGGATATATTTAACTGATTACGGAATCGGAATACCTGAAAACGAGAGACTTAATATCTTCAAACGCTTTTATACCATACATAGTAATAAAGTAAACCCTAATAGTGTGGGGATAGGTCTTTCACTCTCCAAAAGTATAATTGAAGGTATGGACGGAAAAATACGGGTTGAAAGTAAGTATAAGGACGAGTGCAAAGGGGATGAGTGTTCTTATACGAGTATGGTTATATCTTTTTACAATTAATTAAATGTGTCAAAATGTACCTTTAACACCCACGTTATGATATATACTAAAAAATCTTACAGTTTTGTAAGATTTTTTTTGTTTTTTGTAAGGTAATTGTAAGAAATATATATTATTATAGTAATCAGATGAAATATGATCAAATTAAGGAGAAGCTTATGGAGATTTTAATTGCAAGCAATCTTACGAAGATTTACGGAAAGGATGATACGGCAGTTACGGCGGTAAATCATATCGACCTTACTATTCATAAAGGAGAGTTTACAGCGATAGTAGGTGCATCTGGTTCGGGTAAATCGACACTTTTACATCTTCTTGGCGGAGTAGATACTCCGACGCAGGGACAGGTTATAATAGACGGAAAGAATATATACAGTCTTAAGGATGAGAAGCGTTCTATACTCAGGAGAAGAAAGATAGGTTTTATCTTTCAGACATATAATCTGATTCCGGTTTTGACAGTACGGGAGAATATTATAATGCCTGTTTTGCTTGACGGTAACAAGGTGGATGATAAAGAGGTCGATAATCTGATAGAATTACTTGGTCTTACGGAAAGGAAGAATCATCTTCCCAATCAGCTCTCCGGCGGACAGCAGCAAAGAGTTGCCATAGGACGGGCTGTTATCAATAAACCGTCTATTATAATAGCAGACGAGCCTACAGGAAATCTTGATAAGAAAAACAGTGAAGAGATTATGTCGCTTCTTATGAAAGCAGTAAGGGAGAACGGTCAGACACTTGTACTTGTTACACATGAGATGGATATAGCATCCATGGCAGACAGAATTATACATCTTGAGGATGGAAAAATAGTAAGTGATACAGCAAAATAAGTATCTAAATTAAGATAGAGAATCGGAGACGGATTATGAATAAATTATCTTTACTAACATTAAGATATATGAAGGTCAATCTTAAAAGAACCATAACAACCTGCATTGGTGTAGTTGTATCAACTATACTTATATATATGATTTTCTCGATAGGATACAGTTTGTATTTTTCAGGATCAGAAGAAGATTACAAAGATTATTCCATGATGTTTGATGGCATAATTGAGTGTGATGGTGATACTGCAAAAGAAATAGTATATTCGGCTGATTATTATGGTGGAGAGAACAATAAGGCAGATGTTGAATTATCATATGCATGGGCAGTTTCGTTGGATAAAAAAGTAAATGTTGTTTATGTCAATGATTTCCTTGCAATGCCAAGACCTATAAAGGTTATTAAGGGTACATTTCCTAAAAATGACAATTCAGTTATGCTTCCGGAATGGTATAAATATAATGGTATTAATTTGATAGGGGCAAAATTTGACCTGGAATCAAGACAGGCCATTGATACTCCAAATGCTAAAGTTGTATCAGGTTATTATGGTTCGGATTTTCATATTCCATCAAGCCGGGAAGAAATATATATGATGTTTGATGGAGCTATATATTCCAATTATGGAGACCGGGTGTTTGACAGTGATAAGGTTTTCGTATTTGTAACATTTAAGGATGGAAATGATATAAGAGAAAAATTGGATAAATTTAAAGATGCATATGGAATTACAAGTACAGAATTATCGGAATATGCAGAAATATATTATAATCCTGAATTGGATTTAACTTATGCGACTTTCAGAGCCTTTTTACTTATTTTAGCCTTTGTGGGGATTGTCGTAGCTATAGTTATTATTAGAAATGCATTTAATATATCTGTGCATACCAGAAGCAGAGACTATGGTATTTTAAGATGTATAGGTATGAGCCGAAAACAGATAATCATTATTATTCTGGTAGAAGCATTTATTGTAAGTGTTATAGGTCTTTTGATAGGGATTACTTTAGGACATTGTTTGTCAGTTTATGTTTTGGGATTATTTAAAAAAATTCTTGGTTTAAGTGCATTTTATAAGATTAGAATCATACCGGAGGCTATCATTTTGTCAGCCGTTGCTGTTATGATTGCAACCTTTTATTCAATGATATCACCTGTTGAAA
>ODAI012445381.1_pt1 | contig 25042 bp, 21 predicted proteins | sample 1539321 | NCBI WGS metagenome assembly ODAI01 (sample SAMN02144231, study PRJEB22623) | gut metagenome | biome: sheep rumen | host: Ovis aries | place: New Zealand
AAATGCTCAAAAATTCTGAGTCCTTTAGTTCCTTCAACTCCATCTATGTAAAATTTGATTTTCATCATCTTCTCCTGTCTTTACATAAGATTCTCATCATTAGTCGCTCTCTGCACACTTACATTTTTATGCCTGTGTCTTGCACATATTATGGGTTCCTGTCCTATCTTGCGAAGGGATATCCGCATAGGTACAACGACTGAATGCATATGCATTCCTATCATAGTTCCTCCGATATCAATTCCCGCATCTGCCTTGGCCATGATGCTCTCAACCAGCACAGGATCCTTAAACCTTTGATAGCAGACAGTTGCGAATGCTCCGCCTGCGTGATTTGGCTGCGGAATAGCGTTTACCTGTTCAAAACCGTACCTTCCCATCACCTCACGTTCCACTACAAGTGCACGATTTAAATGCTCACAGCACTGAGCTGCAGCAAAAATCCCTTTTTCATTTAACAGCGGGATAATACCATCATATACAGCATTGGCAGAATCCAGATTAGTTGCTGTTCCGATCTGGTCTCCCAGAATCTCACTCGAAGAACACCCGATAACAAAAAGTGCTCCCTGCCTAAGCCCGGCTTTATCAAGAATCTCGGTTACAGCCTGTCTGCTCTGCTCGGTTATATCTTTAAAATCCATTTTTCCGCTCCCAAACCAATGATTTAGGCAAGGCTTCCAAGCAAAAGCCTTGCCTTTCTATTATCCACCTATGCCGCATTTTTCGCAACACTCAAAAGCCCACTTTTTCGAGAAGGGAACTGCACCCCCTCTCAATCTGTGCATATACTCCGGCGAAATCTCCGCTATACCACGGATCGGCTATATCCTCCGGTGAATCGGTAAAATCCATAAGTAGTTTCACCTTTCCCTCCGGATCTCCCCCAAGTATTCTGTTCATATAGCCTATATTAAGCTGCTCCATTCCGATGATATAGTCCCACTTGTCATAATCATCGCGGCGAAGCTGTCTGGCCCTCTTCTTCTCAAGTCCCAGTTCATTGCCGGGTATTCCGATCCCGTGCCTGATCAATTCTCTCCTTGCAGGGGGATATACAGGATTCCCTACCCCTCCATAACACTCTTCACTACTGGTAGCTGCGGACTCGATCCTAAACTCTCCGGATATACCGCGCTTTGCAACCATATCTTTTAAAATGAATTCTGCCATGGGGGAACGGCAAATGTTGCCCCAGCAGACGAACAGTATTTTTATCATTTCCTTAAAATCCTTACTTTTCCAGTATTTTCAAGGGTTACAGACATTTTCCCTTATGGTATAAAACAGGTATATTTTCTCAAATCTTCTCATTTTTTCTCAGGTTTTCTCCTGCAAAAGTGGTAAATAGAGTGGTAAATTCAAAATTTGTACCACTCAGTATTTACGCGGTTTCCGAGGTCATTTTCGAGATTTTTACCATCTCCGCCTGTGCGTCATCAATCCCGACATGGGTGTATGTATTAAGCGTTACGGATATATCCGCGTGACCCATGATGTACTGCAATGTCTTGGGGTTCATGCCCGCTTTGGCCATATTTGAGCAGAATGTATGCCTGCAAACATGTGGCGTGATCGCAGGAAGCTGTACCCTGTAGATACCGTTGTACTTTTCAACCGCATGCTGAAAATACTTTTCCCAGTGAAGTGCAACCATAGGCTTATCATTCTTATCGAGAAAAAGAAAACCCGTAATACCATCCACCATAAATTCGATCTTGGGCTTTTTTCTGCTTTTGATGATCCGTCTGAAGCATTCCGCCACTTCTTCCGTCATCGGAACAAAACGTTTCCCGCTCTCCGTCTTAGGCTTCTCTATGATGTATTGCATCCCACTCGTTCTCTGCAGCTGGTGATCTACATTGATCCTCATGGAATCAAAATCTATATCAGCTCCCGTAAGACCGCAGAACTCCGAGATCCTGAGACCGGTATTGAACAAGATGTAGAATGCATCATAATACCTGCTAAAATGTCTGTCTTCCCTTATGAACTTTAAAAACTCTCTTTCCTGCTTCCTTGTAACAGCTTCGCGCTTTACACTGTCGTTTACGACTACGGAAGCCAGTTCGAAACCAAACGGATTCTTACGTATGAGGTCATCAGCTTCAGCCATTTCAAAAGCCTGTCTCAGCACTCCTCTTATCGTATGGATCGTACTGTAACCTTTTTTATCAATCTGCTGAAGTTTTATCAGCCATGCCTTGGCATCTGAAACTCTGACGCGGTCTATGCGTTCCTTACCGAAAGCTTCTTTCTTCAAGAGATTGATCACTGTCTTGTACCCTGCTGCCGTACTGTGTCTTACTCCTACCCTTAAAGAAATATACTTTTCGCATAAAGAAAGGACCGTGTAGTCTCCACCCTTAGGCACTATCTCGTCGGCAAGATCCTGTCTTATCTTTTTCTCTTTTTCCCTGAGCGAAAGATCTTTTCTCTTTCCCTTGGGCAGCGGATCGTTCTGATCCAGCCTCCAGCTGTACACATCGTGCTCTTCACCGTTTCTGTCAGTATATTTAAAACGGTATCTTCCGTCCGGTCTTTGACTCTCTCCCATGTTAAGAATACGATTCTTACTGTCTCTTCTTTTCTCACTCATGTTTATCCTCCTTCCAAAAAAGGAAGAGAGCCGGATTCATGGATTTATTCTACCATAAAGCCGACTCTGCTTCTACACATAATTCGTTCCGGTATTCCTTACAAAGTGGTGGCTTTTTCAAGGAATTTCTCAAACAGCGGCCGTTTTATCAGCACCCTGTTTCCATTTAGGATAGCAAAATCTGAATCAGGATATCTCTCCACCAGATCCCGAAGTTTTGATTCCCCGATATGGTAGTATTCAGCTGCCTCTGTTATGGTAAGCGTAAACCTTTTCCATACCGGAGTACTTTCCGTAATGACGGATCTTCTTGCACTGTGATCAGCCATGTTCAATCCCTCCTTTCCTTGTTCTTCATAAGTAATGTGGGACGACATGCCTGCTAATCCGTGACAAAGAAATATTTTTTTTCAAAAAAATACTTAATCGGGGCCGATTATTTTACAGTTCAAAAAGTAGCGAATAATCGACCCCGAACATAGCTAAAAGCCGCATAAATACTGAATTTATCGACCCCGATAATTTTTGGAAAAGCCCATTTTCACAAGTGCATTTTTATATTTAAGAAAATATCGGGGCCGAACAACCTTCAAACCCTTGAAAAAAGGGAATTGTTCGCCCCCGACAAAAAATAAGCAAAACAGCAAAAAAAGGATAACAGGATACGCCGAAAGTTGCAGGGCAATTTTCCGCATTAACCGTGCGCCTATGGCGTCCGGAATAGGGCTCAGTCCTATAACCTCAATGGTTGCAGCTTCTCTGCGAAAATCAAAATGAGCCTTTACACCCCTGTAAATCCAGTTAAAAAAATACAGGGATTTTTTTCCAAAAACCTTAAAAGCACATAAATTACGCGGTGTCAAAAAAATAAAAACCCCGGCTGACGTCATTTTGGCGTCAACTCGGGGTTTGAACCGGTGTCAATTTGACGCCATCATATTCATAAATATTTACTTTGATATGCGCCCATTTAGGGTAACACTTATACAACGACTGAATCCATTTAGGGTAAAAACAAATTAATTCAAATACAAATCCATCATGTTTTTCAGCTCTTTCTTATATTTCTTTACTACATCACTAGGACCGGTAATCTTTACATCTGTGCCAAGCGCAAATATCCATCCTAGGAACTGGTCGCTCATAGCTACTTCAACGCTTGTTTCAGACCAGCCCTTCTGCTTAGAGTTTGAAATTATGATGTCCCGGCCAAATCTATCGATGAAAACACCTGCCAAGTCGCTCTTAAAGGCAATCTTCACTCTCGTTGGCTCACCACCGAACATTCCGAAACTCATCTTTGAGTATCTGGCAAGATTGAATTCCTTGAACTTGTCACGGCCATCGCGCTTATCATCAAGGACCTGGATACTTTTAAGCTTATCAACCCTGAAATGCTTGATCTTGTCGGATTCCTTATCATAAGCAATGAGATAATAATTCTCATCGTCCCAGGTAAGCGCCCAAGGGCTGACTACATAAGGTTTCTCTCGTCGCCTTATCATCTTCTTGTCCTTAGTCCATTTCATATATTCAAAGCTGATCTGCCTGTTCTCAGCGATGGCGCGATGAACATCATCAACAAAGTAGTAAATGGACTCGTTCATGGTCTTGACCCTGCCCTGGACGACAACCTGTCGCTTCATCTGGTTCGCTTCATATGTGCTGGCCATGTTTGTGAGCTTTTTGATCAGCTCATTTGACTTTTTCTCCGTGATAAACTTGGAGGACTGTATCGCATCTACCAGTAACTTTAATTCCGCTATCTCAAACTGTTTGGCGCCAACATGATAGAAATAATCCTTTCCTATCTTCTCGCCGATGACCTCTATCCCAAGGACACTGAGCTGGTGAAGATCATCATAAAGACTCTTTCTGTCGGCGGTCACACCATATTCCGCGAGCGCAAGCTGGATCTCCGGCATTGTGATCATATGATCATCATCTGTCCTCTGAACCATGATCTGGCTGAGATAATAGAGCTTCAGTTTCTGGTTTGTTCCCTTTGGCATAGCGATACCCTCCATGAAATATGAAGAATTTAAGACAGAAAGATTATACCATACTTTATGCCGATAAGGGGAATTTATGACCCTTATCCTAGAAATCCACCAGATATATGCTGATATTGACCTTTCTGAAAGAATGTCCCTTATCAACATATCCAGTCTTTGCTGTCAGATACTTGCCTGCATCCATAAGCCTTGCAAAGACGATGTTATCCTTCTCGGGGATATACCCGAGCTTTCGCTCCTTCTCATCCAGGACAAGGATAGCGTTCTCATCAAAGCGGTTATCAGGTTCTCTCTTAAGGATGAGCTTGTCGCCATCCTTAAGATCATCAAATACCGACTCGTCATCAACATAATATGTCCCTGCTACATAGGAATCAAACAGCAGAATCTCGTGGCTGAGGGGTTTTATGAGGTCTCCAAGGGAATTATCCTTGACCAGGGTGACTATATTCTTTTTATCTATCGTTGCTAATCCATTTTCCATACTATTGTCGTGCCTCCGTCCTGAAGCATTGAATTAAGTGTGTTTGTAAGGGATTCAAGATACTGCTCGTAGTCCTTATGCTCTTCCATCAGCATATCCTTGTGTGCAGCCTTTTTCTCATCATTATTGAGGATATCGCCGTAAGTATAAGGCTCCGTCGTAAGGATCTCGTTTATCTGGCGTTCAACGCGCTCGATCCTGTCCTCAAGATCGGAGCAGTCAAATTCAAAGCCCTCTTCCCCAAGTTCCTCAATTGCCTTATAAACAAGTACTTCAAGATCATCAAGTTCGTCTACATCGCTGGAATGATACGCATTTGTAATCCTTGTCCAGAGATCCTTTAATTCCTCATTTTCAAGAGTCTTACTGTTGATATCCGGATGAAGGATCTTGGCGAGCTTCCTGTAGATCTTCTTTGATCTTTTAAAACGGTACTCTCCGACACTCTCAGCCTTCTTAGCGCTGGCGATATCATCAGTCATCTCCTTAAGCTGGACATAATAGAGAGTCATTTCCTTGTCAATCTCATCATTCATGTTCGCAGTATCGATCGGAAGCCCTCTGTTCATGCGTCTTCTGCAGTAGCTGATGGTCTTCTTCTTTTTGATGCACTCAATCTTAAGCTCGAAATTCTCCTGTATAAGGTCTCCAAACTCTGCGGTATATACGGTCATATATGAGCCGGACTCCTTAAGGAGCTGATCCCTTCTGACAAGGAGTTCCTCATACTCATGAAGCGATACCTCATCTAAATTCGTCAAAGGATCAAAATCATTCAATCTGCTCATTTTACTTCCTCCAGTCTGTATATCTCATCATAATTTGTCGTAAACTTCTCTCCGTTGTTTTCTGCCTTCATACAGAAATCTTCAAAGCTCCTGAACCATTTGCCTTCGTAACTGATGGCTTTTTGTCCATTTTCTTCAGTTACTTCAAGCTCGATTTTCTTTCCGTTGCGGGTCATCCTATATTTACCTGGCTTTTCCGTGAGATAGAAAAGATCGTAGAAATCTCCTCTGTCCGGATCATATGGAGTCAGCTTATAGAGATAGCGGACTATACGCCCCATGACCTCTATATGTCCCCAGAAAGGATCTACGGAAAGCCTCTCTGCCATAAAGTTCTTTGCTTCCTTGAGAAGGTCTATGGCTTCTTCCTTCATTCCCTGCTCGTCACGGATTCCTGCGAGCCTTAAAGAAATCTCCGGGAAAGGATCGTTCAGATACTTCGGAGGATAAACCTCTTCATAAGCCGCCTCTATCATCTCCCGGTATTTGTTCTCATCCTTGGGGACTGAACATCCGTATCGGTACATATCGGCAAGCTTATATTTGCACCAAAGACTTCCGTTTCCGGAATCGCCCTCAGCACCTTTGGAGAAGTAATAAAATGCCTTATCGTAATCCTTTTCTCCGTGCTGGCCGTAATACCACATGTACCCCAGTTCTTCCATAGCCGGAAGATAACCGCTCTCTGCTGCAAGCTCAAGATACTTGATCTCGAGGTCAAATCTCTTTTTCTCGCAGTAATACCAGCCAAGCTCACACATGTACTTGGGCTCCTTCGTCTTTTCTATAAGGAACTTCAGAGCTTCCGTATATGTGAACTCATCCTCTTCCGTGGGATTTGATATATCATAATAATCCTGTATTATCTGCAGTGCTTTTGAATTATCCATTTTAACTCCTCACCATTACATCGCAACCATGTACTCAGAGACCACTTCATCACAGATTGTCTGTTCATCGATGCTAAGGGGCTGTAAGTTCTTGATGCGGGTATAATTACAGACATAATCGGAGACATTTCTCTCAAATAAGATATTGATAGCCTCAAGCTCTGTTACACCGTACTCGCGCTGGAGTTCTTCTCCAATCTCGCGGACCTTTCCGATGTACTGTTCTCCGTTCATTACCCTGAAGATCCAGGATTTTGCGGCATATTTACGGGCAACATCAGCGGTAAGCCATTTACCGCGGTGCATCTTGTTGAGTCTCACAACATCTTCATAGGCTTCTTTCCTTGACTTCGCGATTCTGAATTCAATTTCCTCGATGACTTCGTAGGGAAGTTTCCATCCATCATCTATCACATATGTCTTGATTATTGTCCTGCCATGCTTTGTATCCATTTGAGCCTCCTGTTCTCCGGGTCCACGGTTAGTATATTATTTAAAAGACCTTTGGTCCTTATCAACCATCCACTGACTAAAGTCTACTACTTGACATGTACAATAAAAATACCATTAAAATATCGCCATCAAAACCAGTATTTATGCGGATTTCAGCGAAATTTAGTAAAAAAATACACCTGCAAAAAGTAGGTGTGAAGGTGAAACATGGGATATTTGTATCATATTTAGCACCAATATGACATTAGGAAAGACCGGATACCTTGGTACCCGGCCTTCCAATGGAAGAAAACACTATGACAAATGTAATCAACTTACAAAGAACCCATAATTATTCAAAAATATCTCTCATGCCAAGGGCATCAAGAAGATCAAGCATCGAATCGGAAATCTCATTCATTCCGTCAAATTTAATATCCTTGCTACCATCGGAAAACTTGAACTTAAGCTCCCAGCAATAGCCATCCATGACATCCACATCATTGTAATGAGCCGGCCAATCATACATCCGGTAGTCAAGAATCGTCTCAATGATTGAGCTGCGCTCCATATCTTCATACCAGCTCTCCCATTCCTCGTAGTGTTCATGGATAAAGCCACCCTCAAAATGCCTTTCGGCCACTATCTTCTCACCATCAAATGAAAGCGTCCTTGTTTCGCTGCCATGCATAAAAGCTGTGTATTTAAGATCAATCTTGCTAATATTTGAGATCTTCTCATTGAACTCATCGATATTGACCTCTTCCTTCGAGGGAACATACTCCCAACCCTGACTTTCTACGTATTTTCTCGCTGCGGCAAGATAATCAAGGCTCACAGAATACTGAACCTCCGGTGATGGACAGATCATAAAGTCTTTGTGTTCATTCTTATCAATGACCTTCTTCAGTTTTCTTAATTCCTTGCGGAGCTTTTCAATACTCTTAAAAACCTCATCCCTAGACTTATTCTTAAGATTAAACTCAACATATGACTCAGGACTGATCATCATAGTTCTGCCCTCCTACTTTCCGATAAACTTCCTAAAATTCTTCAAAATCTGCAAGAATTCCTCCGGGAGTCTCTTTTCGCACTCTGCCTTGAACTCATCCGGCACGTCATAAAAGCTCTCTGCCATACCGCCGGCGATGCATGTAAGCGTATCACAATCTCCACCTAATGAAACAGCGCATCTTATGACATCCTCAAAATCATTTCCCTCAAAGAATGCCGTAAAGGCTTCAGGAACTGTCTCCTGGCAGGACTCCACATGATGATACCCCGGGCGGATTTCATCGAGCGAACGGCTGAAATCATATCCAAACTCCTTTTCAATATACGCTTTAACCTCTTCTTTGGAAGAACCGGTCCTAAGCATATATATTGCAGATGCAACGCTTTCCGCGCCTTTGATGCCTTCGGGATGATTGTGGCTCACCTCGGCGGACCACCTTGCAACTTCTCTGGTTCTTTCCAATGAATCAAAGAACCATCCGATTGAAGAAACCCTCATCGCTGAACCATTTCCCCAGCTTCCGTATGGCTGCGGATTACTAACTGCCAGCCACTGAGAAAACATTCCTCCATAATGACCCAACGCATATCTGTTTCCAATATACTTCATGCAGGAGACAAACTCCCTCTTCATCGTCGCCTCATCCGCATCCACACCGGCTTTCATAACAGCTTTTGCTATAGCCAGCGTCATGGCTGAATCATCCGTATAATGAACCCTCGGGTTGAACATTTCAAATTCCTTACTTTTATTTCCCATATCAAACTCATAGGGCACTCCTATCATATCTCCAAGTATTGCTCCATACATGATCAATTACCTCCTTCTGTACTCTGACATGGCTCTTTCTTTACCATATCCCTATAATCTGCTAAAAACCGCTCAAGAAAATCCTTTTCAAAAGTCAGTGCTTTTCCGAAAGGATTGATAACAACTCCCATAACATCCTTTCTCTCAAGCCCGATCTTCAAAATGTCCTGGATCCTCACCGGTGAGATGATATTTGCTGTCTCTCCCTGGCTTATCGCCCTGTCATTGATAAAAAGCGGTATCCAGAGGCTTCCGTCCGCCGCCGTCATCGTATCCATCCGAAGCTTTACATCCTGATGAAGCGTGATCTTATCTCCGACCTTAAGGTTTTCCGGATCGAGCGATGCTATAAACGCATTGTCTACATCTACAAAAGGTGTCGGAACGATTGCTCCATCACATACAGCTTTTGCCAGCACTCCGAGGAACCTGACAAACGCTACCGACCTCTCCATCTCCTCGGTTTCATTTACAAAGAGAAAATACGCTGCATCAAGCCGTGCATTCTCAAGATATCCTTCCTTAAACTCTTTAGCCATTTCAAAGTCCTCCTTTTCTGTGATTTATCCCTTGAACTGGTATAAGCATATATCAAAAAAGAGGCTTTGGTGTATCCCGACAGGCGACAATTAAAAAAGGACGGCGAGTCACTCGTCATCCTTTGTAAAAAGCCCCAATGTTTCGAGGTTACAGACAAACAGCATGTTGTTTACCTCGTAGATATCGTATTGCCTATGAGATATGCAGTCGCGGACCAGATTGTCCCTGTTATCCGTAGGATTAAATGCAAGATCTGCACTGGCTAAGAGTTCCTCCGACTCATTCATATCAAGCTCAAGAGCGATGCAGAGGGCCATTACCGTGCCTTTCTGCGGCTTTTTTGTATCTCCGCAGAGAATCTTTGAGAATGCCTGGCGGTTCATGTTTGCCCTCTTATAAACCGTCGCATTATCCATCCCGCTCTCAATGATGAGATCCATCAGCTTGCCGGCAAAAGGTGAACCCTTTGACTTGGCCATATATTTTTCTTTATCAAAAGTATCCTCATTGAAGGGCGTAAGATCTGTCGCCGGAAGGATTGACGAGCAGACGAATGTATTTTGCGCACGGCTTTCATTGAAATAATAAAGCTCCTCACGCTCAAGATCTCTCTTGCTCCTTGCCCTTGCCATTTCAAGCTCCTGCTCGGTAAGGCCATATTCTTCCCTGTAGGAATCAATAACAGATTTATCATCAATGTACGATTCTATGCGGAAAAACAGATTCTCTGACAGCTTGAAAGCTTTCCGGTCAAATACGACCAGGTAGATATCCATGTCATGATCATCTTCCATAAGAAAGCTGCTGATCTCGGAGATTGCGATCTGAAGGGCTTTATCTTTCGGAAAGCCGTAAACACCCGTTGCAATGAGCGGAAATGCAATGCTTTCACAAGACAACTCTGCCGCTTTCTGCAGGGATTTATGATAACAGCTCTTAAGGATATCGAATTCACCCTTATCTCCGCCATCCCACGAAGGACCAACGGTATGAATGATGTACTTTGCATTAAGCTTAAATGCCGGCGTTACAGCGATATCCCCGCGGGCGATGTCCCTGATCTTCTTTCTCTCCTTCAAAAGATCTTCCGCTCCAGCGGCCTCATATATTGCGCCATCCGTTCCGGCTGCATATGTTGGTTTGGGGTTGGCGGTATTAACTATCGCATCTGCTTTTACTTTTGTAATGTCATTTCTGATTATCTGGAAAGGCAAGGTGCACCTCATTATCTATAGCGAAAACTACTTTACAGTTGATCGTCATCTTTATCTATTTTGTCCTTATCATCAACATTTGAACTATTCTTGGATTGGTTAGAATAAAATGCATAGGCTCCTCCGCCTAGTCCCAGTATTCCACCAATAGCTAGAGCCCATCTGACTATTTTATTAGTTTTTTTTCTTGAACAAGCATCACAAAGATCTTTTTTGTAATACGAAGGAATCTCCTCTCCGCATTTTTTGCAGAACCTTTTTTTATTGTTCATATTCATACAATAACCTCATTCTGATTAAGTGCAAATTGTCGTACATCCAGACTAATAATACCTTTTGAAACCTTTAAGAAATTGTCTACAAAACCTATGTCTTTCCTTTCAAGGTTACTGTTTAAACAAAGCAAAGTATCTCGTTTATCCAACTTGTTCTCTTGCAGAAAAGTTCGATATTCAACTAAACATTCAACGCATGCGTCATATTCCGAGAGCATAGAATAACCAGCACACTCAACCTTCACAGAATTTGCCATTTCAACCAATGTTTGGACAGCCTCAGCAGCAACTTCGGAAACGTTTTTGCTTTTAAAATGATCGCCAAGAGATTCGATTAAGTTCTTGTTGGAGTATGATTTTATATAATTGTAATTATCTGTGTAGTTACGCATTAGCATTCTTTTTGAATCGGTAGCAGCCCCTATCACGCCTATAATCACGGAGTCTCTTATGCGTTTATCTATCACTTTACGTGCCTGCAGTAATCTATCCCACGAACTCTCGGCCATTGCAATCCTGTCATTATGTATTTCCCTATGTAATCTTTGAATTGCATCCTCTATCCCTTCCATTTTTCCAAGGATTTGTGCAAGTTGAACCTGTACACATAGATTATTCATGGCTGGAGCAATTTGAGATGGTAACGTCATCTCCTTTAATCTTACCTGCTTCACTATGGTTTTCCCATCACGAATAAAAGGTAATATTTCGCCATTTTTATCAATAGCAAAGCTATATATCTTTTTTTCAATGAGTTCCGCTATTTTCCTATCATAATCCGCTACAAGTATTGATTCCTTCTTAAATATTTCTTGAAGAACTTGAGCAATAGCGGGTAAATATTTCTCTATATTCATCCATTTGCTAAAAAACAGATTAATCTTTCTATCATCCATAAACACAATATTTGAAGTGCTTATGCTGGGATTCCATTTTTCTATCTCGAAATAAAAACTTGGAGAATATACATATTGATCTTGTTTGCTTATAGCAAGCGAAGTATCTTCACTTTCAAAGCCACAATACGGACAAGTTCTTGCCTTGGCAGAAATATTAGTACCACACTCTGGGCATAGAATCATATTCATGTGTTGACTCCTCCTTTTCTGTAAACCTAAGCGTCTCCTTTCTCTCAATGCTGCAGCACCCCGATAATGCGGTCAAATACAGCCTCATTATTCTTGACAACTATAGCGATTTTATTCTTAGCACGAGACAAGCCGTGGTAAAGCTCCCGTACTTTAGATGTATAATCCGCATTCTCCGCGGATAAGCCGGATTTAAGGAATCCCTCTTCGTCGTAAACAAATGATTCTCCCATGACCATCACTACTTTTTCGAATTCCTTGCATGTTCCGGCATCCGAGCCCTTTAAATACACGTAACCGTCTCTTTTTAATACCTCAAGCAAAGTCTCGCATTCCGTATCATCGCCTGCATAGAAAAGTGTCACATTCGGATAATCTCTCCTGTGATTTCGTCCGCTCACGCACATAACACAACTGATAAACGATGACAGTTCGCTGTTAAGCCTTATTCTGTTTGTCAAATGGTATCCGACAAATCCCGGAATTTCCTCAATCTGTGAAGCTCCGGTATTCCCGCGTTCTTCTAGTGCGATCGGTTCGACACTGTCATAGGCAAATATCACGGGGGCTTTCCATTCCCGCGACAGTTCCATGATCCTTGAAATGGCTTTAAGACCAGCCCTGTGTCCCTCATCTACCATGATAGCGCAATACTTCCTTCTCGGATCTATCATCCCATCTTCATGGCAGTAATAGAAATCTATCCTTTTTAATCGTTCGTCGAGCTCTTCAAGCTCTTTTTCGTGAGACCCAAAATGGAAAACACAGACCATTTCCGTCTTTGAAAGGGTCATAGCAAGATCATAGAGCAGGATTGTTTTCCCGGTTCCGGGAAGTCCGGTAAAGCCGAAAACCGAAGTGTTTTTCTCTTCAAAGTCCTTCTCGGAGAAAACCTGCCGCAATATCTGTTTACGTATATCTTTCTGCTGGGATGTAAGGAAATAGTCTCCCCGCAAAAACTTCGCGGGATCACTGAGCGGCGAGATCAGATATAGTTCTTCTTTGAACAGATTCTCGATCTCTCCTTCATAAGGATTGACCTGCTTCTTCAATACTTCTGCAAGTTCATCCCATTCCGCTTCCACCAGTCTTCCGCTTCCTGCAAGTCGAACCAGCCTTCCGCTGTCGCTGACATAGGTATAAAAATACATGGATCGTCCAAGTGACGCGATGTATGACCTGTTCTGCGAAAGCTGTCTCCTTATTGATTCATCAGAGACATTCCCGCTTTTCAATTCCACGTTAAGAACATAATCATCTGAGACACGTATCAGATCGAATTCCTTCCCCAGCTTCGGGATGGAAAAAGAATAATAAAAGTTTAATGAGAAAGTTTCCGGATAGTATTCTGAAAGCTTCGTGATAAAGCTTTTCAATCCATTTATTTCCCACTCTTTTATCTTCAGATATCGTCCGCGCCCTGACATCTGACGTTCCAGTCGTCCTTGCCTGTCAGATTCGGATACTCTTGTAAGTGCATAAATATTTATCGGTTTCATAAAACAGCTGCCATACAAAAAAATATTTTTAAACTTCTACCTCTCCCACTCATCAAATATCAATATGATACGTCTTTGCATCGGCATCTTCACCGGTGGTTGCCTTGAAAGCTTTTATATATGCGGAAAGCTGGGCCTGGTACTTCTTATCAAGGTCGTTTCCGTCTGCATTGGTCTTGTAATCGACGATATGCCACTTGCCATCCTTACAGTAAACAACATCCATCACGCCGTTCCAAATGGTCTTTCCGTCCGCAGGATCACCAGTACTTTCCGCATAGCAGAACGGAACCTCGCAGTATACCTCGTCGGCATTAACCAGTGTACTTAAGATATCCGCCGGCAAGTCATTGTTCTGGCTGTATCCGCCATCACGCATCTTTCCGGCAACATCCGTCAGGGCCTTAGCGATATCGCCCTCATACTTTTCGTATGCCGGCGTACGGTACTCCCTTATGATCTCGCTGACGGCATCTTTTACATCAACCTTATTCTTTGTTGATACAAGCATCTCCATCAGCTTGTGAGTCATGGTACCAAGAAGAGCGGGACATTTGTGCGCAGCAGGATTTGAAGATGATCCTACAGAACTACCTTCAATCGCACCCGATGATGCCCCGTCAGAACCTGCAGTCAAAGAGCCATCCTCCGCCAGAGCACTCTCCACAATATTCACATCCTGATCATCCAACATCTTCGATGAAAGATGAAGCCTGCTGGGATTCTCCACCGTATAAGTCTTATCTTCCATGCTGCGATCGTTAATAACGCTTGATTCTTCAGCCTCTTTGTAAAGCTCAGCAGAATCAGCCATTTCCTTTCCGTTCACTCCTTTTCCGGTCTTTTCTTTCGAAACATCAGGATCGATGATATATTTTGCATCCGCAGGCGTAACAGGCTTCCATGCGCTCGCTACATAATCTCCTTTTGCACCGGCCACCGTATTCTCGCAGATGATCAGCACATTCCTAGCACGGGTAGCGGCTACATAGATAAGCCTTGATCCTTCAGCCTTCTTAGCCGCAGTCTCTTCCTTCTTTATCTCATCAAACTCGTGAGTCTCGAAATAATATCCCTTGAAAGCATCACTGCCTAATCCGAAGAAATAGCCTTCGGTTCTATCATCTCCATGGACTATCCTCTTTTCAATCGAGTTTCCTGCACCAACCGAATAAGCCGCCGCCAGGATGACAATCGGAGCCTCAAGTCCTTTGACCTTGTGAAGGTTTGCCATATGCACGGCATCCTTTTCATCATTAAGGGAAAGGCACCTCTCCTCACCGGATTCGCCGGCAATAAGCTGTGAAAGATACCCCATTCCGTCCTTTAAGGACACGACGATACCCGACCTTTCGGCATTTCGCATGAGTTCAAGCGTATAATAGATCACTTCAAGATTCTCGGCTTCCACCGTCTCATATACCTTGAAATCATCCATGATCATGGCAAACAGAGCCGCAGGAGACAGTCTCTGCGCCTTATAATACAGCTCGCGGAGCATTTTTATCTTTGAATCAACTAAAAGCGCGGTCTCATCCACTTCTTTCTGTTCAAGCGATGAATTAAGCGAAATCTTCCCGCCACACTGCCTGTATCTTAAAATCTCATTCTTACTGAGCCCGATAAAAGCACCGGTCAGCGCCGCATAAAGCGAGATCTCGTCCTTTATGTCAGCTACAGCGGAATAGATCCCGAATATCTCGACAAGCGCAACATTTGTTGCAAACGGAACGGTGCCCTCCACCCTTGTCGGGATATCATCCTCATCAAGCCTCCTCATGATAGAATCGAGCTTCTTTTTGTTAGACGTGATGACCATTATATCGCTGTAACGGACTTTCCTTGGCTCCTTATCATCTGCGCCTCTTAAGAGATACTCATCGTTATCAACAAGTTTTTTGATTATCCTTGTGATCTGCTCAGAATCTATCTCATCCGGATGTGCATCCTTATATTTTTCAGAATATGCCCTGTACCTGTAAACTCCCTGGAACTCACCAATAGTTTCATCAGGAAGCGGGATCTCCTCAAATTTGCTCTGGTCCCTAGTCTCTTCCGGGAGCAAGGCTGTAAATGAAGTATTGAAATGATCGCAGAGCACTCTCGTTGACCTGAAGTTTCTCGAAAGGCTTAGCACTTCTCCGCCGCTCTTTTCAAAGAGTTCCTTTACATGCAAAAATGATGTAACATCCGCGCTTCTGAATCGGTAGATTGACTGCTTCGGGTCGCCCACGATAAAGAGTGAACCGGGCCTTGGAACGCAGCTGCTCCACTTCTCCACGGGATTTTTACTCGACAAATAAAAGAACACTTCCGCCTGCATAGGATTTGTATCCTGGAACTCATCGATAAGGAAAAAGCTGTGGCGGTCGTAGATATACCTGATCAGCTTTCCGTCATTTTTTGCATCCTTCTGAAGCATGTTCCTTAAGTAGTACAGACAGTCAAAATAGGACATGTTTCCCTTATCACGCATCGCATCTTCGATAACAGGAACACATGCAAGAAGGAAATCCATAGACGCACTGTAACGGAAGTTTCCAAGCTTTGTAAAGATCCCGTCTTCGCCACCTACCGCAGGCTCAAGCCATCCGCCCTTTGCTCCACCTGGAACCAGGATTCCACCAAGGCTGTCTCCGTATTTCTCATCTGCGCCGACAATAGCCCTTACATCAGTCAGGTTCTTAAGCGCATAATAAACATTGTTGAAATTAAGGCTCCACTTCTTTTTAAGAGTCTTATAATTATCCTCTATCTTTTCCCAGGCAGCGCGGCTTTCTTTGTTCTTGTCATACATAAGCTCCGGATGCTCAGCAAGGCACTTTACGGCTTTTACGATTTCCTCTTTCTGAGCCGCAAAATCCTTATCGATGTCCATTGCGCCCATGGATGTATATTTGAAATCCACGTTCCTGTTCTGCATAAACTGGGTCTCTGCGCTGACAAAGACATTTTCCGGATCCCAATAAAATGACCTGAAAGTCGCTGCCAGACCGGCTAACTTCTCCCCATATTTTCCTGCACAGATATCTACATATATCTGCTTGTACAAAACTATCGCATCATCATCGGACATGATCGAAGCATCAGAAGGGATCCTTGCCTCGGAAGGATGCTCTGATAGAACCATTCCGCAGAATGAGTCTATGGTACCCATAAAGCAAAGATCTATATTCCGGAGCGCCTCGGCGCATCTTTCCCGTGTCTTATCAGTAGGTGCGGGAAGCTGGCCCGCAAAACCCTTATCAACCCATTTATAATCCGGATTGCTCCTCTCTATCAGGAGCTTCTGGAACCTATCGTAGAATTCACCGGCTGCAGCCTTTGTAAATGTGATGGCGCAGATCTTCGAGATTGGGATCCCCGACTCCACCATTGCCACCATACGGCTTACGAGCATGGTCGTCTTACCGGAACCCGCTCCGGCTTCCACGAAGAAATTCTTGTTTATCTCCGAAACGATCTTGTTACGGGAGACTGTATCTTTTTCGAGACTGTTCATATTACTCATCTTCGCTCACCCCCGTATCACCTTTTCCGCAGATCATACCGAATTTACAGTACTTGCAAGGATCGGGATCATCCTCTGACCTTGTAACTGCCAGCTCTGATACGGCAAATTCCGCTTTATTCATCTCATCCTTGAAAAACGAAAGCTTCTCATTCAAGGCTTCCTTCATCTCATCATCGTACTTGCAGGTCACGATATCGCCGGTTCTTATATACCTGTATTCCCCGCCGGATACCCTAAAGCCTTTGCTCTCCATGAGATATGCGTAAACTACAATCTGCAGGCAGGTATCGATATCATCCTGCACATGCTCGACTTTTCTCTTACTCTTAAAATCAACGATCAGGTATGATCCATCATCCAGTTTCTCCACGCGGTCAGGATAGCCGTGGATCTTTACACCGCTCTCATGGACGCAGTGAATGTCTTCCTCTTCAAGGACAACTTCCCTGTGAGGATCCATCTCGTATGCGGTATCCATCATATCAAGGAATTCTTCCCTCTCAGCCTCTGCCTTCTGCTTTACAAGAGGCGGGTGCTTAAGCAGGAATCTGTCAAAATATTCGCCGGAAAGCTTAAGGAAGTCCGCTTTACTCATATCAGAATTTCCAAGCTTTTCCATTAGGGAGTGGGCAAGAGTACCGATATCATTTGCCGCGATGACGCAGAAGGGATCATCATCGTCAGGCTCCGGGATCCCCAGGATCCTTCCAAGCATGAATGCCCTCTGGCAACCAAAGAAGGTCTCTAGAGCAGAAGGAGAATACTCCCTGTCAAGGTTCCAGCTGACCAAAACCTCATCCCTTGCATCACCGGAAGGACTTGGCAATACGACCTTTCCTTCATTATATGCTTCACCCACCTTGCGGCTCTTAGAGATGGCGGGCTCGAAATAATCTATCTTCCGAATTTTTTCCTCAAGTTCCTTTGAAGTCGCATTCTTTCCGCACTCTTTACTATAAAGTTCAAATACGAGTGAAGACGCATTGTCCCTCTTAAGCTCGGATACATTGAGTCCTGCATATGAAACATTTACCTCAGACCCTAGATCTGAGGAAAGCTGTGCAAGGGTAAGGAGCTTCTCCCTCTTCTGCTTTATCTTTCCATCCGATGTCATGAACTCCGCACCATCGCCAAAAAGCTTTATATCCGCATCAAGGAGAAGATAATTCTCCCTTGGTGAACCCGGATAATTTGATGCCGAAAGCCCCGCAATATACACATTCTCCCTTATGGAAGAAAGCGCACCGTCTATGGAAGTCACAAAAAGCTTTCCTTCTTCGCTCTTAGCGCTCGCTACACCGATTTTAAGAACATTAAGGATCATGTCCTCCTCGTCCTGCTCAACACCGGATGACCTTATTACCTTTAATTCCTCATAGATCGCTGCGGATGCTGAAATATCAAGCATCATAAGGAGCTTCTGCGAATTAGTCTCTGAGCCTTTACGAATATAAGAATACTTTGAAATAAACTCTTCCGGCGGTAAGGAAAGCTCCCTTGCCATCACATCAAGATAAGGAATGCAAAGCTTCTTTTTCTTAAGATCCTTTACTGCCTTTTCATCGGCAGGGTCTACAAGAGCCTCTTCCTCTAAAAGAGCCTTTTTATAGCTTATAAGCCTTTCGTTATTTACATTTGCATCGTTGGTAAACCTTATCCCGCCAAGGGCTTCTTCATATGTACTCCGGCTGAAATCCTCATCTTTTTCCGGGTACTGTTCATATAGCTTACTTTTATCAAACGCCTTGCTCGAGAGCATCTCATTCAAAGAATATGCGCCAAAGAAGCCTCCCGTCATCCACTTGTAATAAAGGACGAGAAGCCTTGCAGGATTTGAATTCATAATGGGAATGCCGCATCCGAAAGTGATCGGCATATCATAAAGAAGGGCATAATCAAAGAAAAGCTGCCCATAGGTTCCGGGATCCGTCACTGCTACAGTACAGCGGTCAAGGTTCTTGCCGGAATAGATATCAGTCAGTATGGTTTCCACCTCATTGGGCGCACCATAACAGTTTTTAATTGAATTAAGCTTAAAAGGAGCACTTTCCTTTCCAAAAAGATCAGAAAGAGACATCTCCCCTGCTGTTCCGTCGGAGAGCTTACCTAAAAGTGCATTATCAAGAGGGGAAAGGGGATATTCTTTGAGAGAAAAGAAATCCGCATCAATCTCACCGCACTCATTTATAGCCTTCCTGACAAGTGAAACGCTGTCCATCAGGTTTCGCTCGGAAATGAGCTTTTTATATTTCTTGTAAACGGATATGAGGGCAGAGTTCTTCTCAGTAAAGATACCCTTCTTTAAGGTCTCTTCAAGGCGCTCTTCCTCGTTCCCGTCAGGAATAAGACTCCTCATACGCCTGATTGAGTCTGCGATCCCCTTAATATCGGTGTATGTGGGCTTTCTAAAATACCCTTCCCCTTTTACGGCCTCAGCAATGATCGCCGTCTCCTCGCGGCTGCTCACAAAATCTTCCTTAATCGCGATTCCGGAGCGCATCATCGCCATACGCGCCAGCTCTCCTGCTCCCACGATTCTCAGATTAAAACAGTTCACGCCATGCATCGCAAGACTCTTTATCATTTCGCTCCCTTTAGCCCCCGGAGCCAAGATAATACGTTCTCTCATTTGAATACCCCTTGAATACCTTATTTCTCAAAGAACTTGGCGTTTGCTTCCAATAACTTGTTTACATCGTTTTGATCTTTTACGATGTGCATCTTCTTATGACAGTTCGGGCATAGAGCTACAGTATTCTCTATCGAATCCTCTCCACCCTCAGATAGCCATTTGATATGATGTGACTCAAGGTATGGTTCCCCATCTGCACGGTTAAAAGGTGCCTTATTGCCACAGAGCTGACAAAAGCCATTAGCACGTTTTTTTGCATACTCAGCTATATAAGGATCCCTTGAAATCTGGGTAACAGTAGTCTTTACTTCCTTCGGCTTCTTGGTTGACTGCCCGGATGCTATTACCCTCAATTCATCTAAAGATAATTCCTTGGCATGCTCTTCTTTTTCCTCTTCAGAATGAGAATTGTCTAAGGCTTTAGGAGCCTTCTTTTCACTCAATATCTCATAAACCGGTATCGGGAAAGGGTATAAACATGTATCAGGAATATCCCCCAGAAATCTGTCCGCATTACGCTGCAGATCATCACATTCATGAAGGTACTCCGCAACGCTTCCCTTAACAACCGTCGGTCCTTGAAGCCTTGATAAAAGACCATGTTCCTTCAATTTTGCATAGGTTAATGCGTCCGTCAGCTCATACTCTCTGAAAACTGCGATTTCTATGCAGGGTCCACCAGATACAGAGCCATCAGCGGAATACTTGGAATCATTGATGATATTATCCATTTTATTAACCGCCAGGATAGCACCCTTATAACGGATCTCGCTGACCTTCTTGTCTTTGCAGTAAATATATATAAGATCACCAACCTGAGCCTTGTTAAGCTGGGTAGTTTGTCGCCAGTCGATGCGTTTTAAGGCCCTTAAAGCGTTTTCTATATCATAAAATGCAGTATTACAGGGCAAAATCCACTCTCTCTGCTCATTTGCTGGTGTCGTTCCAAATTCGTACGGATTAACACTATTAGCATCAAAGTCTGGTCCAACATATTTGTACACCCCTCTTTTTACTTTTATAAAAAGACGCTTATTATCTGGATTTGTACCATTTCTTACTCCAATATTGGAGGAATTGTAGCAGAGATCGCTAGGCAATATGCTTCCTTCATCCACATCAAAACTGTCTTGTATTTTTTTTATTATTTCTTGTCTGGAGAAAACCGTTCCTATTTTTTCTCCTTTAAAAGCCTCGACGTATATTTGATTTATAGTCATCTTGTCTTTCCCCTTTATACAAAATTATTTCTTCATTTTGCCTTATGCCGCTTTCACGTCAAAATACTCCCAAGCAATCCTATCTAGCTGCGCCGCAATCAAGGAAAACTCTTTATTTAAGTCCAAAGTTTTTGCTCCAATCATGTTTCCACCCAAATTGACCATACAATCCGGCGATATTTCCTCTTCGGTTTTTGCATATAAGAGCATTCCTGCAACATTACCGGTATTATCTTTATCCTGATTCTTAACATACGTAAAAATCTGATATACGTTACCTGAATGAAGCGAATACTTGTCAAATTGCTTCTGGAGGGAGCTTCCATAGTACTTGGCATCAATAATCAGAATCTTTTCCTTCATTCTAAGGGTAATATCAGTCTGCATAATCGGCAAAAACCTTATCATGGATTCGGCATTATCCCCCACCAGATTCCATTTAACCTGAGCAGCTTTTACTTCTGAAAGATATTTATGATGCTGACTGTAATATTCAAGAATAAATTTCTCGTATAGCCGTGCCATATGTTCATCCGAGAATCCTATCATCTTGTACTCGCCCTTTTCTGTCGTCTGGAGCATTCCATCCAGTACAAAATAGCAGATATTCATCAACATCTCATAATTACGATTATTCCTCTGATAATGAAGTCTACTCCACTGAATAGCTTTAGGTTCAAGCAGGTCTATTCCATCAAAAAATACCAGTTCTTTTTTCAGCGTTATTTTCCGGTCATTTTCAACCCCATCATCAGCCAAAAGATAATGCATTGTCGTCTTTAGTATCTGATTCATCAGATTATTCTCAGACAATTCATCAAATTCACACGCCAGTTTTTGTTTACGCTGAATTCTGTTACGAAGAGTCTCGGGCAGATCCAACTTCCCCCTCATAACTGAGAGCGTTTCGTGCTTGGTGATGTATTCACGATATAAACCCTGTTTTAACTGTTGTGCTATTCCCTTCCCAAGGATTGCAGCAAAAAGGTCCTGTGCATTTTCAAACTGTTCAGAAGCAACGTCATCGTAATTTGACTGCTTCAAAACCTGAAACGCATAGGAAAGCATATAATATATGTTTTTTATGAATATGCTCTTATCCTTAGTCATCAAATACTCCGCTAAAATTCTTCTCCCACTTTAAAACTTTATCAGATTCATCAAACCAGTATTCACGAAGTGTAGGAAGAATATCAAATTCAATAACAGATCTCATCCATTCAGGGGTACACCCCAGTTCTTCTCTTCCACAGAAATAGCTATGTCCAATCTGAAAACCACGACCAAGTGATTTATCTTCCGTAATTTCCTTATTGAGTATTTTAATCTGTTCTATCAGTGCGTTAAATGTCTCATTTGCAAATTTCTTCTGATAATCTGTAAATCCCTCTGAGTTAAAACCGGGCTCCATCTCAAAGAAACTGAAACGTCTTCTCAACGCATAATCTATCATCGCAAGGCTTCTATCTGCCGTATTCATCATTCCAATAATATACAGGTTCTCCGGAACCGAGAAAGGCATACCGCTGTATGCAAGAGTAGCCTTTGTACCGCGATAATCCTTTTCTATCAGCATCAATAACTCACCGAAGATTTTGCTCATATTTCCTCGGTTAATCTCATCTATGATAAAGAAAAAGTCTTTATCCGGATGATTTGCAGCGTTCTGGCAGAACCGATAGAATATACCGTCAGTAAGCTTGAAATCGGATCCATCAGGCCTATAGCCCATAATAAAATCCTCGTAAGAATAATTCTGATGGAACTGAACCATTTCTATTCTGGAATCATCAACCTCTTCCATAATAGCGTATGCTAATTTCTTTGCAGTAAATGTTTTTCCGACACCCGGTGCCCCCTGCAGAATAAGATTCTTTTTATTCTTCAGAAGCTCTACAAGTACATTGTATCTTTCTTCCGTCATGTATACCTTATTGAGAAAATCCGCTTTCGAATACTTCTGTACAATAGTATCTTCTGATTTAAGCGGGTTATTCTCACGGATGATATCCATGATAAAATCATACTCGCCCTTGGTAAGCTTAAACAGGCTTCCATTTTGCTGTACAAAGAACTCCATTTTTTCAAGTTCCGGATATGACTTTAAATCAAGATATTCAATAGGCGAAGCCAGTCCTTCAGTTTTCTCAAAATATATTGATTTTCCGTCGCTAGCCTGAGTAATTCTTCCGAGTGCTACAACTTTCTTCACGGGGTTAGCTTCGTAACCTATGATAATATCTCCAACCTTTGCATCAACAAAGTTCTGGAATATACGTCTCTTATGACCATTCTCATTATATAAAGTATAGCTTTGCTCTTCGCCGACCTTAATATCTGCGTAACTCCATATCTTTGGATTAGCAGTTAACCACCAATACCCCTGGCTTTGCTCTTCATTTCCATAAAGACGGTTCAGCGACAAATCAAAGTAGGGTTTAAGAATTGCCTCTTCAAAGATTGCCTGATCAGAAGATTCAACCTTAATACAGGTTGAATTAAAGTCAGGAGACCACCATTTATGAACACCTTTATAAGGTGTAGTATCTTTTGATACTGCAATTACCTCATATTCTCTCTCGAACCAGCCATCCTTCATCTCTGGATTAAGAACAGGTTTATCTGCAACAAACTTGCCAAAAAGTCTTATACTATTTCCATAACAAAGATAGAAATAGTCGCCTTTCTTTATGCTGTCCATAAAACTCTCTCCTTGAGAGATCTTTGAAACGGCCATTGCAGCCGTAGTACTATGAACCACAGCGACTTTACGATCCTCAAAAACTATTCTGTTTGTTTCAGAAATCGAACCATGACTAATCTTCCAAATTGAAGGTGCAGAGTCCACATATAAGGGGATTCCGCTCAAATCAACTTGATCTATAGCTTCCGACAATTCACTTCTTAGTTTCCAAATATAAGCGCCATCTGAAGATTTCTCAGCCTTTCTTCCTTTATAAAGGATGGGCCACCATTTGGAATCTTCCGTATCCTTTATCATCACCGGACATCCCGTCTTTTTGGCTATACGCTGAGCGAGCGACCAAGAACCGCCGTTATAATAATTTGGATTCTCACCATATTTTACTGAAAGTTGTTTACAAGTCGCCGCGCCACCATAATCTTTTAATCTCTTCATAATAGCCAAGCTGCTACTTGTAAATACGGAGCTGTCGTTTAATAGCTCAACCCAGTCTTCCACTCCTAATTCCGGCGAATAGTCTTCATCTTTGGGAAACCACTCGAATTCATCACTTCCAAGCCCCATATCGTCCGAGTAATAGCGGGTCAAATAGAATCCCACATCTATAGTCGCCGTCCTCATCTCATAGTCGGCGTAGCTGTTTGCAGTAAGTCCATTTTTTACCAGATCAACCAGCTCCGAATCTGCCTTTATTACCTCGCAGATTTCGTCATACATCTTATATCCACCAATCAAGCTCTCAACAGAGCCATTTTTCTTGGGGATAAAGTCGCTTGAAAGCTGCTTTGCGGTGGTCCTAACAATTTCGTACTTGTAGATATAATACTTATCCGGATATCGTAACCATAAATAAGTGCTTACAGCATTTGTATTCTGGTAATGATTTCTCCAGTTACCATCATCGTACTTAGCCCTCATACTTTCAGAAGCGGTTAAAAATGCATCAATTCGCTCAGCAAGATCTAAAGATTCATCATACAAATGCTTAAACATGGCTCTTGTTGCTTCATTATCAGCCTTAGCAAAATTTTGGATCATACCTCTGGGATATGCGTAGCCGGATGCCAGCAAGTTGAAAGTCTTATCTGTAGCCTTTTTAAACATATCTCCGAAATCTTCGGCATCGATATCCCAATTATCCTGAAAATGTTTAACAGCCTCCCACTTGTAGTTTTCATCCTTCCAATGCTTATGAAAATTCTCCTTATAAGCTTTCAATGATGATGGGGTCAAAACCCCAGCTTGAAACTTGTCAATTAGTTGCCGTTCCTTGAAAACTTTATACAAACCACGAAAGAATCTGGAAATATGGTGACATAGTTG
>ODAI011706529.1_pt1 | contig 25036 bp, 22 predicted proteins | sample 1539321 | NCBI WGS metagenome assembly ODAI01 (sample SAMN02144231, study PRJEB22623) | gut metagenome | biome: sheep rumen | host: Ovis aries | place: New Zealand
ATAAAAGCGATAAAGTTGACGGCGCGGCGGGGAAAGGTAAGACGTTTACTATTCTTGCCGACAACTTAAACAATCCTATAAACCAAGAATATAATAACGGGCTTAAAAACTCGGCGGGTAAAACTTTTGCGGAAGTTCAAGCCGATATTTCCGCGGAAGACTTTTTATCTTCGATAGGTTCTCTTAAAGCGGCGGAAACGTTCAGGAGCAACGGTTCGCGCTTTTTGTGGGTAAAAAACATCTGGATAACCGACAGCCCCACCAAGCACCCCGTTGAAAGCAGTTGGGATTCATTTAAAAGCACTTACGGCTACGACGGAGTTAATATCGAAAGCGATAAAGGCTACACCAAACTTATAGCGGAATTACAAGACGAACAGTCCGCGCCCAACGGGTACTTTATACTCGTTGCGCTGACGGCGTTATCTTCGCTTTTGACGCAGTTCGTTATAGGCAGAAGCCAAAAGGCGCAGATGGAACTTCAGACGGTGAACGGGCAGGGCGCGCAGACGCAGAAGATTATGATGTGGATGATGCCGATTATGATGGCGGTATTCGCGTTCTTCTACACCGCGGCGTTCTCGCTGTATATCGTATTAAGTTCGATAATAAGTCTTTTCACTACGCTTATCATAAACTATATAGCCGATAAAAAATTCAAACCCAAAGAAGCGGGAGAAAACGAAATTATCCGCGGCAGAGTATATATTCCGCCAAAAAAGGAAGAGCCGAAAAAAGAATACAAGAAGTCCAAAAAGAAAGATAAGACGTTAGAAGACGGGTTTTTATCCGGGCTTGCCGACAAAAAGAAACACACGCGCGGCAGATTAAAGTAAATAACACGCCGACAGGCGTTCAAGGAGTAAAATAATGGAATTTACAGGTAAAACGGTTGAAGAAGCCAAGGCAAAAGGATTAGAGAGCCTTGGTATCTCCGAAAATCAGGCGGAGATAACGGTAGTTGCCGAAGCGGTTAAGGGGCTGTTCGGCAAAGTGAAAAAAGAAGCGGTAGTCGACGTTAAAAAGAAAGAAGAAACCGCAAAACCCGCGAAAAAGGCGGTAAAAGAAGAAAAGGCGGAAAAAGACAACGGCGTGAAAGCGGCGGCGGAGTTCATAGGTAAACTTTTTGAAATTATGGACGTAAACGCCAAAGCGGATATAACCGATGAAAACGTTATTTCGCTTATAGCGGAAGAATCTTCGGCGGTTATCGGATATCGCGGAGAAGTGTTGGACGCTATACAGGTTTTAGCGGGTGCGGTTGCTAATATCGGCAAAAAGGAATACGAAAAAATCGTAGTCGACTGTGAAAATTACCGCGGGCGACGCGAAGAAACGCTTATCGCCCTTGCGCATAAACTCGAAGCGAAAGCGACGGAAATGAGAAGAAAGGTTATTTTAGAACCTATGAGTCCGTTTGAAAGGAGAATAATCCACACCGCGCTTGCGGAAAGCGAAACGGTCAAAACTATAAGCGACGGTAAAGAACCGCAACGGTACGTTGTAATAGTTCCCAACGATTTGGACGAAACGTCAAGACCGTACAATGCGGGAACTAATCACGGCAAAAACCGCAGAGACGGAAAAATCGGCGGGAGAAGAGACCGTAATCATAACGACCGCGGCGGCAGAGACAACAGAAACCGCAATCGCGGAGAAAGAAGGGGCAGCGGATTTACCGAAGAAAAGAGAAAATCCACTCCCTCTTTCGGTACGTATCTCGGCAACAGTTTAAAAGACAAAAATTATTAAAATACTGCCCGCGGAAAACTATTCTGTTTTCCGCGGGCAAAGCCTATTTAAAAACCAAGGACTGCTTTTATTACAAGGTGAAAAAAATGAAACAACTTATGATAGGAAACAAGGCGGTAGCGCGCGGGCTTTACGAAGGCGGTATAAAATTCGTATCTTCTTACCCCGGCACTCCGTCTACCGAAATTACCGAATTTCTTGCTAAATACGACGACGTAAAGTCGGAGTGGGCGCCCAACGAAAAAGTGGCGCTAGAGGCGGCGTTCGGCGCGTCGCTTGCGGGCGCAAGGTCGGCTTGCGCCATGAAACACGTGGGCTTAAACGTTGCCGCCGACCCCCTGTTTACCCTTTCTTATACGGGCGTAAACGCAGGGATGGTTATTTGCGTTGCGGACGACCCCGCCATGCACTCTTCGCAGAACGAACAGGATTCCCGCCACTACGCTATAGCGGCGAAAGTGCCGATGCTTGAGCCTTCCGACTCCAAAGAAGCGTACGAGTTTGCAAAATCTGCGTTCGAACTTTCGGAAAAGTTCGATACCGCGGTGCTGCTTCGTATGTGTACGAGAGTTGCGCACAGCCAGTCTGTAGTAGACACGGCGGACCGCGCGGAAATTCCGAATAAACCGTACGTTAAAGACGGCGCGAAATACATAATGATGCCCGCAAACGCGATAAAGCGGCACGTCGTCGTTGAAGAGCGTATGAAAGCGCTGCGCGAATACGCCGAGACCTGCCCCTTTAACCGTGTGGAAATGGGCGGTACGGAAATAGGTATTATCACTTCGGGCACTTCTTATCAGTACGTTAAAGAAGTATTCGGCGATACGGTCAGCGTGCTTAAAATAGGTATGCCGAACCCTTTGCCCGAAAAACTTATTTTAGATTTTGCAAAAAAGGTAAAAACCCTTTACGTTATAGAAGAATTAGAACCCATTATCGAAACGCATTGCAGAAATTTAGGGCTTAACCCGATAGGAAAAGAAAAATTTTCTATCCTTGGCGAATTTTCCCAACAAACAATATCCGCGGCGTTTAATCTGCCCGAAAAGCCGACGGTAAAAGCGGACACTATTGCGCCCGCAAGACCGCCGATGATGTGCGCGGGCTGTCCGCACCGCGGAATTTATTACGTGCTTTCAAAGAACAAAATAACCGTGTTAGGAGATATCGGTTGCTACACGCTTGGCGCGCAACCGCCCCTTTCCGCCGTCGACTATACCCTGTGTATGGGCGCGTCGGTATCGGGTATTCACGGGTTTTTGAAAGCGTCCGAAAATGGCGCCGAAAAAAGAACGGTTGCCGTTATCGGGGATTCCACGTTTATGCACTCGGGTATTACGGGGCTTGTGAACGTTGCGTATAACGGTTCTAACTCTACCGTTATTATTCTCGACAATTCAATAACGGGTATGACGGGGCATCAGCAAAACCCCACTACGGGGTATAACATAAAAGGCGACCCCGCGGGGAAAGTCGATTTAGAAGCGCTTTGCCGCGCTATCGGTATTCGCCGCGTGCGAGTTGTAGACCCCTACGACCTTAAAGCCTGCGAAACCGCGGTAAAAGAAGAACTCGAAGCGGACGAACCGTCCGTAATCATATCAAGGCGGCCGTGCGTGCTTTTAAAATACGTAAAAACCGCGCCCGCGTTAAAAGTTGATAAAGAAAAGTGCCGCGCGTGCAAGAAGTGTATGACGCTCGGTTGCCCCGCCGTTTCCTTTAAAGACGGCAAGGCGCATATCGACGCGACGCTTTGCGTTGGTTGCGAAGTTTGCAGCAAGTTGTGCCCGTTCGGCGCGATAGTAAAGGGAGGTACGTTATAATGACTACGAATATTATGATAGTGGGCGTGGGCGGACAAGGCAGTCTTTTGGCGTCCAAACTCTTGGGCGCGGTACTTCTCTCCGAAGGGTACGACGTAAAAGTTTCCGAAGTGCACGGTATGAGCCAGCGCGGCGGCAGCGTGGAAACGTACGTACGGTTCGGCGAAAAGGTGTATTCGCCCATAATCACGCAAGGCGAAGCAGATTATATTTTATCGTTTGAAAAGTTAGAAGCGGCGCGTTGGGCGGCGTACTTAAAACAGGGCGGCGAAATTATCGTCAACACGCAGGAAATTGACCCGATGCCCGTAATTATCGGCAAAGCCGAATACCCGTCCTCGATTTTAACGGAGTTAAAGGCAAAGGGCGTTAATATAGAAGCGATTGACGCGCTTTCCGCGGCGGAACAGGCGGGCAGCGTTAAAGCGGTCAACGTAGTGTTGCTTGCGCGGCTTGCAAAGCGGTTCGCTATCCCCTACGGCAAATGGATAGAAGCAATCGAAAACACCGTCGCTCCCAAATTTTTAGAAATGAACAAGAAAGCCTTTGAAATAGGATACAATTTATAAAACTTAAAAAGGAAGAAAAACCCGTGGAACAGTATTTTCAGAAAGACATCGAAACGATGCCCGTTGAAAAAATAAAGGAATTACAATCAGCAAAATTAGTAAAGCAGGTAAAACACGTTTACGAAAACGTGCCCTATTACCGCGAGTTAATGGATAAAAAAGGCGTTCGCCCCGAAGATATTCACGGGATAGAAGACCTACATAAACTCCCCTTTATATCGAAAAGCGATTTGCGGGAAACCTACCCCTACGGTATGCTTGCCGTGCCGCTGTCTGACTGCGTGAGAATACACTCCACGTCCGGCACGACGGGAAAGCGGGTTATAGCCTACTACACCCAGCACGATATAGACCTTTGGGAAGACTGTTGCGCGCGCGCCATCGTTGCCGCGGGCGGCACGAAGGAAGACGTTTTGCAGGTGGCTTACGGCTACGGGCTGTTTACGGGCGGCGCGGGACTTCACGGCGGTTCGCATAAAGTGGGTTGTCTTACCCTGCCTATGTCCAGCGGGAACACCGAAAGGCAAATTCAGTTTATGATGGACTTAAAGTCCACTATTATCTGCTGTACGCCGTCTTACGCCGCGTACATAGGCGAAACTTTAAAAGAACAGGGATATAAGCCCGAAGACAATTCTTTAAAATCGGGCATTTTCGGCGCAGAACCGTGGACGGAAGAAATGCGCCGCGATATAGAAAAAGCTTTAGGCATTAAAGCGTACGATATTTACGGGCTTACCGAAACTTCGGGACCAGGGGTTGCGTTCGAGTGCAAAGAACAGAAGGGTATGCATATAAACGAAGACCATTTTATCGCGGAAATAATAGACCCCGAAACGGGCGAAGTTCTGCCAGAAGGCGAAAAGGGCGAACTTGTGTTTACTTCGCTCGATAAAGAAGCGTTTCCCCTTTTGCGCTACCGTACGCGGGATATCTGCGTATTATCGCGCGAAAAGTGTTCGTGCGGCAGAACCTTTATCCGTATGGCAAAGCCCATGGGCAGAAGCGACGATATGCTTATTATCCGCGGCGTAAACGTGTTCCCTTCGCAGATAGAAACGGTACTCTTAAACGAAGGATATGCGCCTAACTACCGCATAGAAGTAGACCGTGTGAACAACACCGATACTTTAGACGTTTACGTGGAACTTTTACCCGAACAACTCTCCGATACCACCGAAGGTATAGTTAAAATGGAAAAAGCGCTTTCCGCCGCCATTACTACGATGCTTGGTATTCGCCCCGCGGTGCATCTCGTACCGCCGAAGACCATAGTACGGAGCGAAGGCAAGGCGGTAAGGGTTGTAGATAAACGAAAATTGCACGATTAAGGGGGAATATTATGAAAATCAGGCAGTTGACCGTTTTTGTAGAAAACAAAGTAGGATACATTTCGGAGATAACCGAACTTTTTGCAAAAAACAATATCGATATGAAAGCGCTGTCCATTGCGGACACCAAAGACTTCGGTATTTTAAGGCTTATAGTAGACGACCCCGAAAAGGCGCTTAAAATTCTCAAAGACCACGGACTTTTAGGCACGATTACCGAAGTTATCGGCGTGGAAATTAAAAACAGCGCGGGCGAACTTTCAAAAGCGCTTGCGCTTCTTGCCGAAAAAGGCGTGAACGTAGAATATCTTTACGCGTTTTTATCGGGAACGAAAGAAAGCGCGTTCGTGGTTATTAAGGCGACGGACAATCTTAAGGCTGAAACCGTTTTAAAAGCCGCGGGATTTAAGGAAATAAACGGACTTTCGTAATAACGGCGAATATGATTATCGACTTTCATACGCACACTTTTCCCGACGCGATGGCGGTAAAAACCGTCGAGTTTTTAAAGAGTAAATCGGGTACAGTTCCCTTTTCGGACGGCACGGTTAAAGGGCTTTCCGAAAAAGCAAAAACCGCGGGGGTAGAACTTTCGATAGTTCTGCCCGTAATCACTAACCCCGCGTCCACGGCTAAAATAAACCGCTTTGCGGCGGCGCAGAACGAAAGCGCTAAAGAAACGGGCGTTTTTTCCTTCGGCGGTATGCACCCTGACGTTGCGGACATTAAAGGCGCGATAAAGGAAATCCGCGACTTGGGGCTTAAGGGGTTAAAAATTCACCCCGCGTACCAAAAAACGCCATTAAACGATATAAAATATAAACGCATTATCGGCTATGCGGAAGAAACGGGGCTTATTGTCGTTTCCCACGGCGGCTTGGATATAGGCGTTGACGGCAGTTGGAGTTCGCCCCAAATGGCGGCGGAACTAATCGACGACGTTAAACCCGAAAGGCTGGTTTTAGCGCATATGGGCGGCTGGGAACAATGGCAGGACGTTAAAAATTACCTTTGCGGCAAAAAGGTGTATTTCGATACGGCGTTCTGCGCGGTGGACTTTGCGTACCAAAGCGAGTTCCCCGCGGACAGGCAAAAACCCGTGCTTTCGGAAAGAGATTTTACCGAAATAGTAAAACTCCACGGTGCGGATAAAATTCTGTTCGGAACGGATAGCCCCTGGGGGGATGAAAAAACGCAGGTGGATTTTATAAACGGGCTAAACCTTTCGCCCGCGGAAAAGTCCGCGATATTCTTTGGCAACGCGCAAAAACTTTTGGGAAAAATTTAATACTTTTGAAAAAGACCTTCGGGCAATCGCCCGAAAACGGAGATAAAATGTTGCTTACACAGTTGTTGGAAAGAAACGCCGCGCAATATACCGCGGACGTTGCGCTCGTGGAACTTAACCCCGCGACGCAGGAGAGAAAAAGAAGCACGTGGAAAGAGTATTCTTTGGTAGAAGAAAGTTCCACCCGCCACTTCCGCAGGGAAATAACCTGGGGCGAATTTAACGAACAGGCAAACCGCGTCGCCGACTTCCTTATGAAAAAGGGGGTTAAAAAGGGCGACAAAGTCGGTATTCTTTTAATGAATTGTTTAGAGTGGTTGCCCCTGTATTTCGGGATTTTAAAAACGGGCGCGCTTGCCGTGCCTATGAACTTCCGCTACACCGCGGACGAGATACTGTACTGCGCCAACCTTTCGGAAATAAAAACTTTGTTTTTCGGTCCTGAATTTATCGGCAGGGTTGAAGAAATAGTGGATAGTTTAAGCGGCAAAGTAGCGCTGTATTTTACGGGCGGCGACTACTGCCCCACGTTTTCGGAAGACTTTGACGAAGAAGTAAAAGACTGCGCGACGGTAAACCCCGAAATTCCGTTGACCGCTTCTGACGACGCGGCAATCTATTTTTCAAGCGGTACGACGGGCTTTCCCAAAGCCATTTTGCACGCGCACAGGGCGTTAGAACATGCGGCAATCGTCGAACAAAAGCACCACGGGCAAACCCGCGACGACGTGTTTTTGTGTATTCCGCCGCTCTATCATACGGGCGCGAAAATGCACTGGTTCGGAAGTCTTATGTCGGCAAGTAAAGCGGTGCTACTCCGCGGCACAACGCCCGAAACCATTATGGAAGCCGTATCCAACGAACGTTGCACCATCGTGTGGCTGTTAGTGCCGTGGGCGCAGGATATTCTGGAAAAACTCGATAACGGAACGATTAAACTTTCTGATTATCACGTTAAGCAGTTCCGCTTAATGCATATCGGCGCGCAACCCGTGCCGCAAAGTTTAATAAAGCGCTGGCAGGAATATTTCCCGGGGCAGGCTTACGACACCAACTACGGCTTAAGCGAATCCATAGGTCCGGGGGCGGTGCATCTCGGCGTTGAAAACATAAGGAAAGTGGGCGCAATCGGCGTTGCGGGCTACGGCTGGCAGGTTAAAATCGTCAAAGAAGACGGCATAACCGAAGTAAAGCAAGGCGAAGTGGGCGAACTTGCCTTAAAAGGCGCGGGGGTTATGAAATGCTACTACCGCAACGAAAAGGCTACGGCGGACGTTATGCGCGGAGAGTGGCTTTTAACCGGCGATATGGCAAAGCAGGATGAAGAAGGGTTTATTTATCTCGTTGACAGAAAGAAAGACGTAATAGTCTGCGGGGGCGAAAACCTTTACCCCGTGGAGATAGAGAACTTTATGCGTAAGTTCGATAAAATAAAGGACGTGGCGGTTATAGGGCTACCTGATAAGCGGTTGGGCGAAATCCCCGCGGCGATAATAGAACTTGTTTCGGGCGCAACCTGTACGCAGGAAGAAATAGACGAATTCTGCCTTGCGCTTCCGCGGTATAAGCGCCCGAGAAAGGTTATATTTGCCAAAGTGCCGAGAAACGCCACGGGCAAAATAGAAAAACCCTTGCTCCGCAAGACGTATAACGCCGACAATATAGTCGACGAACAAAACCGTTCTTAATAAAGGAAAAAGTTTTATGAAAATAGCGCTTTACATTGTTTTACTTATAGTATTTTTCGGTTCTATGGTCGTAATCGGCTTTGTCTGCCGCAGAAAAGCCGCTTCTACCGACGGGTTTTTACTCGGCGGAAGAAACGTCGGCGCGTGGCTTACCGCGTTCGCGTACGGTACGTCCTATTTTTCCGCGGTCGTTTTCGTCGGCTACGCGGGGCAGTTCGGGCATAGGTTCGGTGTTGCCGCTACGTGGATAGGGCTTGGCAACGCGTTTATAGGTTCGCTACTCGCGTGGAAGATTTTAGGTCGCAGAACCCGTCTTATGACAAGGCACTTAAAATCCGCCACCATGAGCGACTTTTTCGGGAAACGCTACGACAGCAACGCGTTAAAAATCGCCGCGGCAATCATTATATTTATATTCCTTATCCCATACACCGCGTCTTTATACAACGGACTTTCAAGGCTGTTCGCTATGGCGTTCGATTTGCCGTTCTGGGTGTGTATAGTTATTATGTCCGTGCTTACCGCAATCTACGTTATTGCGGGCGGATATATGGCTACTGCGATTAACGACTTTATTCAGGGTATTATAATGGTAATAGGCATTGTCGCCGTTATCGTCGCCGTAATTTTAACTGAACCGCAAGGCGGTAGTTGGAATCAGATATTTATGAACTTATCGCAGGTAGAAGACCCAACGGTTTCTTCGCAAGCGGGCGTATTTACGTCCTTCTTCGGACCGGACGTCGTTTCCCTGTTCTTCGTCGTTATCTTAACGTCTTTGGGCACGTGGGGGCTTCCGCAAATGGTGCAGAAGTTCTACGCCATTAAAGACGAATCGGCAATCGTCAAAGGCACTATAATTTCAACCGTATTCGCGGTTTTGGTCGCGGGCGGCTGTTATTTCCTTGGCGGGTTTGCGAGAGTGTATTTTGCCGAAAAACCCGCGGACGGGTACGACGCGATAATTCCCGCAATGCTTTCGGAACTTTCGCCCGTACTTATAGGGCTGGTTATAATTTTAGTGTTGTCGGCGTCTATGTCCACTCTGTCTTCGCTCTCTATGACTTCGGCGTCTACTATGACGCTCGATTTAATAAAGCCGTACAGCAAAAAGAAAATGACCGACAAAGGACAAGTTTTGTGGATACGTTCCCTTATAGTCGTGTTTATCGTTATTTCGGCGGTCATTGCTATTTTACAGTACTATAAAAATTTCGGGTTTATCGCGCAGATGATGGCGGTTTCCTGGGGCGCGCTTGCGGGGGCGTTCCTTGCGCCGTTCCTTTACGGGCTGTATTCCAAAAAGACGACGAAGGCGGCGGTGTGGTTCAGTTATATCTACGGCGTGGGAATAATGGTGCTGTATCTTTTGTATACTTTCTGGCTTAAAGAGTACTTTACGTTGCCCGCGTTCTGGGCGTCGCCCTTAAATCTCGGCGCACTCGTTATGCTGACAGACCTTATATTCCTGCCGATAATAAGCCTTTTCACCAAAAAGCCCGATATGGAAAAAGTAGAAGAAATGTTTGCCTGCTATCATAAGACCATACTCGTACCTGCGGAAAAGGTGCTTATCGACGAAGACGAACAGAATTAAAAAAAGAAAAAAATACAAAATATATGGTAAGGAGATAAAAAATGGAAGTCATAGTAAACGTAAACAATTTTGAAAGCGAAGTGTTAAAAGCGGAAATGCCCGTTTTAGTGGATTTTTGGGCGACGTGGTGCGGTCCTTGCCGTATGCTTGCCCCAACCGTTAGCGCTATCGCGGAAAAATACGCGGGCAAAATTAAGGTTTGTAAAGTAGATATTGACGAGAATATTCCGCTTGCCGAAAAGTACGGGATAGAAGTTATACCCACTCTTATACTGTTTGAAAAAGGCGAGATAAAAGACCGTAAAATAGGGCTTATGACCGCAAACGAAATAGAAAGTATGCTATAAAAAAATGAAAGTTCTTTTGATAAACGGTAGTCCTAAAAGGGACGGAAACACGGCGATTGCTTTAAACGAAATTGAAAAAACTCTTAACGCGAACGGGATAGAAACGGAAACTGTTCAAGTCGGCGGTAAGGATATAAGGGGCTGCGTTGCCTGCGGGTTTTGTAATACCCACGCAAAGTGCGCTTTTTTAGACGTTGTGAACGAGACGGCGGAAAAGTTTGAAAAGGCGGACGGGCTTATTGTTGCAAGCCCCGTGTATTTCGCTTCGGCAAACGGCACGCTTATTTCCTTTTTAGACCGCTTATTTTACAGCACGCGCTTTGATAAGACGATGAAAGTGGGCGCGTCGGTAGCGGTATGCCGCAGGGGCGGCGCAAGCGCGACTTTCGACGGGCTTAATAAATATTTTACCATAAGCGGTATGCCCGTAGTTTCAAGTCAATACTGGAATATCGTTCACGGCAGAGACAAGGGCGAAGCGGAACAGGACGGCGAAGGCTTACAATGTATGCGAACGCTCGCCAAAAACGCCGCGTTTTTAATAAAGAGTATCGCGCTCGGCAAGGCGAAAATGGGACTTCCCGAAAAAGAACCGAGAATATCAACAAACTTTATCCGCTGATTGCAAGCGTTTAACATTTTTTAGAGATGATAAATTATAAACATAGCAATATTTCAGCGGGCAAAGCGTTAAGGGAAAATATGACGCCGTGGGAACGTAAATTATGGTTTACTTTTTTAAAAGATTTACCCGTAAAAATTTATAAACAAAAACTCATAGGCGATTATATAGTAGATTTTTATTGTGCGAGTAAAAAAACGGCGATTGAATTAGACGGTAGTCAACATTATATGGACGAAGCCGCAAAACACGACGGAAAACGGACGGCATATTTAAATTCTTTGGGGATTTCTGTTTTAAGATATTCAAATAAAGATATAGACAAAAACTTTAAATCCGTTTGTGAAGATATTTATAATCAATTATTTTTATAAACTAAACTAAAATTTAAAAACTTGTGTCCCCTTTTAGGGGATAGGCGGTAAAGGCTCGGAAAATTTCCGAGCCTTTACCAAAGGGTTTGATTTTATATTATTTAAACCTTTTGGTACTCGCTATTGCTCGTACCGCCTTTCCCTTTCAGGGAACACAAGAATAAGGATAGAATATTAAAAAGTTGCCGCGCCGAAAGGTTTTACCTTTCGGCGCGGATATTTTTTACTTTATAAGCGGACCTGTAAGCCGAGTTCTGTCGAGTGCGAACATTTATCTACGAATAACGTCTCCGTTATCCCCCAGCGATATTTTATTAAATTCTCTCGGCGGAACTCCCTAAGAGAGAATTTGTCAATCTTGCGTCGGGTGGGGTTTACATTGCCTTTCGCGTTGCCGTGAAAGCGGTGGGCTCTTACCCCGCCTTTTCAACCTTACCCCTTAAGATAAGGGGCGGTAATTTTCTGTTGCACTTTCCTTAAAGTCGCCTTCACCGGAATTTCTCCGGCACCCTGTTCCTGAAACGCTCGGACTTTCCTCATTGACGGTTTTTCTCCGTCCCCGCGTTCGCACAGTCCGCTTAAATAAAGCACATATATTATATTATGCTTTTTATATTTTGTCAACACGTAAAAAAGGCGGTAAATTTTACCGCCTTTTTTCGATTGAATTGTGAGTTTACAAGTCGTCCGCGTCTTGGTCGGGGTCATCGTACCTGTTTGAAAAGTCGACACCCGTATAAGACCCGTTATAATCGAACCTGCTTTTCATTTTGCGTGATTTTCGCATAATTATTTACTGTTCTTAGTAGATTTGGTGCCTTTTCCGCCGCAATCCTTGGTGGATTTACGCGTACCGCAGTCTTTTGCCGACTTGGTGTTTTTAACGTCTCTCATAATTTTCTCCTTTGTCGTTTGCCGACAAAGATATTATGAGTGAAATTTTGCGGTTTATTCTAAAAATCGACAAAAATTTTAATTATCTTACCCGAATTCTCGTCGCCTTTGCTTTGCCCGAAACAAGGTCGGCTATTGTATGCTTTGCTTGAGCGATAATAACTTCCGTACCGATTTTGACCGCTTCTTTAACGTATTCTAACTTGGCTTTAGCGCCGTTTGCCCCCGCGCGGGAAGCGCCGTTGCAATAATTTTCGCAAGCGGTAATGTTGTCTAACAGTTCGTAAACGTCCTTACCGTTTATCTCTTCTATTAACGTGTCGGGATTTTTACTGTCCTTATAAATACCGTCGGTACTCGTTAAAATAATCAGGTGTTTGGCGCGAACAAGGCACGCAATCTGCGCCGCCGTTTCGTCGTTATCCACGCACTCCACCGCTTTGACCTTTTTTGCCTTTAAAGACTGAATTTCAAACCTGCGGGATTCTTCGGTAGACACCGCGTCGTTATAATTTATTATCGGAATAGCGTTCTGCTCTTTACACCTTAAAAGCAAACTTTTTAAGTGTTCGCGTTTAGCGTCGTCGTTAAAATGCTGGTGTTCCACAAGCACCTGACGGAGCGAATAGCGGCTGTCTACAAACTGCCGATAGGTGGACATTAAAATAGCCTGACCTTGCGCGGCGTAGTCGGTTTTAGCGTCTTCCGTGCCGATATTAAGTTCCCTGCCGTTGCGCATTATATAATCGAGCCTGCCCGTTTCCGCCGCGCCGCTCGTTATCCAGATATATCCCGGTTTAAGTTCGCGCGAAATGCGTGCGAGAAGGGTATAGTCAAGCATATTGCTTGCCTTATCTATTAGCGCCATAGAACCTATTTTTCCGACGAGTTCCGTATCGAAAGTCATAATTCCACCTGAACTTTTTTATTATTTTAACACAACGCGTAAAATTTTACAACAAAAAAGGTATGCTTTCGGCGGATTTATACAAACTACGGGTAAAAGGGAAAAAGGAGAAAATTATGGATTTTAATGAAAGTCAGACTATAAAAAATTTACGGACGGCGTTTTTAGCCGAGAGCGGCGCAATGAACGAATACAATTTTTTTGCAACTCAAGCAAAAAACGACGGGTTCGAGTTCGTTGCCAAAACTCTAAACAAGTTTGCGCTTAACGAAAAGGCGCACGCGGAAATCTGGTTTAAGTTATACCACGGTATCGCGGGGACGAGCGATAATCTCGTTAGTTCTATGGACTTGGAAAATTACGAGCGTACGGTAATGTACGCGGATTTTGCCGAGACTGCGCGGCAGGAAGGGTTTTCGGATATAGCCGCGCTGTTTGACGGCGTTGCCGAGATAGAAGGCGCGCACGAAAAGACCTATAAAGAATTGCGCAAGCAGATATTAAGCGGCAAAATGTTTGAAGGCGAAAAAGACACGGTGTGGAAATGCGCTAACTGCGGGCATATCCACACGGGCAAAAACCCGCCAAAAAAATGCCCCGTCTGCTCTCACCCGCAAGCGTTTTTCTATAGAACGCAGGGGCAAAACTAAAATTTTAAGCGCCGCGACTTTCCGTCGCGGCGCTTAAAACGTTATATATCTTCCTTTACGGCTGCTAAATCGAAAATAGCCTTTTTGTAAATTTCGTACGAATTTATAAAAAGGTCTTTTTTAACCCGTTCGTCGGCTTCGTGCATATGGTAATTTTCGCCGTCGAATTCAGGACCGAAAGCGCAGCCTTTTTCAAATACCCGTGCAAAAGTGCTGCCGCCCATGCTCACGGGCTTTTGGTTTTCACCCGTGATAGCGTTGTACGCTTTAAGCAAGGTTTGCACGAACTTGCCGTCTTTATCTATCATAACGGGCGGGTGTTCGTGGTCTATAACCGTAATATCAAGCGGGGCTACGCTTAACTTTTCGTTTACCGTGCGTAGAGTGAACGGCGCGGGTATGCGGCAGTCGCATAAAATTTGCGTGCCGCCGTTAGATAAGGGCTTTGCAAGGTTTGGCGAAAAGGTTATATACCCCTGTTCGTTGTGCATTTTTGAAATGCCCCACTTGTCTTTAAATAGATAATCTATAGCGTTATCCACGTCTTCGCCGCTGTCTTTCAAGAATTCTAACAGCGATAAAAGCGCGTTTTTGCCGAGATGCGGTTTAGAACCGTGTGCTGAAACGCCCACGCTTATTATTTTACCGTTTTCAAAGGAAAGCCCGTGTTTTTCTAACAGCGATTTGTCGAAATCCCGTTTCGGCGTTATTTCCGCGTGCGCGCACACGGCGTTTATTACCGTTCCGCCCGTTATTGCCCCGAAATTTTTAAACGGCGGCAAATTTATGTTGACGTAGTAAAATCCTTTTTCCGCGTACGATACGGGAAAGTTTCCGTCGGGCGAAAACCCGTATTCGGGAAGAGGGGTTTTAGTCTTTAAATACGCTGCGTCCCGCCAGCGGCTTTCTTCATTACAGCCGATAAAGAAGCGGAATTTTTTATAACACGGCGCACCGCTGTCTTTAAGTTCTTTAAGCGCGTACAAGGTCATAAGCATAGCGCCCTTGTCGTCGCCTACGCCCCTGCCGATAAGGTAGCCGTCCTTTTCGGAAAGCGTAAACGGCGGGAAAGTCCAGCCCGTGCCCGCGGGTACGACGTCCAGATGCCCGATAATACCTATTTCCTGCCCGTCGCCGTATACTATTTCGCCCGCGTAATTGTCGTAGTTTACGGTTTTAAACCCGAAACTTTCGGCAAGACTTAAAAACCACGTAAGCGCGCGTTTTACGTTTTTGCCGAACGGCGCGCCCTGTTCCGCTTCTCCCTCAACGCTTTCGATTGCGATAAGTTCGCCTAAATTTTTAATGAACCCGTCTGAATTTTTCATAACTTACCTAAAAATAAATTTATTATCAGTATATACCTTTCGCGAAAATTTTGCAACTTGCGTAAACCAGAGATAAAAATTTTGCCGTAATGCGCTAAAACCCGTTTTTTTATTTACTTTTTGCGCAAATTTTGCTAAAATACTCTTATGCAAGAAGGTGTTCACAGCGGTCATCGCGAACGGCTCGTTAAAAAGTTTACGGAGTTTCCCGATTCCTTTTCCGACCACGAACTTTTAGAAATGTTTCTGTTCCCGCTGCTCCCGAGAAAGGACACGAACGAGATAGCGCATCGGCTTATCAAGTCGTTCGGCAGTATAAAAAACGTCTTTAACGCGACGGCGGAACAGTTAAAGACGGTAAACGGCGTGGGCGAAAAAACCGCCGCGTATATTGTCTTATACGGCAAAATGTTGAAAAAAACGGCGAACGTGCCGCAAAAACAGGTGTTAAACCCGTTCACTTCTTTTGAAAACACCAAGCGGGAAATGTTTGCATTATTTGACGGGCAGAAAACGGAAAAGTTTTATTTCTTTTTGCTTAACTATAATTACGAAGTGGTTTTTCAGGTGGAATATCAGGGCAACGACGACTATTCGGTATTTGCGGACACCGCGGAGATTTCGAAAGTCATAAGCGTGCATAAAGCGAAGTTTGCGATTATGGCGCACAATCATCCGAGCGGGTGCGTAAATCCGAGTGCGGCGGACGACGAAGCAACGAGAATGTTTTATATTATTTGTCGGTTGCACGGCATAAATCTCGTTGACCACATTATAGTGTCAAAAGACAACCTGTTCAGTTATTTTTCCGACGGACGGATAAACTATATTAAAGAAAATACAAAATTTTAGCCGCATACGTGTCTGAAAATGCGGGACGTTTAAGGAGAGAATTATGGAAAAAGTAAGAACGCGTTTTGCGCCAAGCCCTACGGGCTATCTTCATATCGGCGGTTTACGTACGGCGCTTTACGGATATCTTTTCGCTAAGCAACGCGGCGGGGATTTTATACTGCGTATAGAAGATACCGACACTACCCGCTACGTTGACGGTTCGGTTCAGATTATATACGACACTATGCGTGATTCCGGCATTATGTACGACGAAGGTCCGGATATCGGCGGCAATTACGGGCCGTATATTCAGAGCGAGAGAAAGGCGATTTATACCGAATACGCTAAACTTCTCGTGGAAAAGGGCGGCGCGTATTACTGTTTCTGTACGCCCGAAAGAATAGCGGGGTTAAAAGACAGCGAAGGCAACGTTCGCTACGATAAGCATTGTCTTAAACTTTCAAAAGCGGAGATAGAAGAAAAAATCGCGCGGGGCGAGCCATACGTTATCCGCCAGAACGTTCCGACGGAAGGCTCCGGCACGTATCACGATTTGGTGTACGGCGATATTTCCGTGGACTATAAGGACATAGAAGACGGTATTTTGATTAAAAGCGACGGTATGCCCACCTATAACTTCGCAAACGTTATAGACGACCATCTTATGGGTATAACCCACGTTATCCGCGGTACGGAATATCTTTCATCCACGCCCAAGTATAATTTAATGTACGACGCGTTCGGTTGGGAACGCCCCGTTTATATTCACCTGCCGCCCATAATGAAAGACGCGCAGCATAAACTGTCCAAGAGAAACGGCGACGCGGGGTACGAAGATTTTGTTAACAAAGGCTATATTAAGCAAGCGATTGTCAACTATATCGCGCTTTTGGGTTGGAATCCCAAGAGCAACGTTGAAAAAATGAGTTTAGCGGAACTTGTCGAACGTTTTTCTTTGGAAGGTATAAATAAATCGCCCGCGATTTTCGACGAAACCAAGATGAAATGGCTTTCTGGGGAATATATAAAGGAAATGACGATTGATGAGTTTAAAAAACTCGCCTTGCCTTTCTTAAAGAAAAGCGAAGCCTTCGGCAAGTTTAATGAAGATAAACTGCTTAATCTCGTTAAAACGCGCGTTCAGATATTAAGCGAAATCCCCGAAAAGTTGGACTTTTTAACCGACTTTAAAGAGTTTGATATTTCCCTTTTCGTAAACGAAAAACAAAAAGCAAGTGTGGAACTTGCAAAAGAAATTTTACCGAAAATAAAGGACAGATTATCGGCGCTTGCGGACTTTACAAACTCCGCGTTGTTTGAAACTTTGGTTGCACTCTCTAATGAACTTGGTATCAAAAAACAGGCGCTTTTATGGATTGCGCGGATTGCCATAACGGGCAAAGGCGCGACGGCTGGCGGCGCAACTGAAATAGCAGAACTTTTAGGCAAAGCCGAAACTCTCCGCCGAATAGACTTTTCGATAGAATTGTTGAATAAATAAAAAAATAATTTTTACCGCCGCCACTTAAAAAAAGTGGCGGCGGTAAGTTTTAAATATTTTTAATACCGTTTGGTATAATTAAAAGTTATTCAGTTTTTTTATAATATAATAATTTTGCAAACTCAAAACTTGTCAAACTTGAAATGCGGTCAAAACGCCCTAATCTAAGGAAACCCCCGCCTGCGTTTGTGCACAGGCGGGGTGTTTTATAAAGAATATTTAATTTTTAAGGTAAACCATTAAAACGGCAATATCTGCGGGCGAAACTCCCGAGATTCTACCCGCTTGCCCTAAATTTTTGGGGCGGATTTTATCGAGTTTCTGCCGCGCCTCTAAACGTAAGCCTTCCATTTTAAGATAGTCTATATTATCGGGTAAAAGTTTTTCTTCTAACTTTTTAGCCTTGTCTATCTGTTCCTGTTCCTTTATTATATAGCCCGCGTATTTTGCGTCGATTTCCACGGTTTCAACTATCTGCGGCGAAATGCCGTCTAAAATATTAAGTTCTTCCGCAATTTTTTTAAGCGGTATGCCGCGCCTTACTAAATCCCCTGCGGAAAGTGCCGCTTGTGCCGCTGGAAAACCGAATTCCCAAAGTAATTTTTCGCAAGCCTTGGGCTTAAACGGCTTATTTATTTCCGCCGTTGCCTTTTCGTATTCCGCTTTTCTCTTTTCAAACACCGCTTTCCGTTTTTCGCTTATAAGTCCCGTCCGCATAGCCTTTTCGGTAAGTCTTAAATCGGTGTTGTCCTGCCGCAGCACTATTCTGTACTCCGCGCGGGAAGTCATCATACGGTAGGGTTCGTTAGTGCCTTTTGTTGTTAAATCGTCGATTAAAACCCCAATATATCCGTCGTCCCGTGAAAGGGTAAACGGTTCTTCCCCGCGTAGCGCTAAAGAAGCGTTAAGCCCCGCGATAAGTCCTTGCGCGGCGGCTTCTTCGTACCCGCTTGTGCCGTTTATCTGCCCCGCGGAATATAGGCCTTTTATCCGCTTGTACTCTAACGTCGGGTACAAATCGAGTGAATCTATACAGTCGTATTCTATAGCGTAGGCGTAGCGCATTATTTCGCAACGTTCCAAGCCCTTTACCGTGCGGTACATAGCCTTTTGCACGTCGTGCGGGAGCGAAGTTGAAAGCCCCTGAACGTAAATTTCGTTAGTGTCCGCGCCTTCGGGTTCTAAAAAGAGTTGGTGGCGGTCTTTATCGGCAAATCTGACGACCTTGTCTTCTATCGACGGGCAGTACCGCGGCCCCGTGCCCTTTATCTGCCCCGAATAGAGAGGCGAACGGTGTAAATTCGCGCGGATTATTTCGTGCGTTTTTTCGGTAGTATAAGTAAGATAGCAAGGCGTTTGTTTTTCGGGCAGTCTGTCCGTAAGATAAGAAAAGGGGTAAACGTCCGTTTCGCCGTTCTGGATTTCAAGCCCCGAAAAATCTATAGTACGTTTATCCACTCTTGCGGGCGTGCCCGTCTTAAACCGCCTTACGTTAAAGCCCAAATCTATTAAATTCGCCGTCAAAAGGTTAGCGGGCGAAAAGCCGTTCGGACCTGAAGAGCGTTGCCACTCCCCCGCGATAACGCTGCCGTTTAAGTATACGCCCGTACAAAGCACGACGGCGCGGCACTTTATAACGCCGCCGAACGCCGTCTTAACACCGGCAACTTGTCCGTTTTCGGTTAAGATTTCCACCGCTTCGCCCTGTAAGATTTTAAGGTTAGGAGTTTCTTCAAGCGTTTTTTTCATAAGGCGGTGGTACAGGTTTTTATCCGCCTGCCCGCGAAGACTTTGCACCGCCGCGCCCTTGCCGCGGTTAAGCATACGGATTTGAAGCAGCGCTTTATCCGCGTTTACGCCCATTTCGCCGCCCAGAGCGTCGATTTCCCGTACTATCTGACCTTTTGCCGTGCCGCCTATGGACGGGTTGCACGCCATAAAGGCTATGCTGTCCAGATTTAAGGTCAGCATAACCGTCTTAAGTCCCGTTCGGGAAAGGGCAAGTGCGGCTTCTACCCCCGCGTGCCCCGCGCCGACGACTACGGCGTCGCAAGTTTCTTCAATAAATTCAGTCATAATTTTTTCGTTTGGTTTTCGCTTTTACGCGGGGCGAAAATTCGCCCCGCGTAAAAAAGTCGTTATTGTTTAAGAAGTTTTTTCTTTATATCGTTTATTTCGGTATAAAGTTTGGTGTCTAGTTTCATTTGTTCGGCAATCTTATCGCGCGAATAAACAACCGTGGAATGGTCTCTGCCGCCCAACAGTTGCCCTACCGTGATAAGCGGCAGGTTCATCATATCCGTTATAAGATACATACAAACTTGGCGGGGTTCGACGAATTCCTTGTTTTTCTTTTTGCTGACAACGTCCGCTTTTGCTACCTTATAGAAATCGCACACGCAGTTTATTATGTCTTCCGCCTGCAACTCTTCCTGCTTTTCACCGGCGGACTCTTTTAGCGCTTCGTTGACGAGTTCTATCGTGATGGGGCGTTCGTGGAGTTTGCTTGCAAACACGACTTTGGTCAGTTTGCCGATTAACGTCCTTACGTCTTCCCCTTCCATTTCCGCAATATAGGTCAAAACCTTTATATCGACAAGGCACTTTTGCTCTTCGCTCTTTTTGCGAAGGATTGCGATACGCGTTTCTAAATCCGGCGGCTGAACGTCGGCAAGCAGCCCACCTTCGAACCGCGTGCGCAAGCGTTCTTCTAAAACCTCTATTTCCTTGGGCGGGCGGTCGCAGGTTAAAACCACCTGCTTGTTCTGCATAACGAGTTCGTTGAACGTGTGGAAGAACTCCGTCTGTACGCCCTGTTTTCTGGCAAGGAACTGTACGTCGTCAATTAAAAGAACGTCTACGTTCCTGTACTTGTTCCTGAAATCCGCGGGCGAAGCCTTGCCTTTCCCAAGACTTTCAATCATCTGGTTGGTGAACTGTTCGCAAGTGGCGTAAAGTACGTTTAAGGACGGCTTTTTTAGTTTTATGTAGTTGGCAATCGCCATTAAAATGTGCGTTTTGCCAAGCCCCGTGCCGCCGTAAATAAAGAGCGGGTTGTATGCTTCCCCGGGGTTTTCCGCCACCGCTTTTGCCGCAGCGAAAATAAATTCGTTAGAAGGTCCTACCACGAAAGAATCAAAGGTCAGTTTGGGATTGACGGGCGCGCCGTGCGTTTCGGCGGCGATTGCCGCTTCTTCACCGAACTTGGACAAATAATCTTCTCTGCCGTTTGCGACGACGATAGAAAAATCTGAAATGTCCGCGTTGCTTTTTTTCAGGGCTTCGCAAATTTTTACGCGCATTTTAGCCGAAACGGTGTCGGCAAAAAGTTTGCTCGGCGTGCAAAGCACTATTTTATTTCCCACAACGTCTACGGGGGTCAGTTGCGATATATACGTGTCGTAAGAAATGGAACTTACCGTTTTTTCGAGTTCGGGCAGGGTGGTTTTCCACAAAATCTCATAACTTTCCATAAGGCGGTATCCTTTTAACGTATTTTTTCGTTTGCAATTAGGTAAATTTTATTATATAATAATTTTAAAATAAAATAAAGCAATTCGGGCAGTTTAACCGAAATTTTTTGTTTAACATGAAGATAAAGACTTTAACGCTTAAAAATTTCCGCAACTATTCGGACGAAAAAATCGAATTCGGCGGCGGCGTGAATATATTGACGGGCGAAAACGCACAGGGCAAAACCAACGCGGCGGAAGCGGTGTTTTTTCTCTGTACGGGCTATTCCCCGCGCGCGAACCGCGATAAACTCGTAGTAAAATTCGGCTCTAGCAGCGGCGAAATCGCGGGCGTTGCCGATTCTGCGTACGGCGAAGTGTCGACAAGGATTGTCTTTTCCACAAGCGATAATAAGCGAATGTTCGTAAACGGTATAGAAGTGTTAAGGATAAGCGAACTTTTAGGCAATATACACAGCGTGTTCTTTAATCCCGCCGAACTGAAATTAGTGCAGGAAAGCCCCGAAGACCGCCGCAGATTTATGAATATATCCCTGTCGCAGATGTCGAAAAGTTATTTCAGAGCGCTACAAAATTACAACAAAATTCTGGCGCAGAGAAACAACCTGTTAAAGGATAGGGACGTAAGTTTAATACGCGAAACTTTGCCTGTGTGGGACGCGGGATTAACTAAACACGCGGCGACGATAATTAAGGCACGGAACGCCTTTTTAGCGGAACTTGCCCCGATAGCGGAAGAAAAACACGCGCTTTTATCGGGCGGCAGAGAAAGGCTTACAATGAAAACCGAGAGCGGCTATTACGGCACGGAAGAAGAAATCGCCTACGCCCTATCGGAAGATTTAAAAACGGGTTTCGAACGGGATTTGCGGCTGGGGTTTACGGGCATAGGTCCGCACCGCGACGATATAAAGTTTATGCTAAACGGCGAAGATGCGCGGGTGTTCGGTTCGCAAGGTCAGCAAAGAACGATTGCGCTATCGCTTAAACTTGCGGAAGCGGAAACGTTTAAAACAAGGTTCGGCGAGTATCCCGTACTTATATTAGACGACGTGCTATCCGAACTCGATAAATCCCGTCAGCAGAAGTTAGTTGCGGCGGTAAAAGACATACAGACGATATTTACGGCGACCGCCGTTCCCCGTGCGATATTTAAGGGCGTACCCTACCGCCATATAACGATAAAAAGCGGCGCTATAAAGTCGGTTAAAGATTATTAAATATAATGTCGCGAAAAATGTCGCGGGCGCGCCTATTAATAGGCGCGCCCGCAAGATTTTAAAAGTTTTTAACTTTCGATATACGCTTTAATTACCGTACTGTCCATCATTTGTTTGTTGTTTATAAATTCGTCTATTAACAAATCGTAATCTTCCATAATTTTATTCAGAACGTTCGCGTCGATAATTACCGTTGACGTTATACCGTTATCGGCAAGAATGTCTGCACTATAAGTGCTGTAATTATTATCTTTATCGTTATCTTCCTGAATAAACATCATCGGCACAATTACTTCATATTCTTTCAAGTTTCCGTTATCATCTAATCCGTAAAAATATTGAGTTCGGAATTCGATGTCGTATTTTCTGCTTGTTTTTACGCCGTATTTTTTGTTGTGTGTCGGGCTGAAAGCGGTAGAATTGTCGTTTACATAAACGGCTTCAAGTTCGCCTTTATCGTTAAAGTCTGCTTTTATGGTATTTATTCCGCTTATGTCGCTTAAGTTAAACCATAATGTGTTGTAATCTGAACTGTAATCTATACCTAATACTCGGAAAGATAAAGTTTCTCTTACTTCGTAGCCCAAAAGTTTGCCTTCGTTGGCTTTATACAGTTCATTTATATAGCCCTTTGCTAACATCATAGCGTCCGCCTTGTTTCCTACGACTGAAACGTATTCATTATCAATATAGAAATCCGCACAAGAAGGAACGGTGTCATGTCCTACAAGAGTTATATATTCGTAAATGTGCCCTTCAACCGTATCGTCGGACTTTCTTTCAATAGAAAGATACGACGTACGAGAGCCGGCTGAAATTCCATATTCTATTCCGAATTCATATTTGTTCTCGGAAACCGTATAACGCAAACGGTTTGTGTCGGTAAGTTTTACCGTATACGTTTTTTCGCCCGATATAGTGTTGTAAATTATTGAAATGGTCGGAGAAACATTTCCGAATAGCGGCACGTTTACACCTGTGTTGTAATTTAAGGTATAAGAGAACGAGTTGCCGTCATAAGCGATAGAAGCGTAAAAATATTCGGTCTCAAAACTCTTGTCTATCGAATCCGCGTATTCCGATTCAAGATAACTTGTTATAGTTGTTATTGCTGACGATAAAACCGTGTTGCCGACATTAAGATATTTATAGAAATATTCACTTTGGTTGATATTGTCTATAACCATATTCCACTGTTTGCCGAATCCGCCGTATTTTATTGCGCTGACGTTGACAAAATTTGAAAAATCGTATGAAACATCACTTTCTGCGACAAAATTAGCGGCATATCTCGGTGTCATAGCGGCGGGAATAAAGTCATACGGCGACGCATTAAAAGATTGGACGACCGTATTCAAATATCCCTTTACGGTTGCGCGTAGTTCCGCAATTTCACTTGCAACGAGTTTAGTTGCAAAATCTTTGATATCTTCTGAAACTTCCGCCACTGCGGCAGGTATGTTGTCGATATCGTCCACGGCGGTTATTTTTGATTTTTCGGCAGTGTAAAACTCATTTAACTGCGTTTTTAACTGTTCGTCTTTAAGTTTGCTTAATCCTGCCGTAACGATTTTATCAAGTTCTGAAAAAGCGGCAACTTTAAGTTTTTCGAGTTGGGACTTAATTGTATTATTAACGAAAGTTGATGTATCCGCTAATATTTCATCAAACGCAGTTTTTGCGGAATCAATCGAATTTACAGCAACGATATTATTTCTTGTCTGTTGATAAAAAGAGTTAATTTCGGCACGTAAATCTTCGTCGGAAATTTTTGCAAGTAAGGCGTTAACGGAGTTATCTAAATTTGCAACCGCCGCTTCTTTTAACGCGGTGAGTTGTTGCGTTATAATTTCTTTTATGAAATTTTCCACGTCTACTTTAATTTCAGTTAAAGCAGAAGGTAGTCCGTCTAATGTTTCAAGAGCGGTTATAGTTGTTTTTTCGGTGTTATAAAAATTATTCAACTGTTGTTTAAGGCTGTCGTTGGATAATTTATTTAACCCTGCCGCAACGATTTCGTCAAGTTCCGCAATTATGTTAGACTTGAGTTTAGAAATTTGCGCTGAAATCGTATTTTCTACGAAAGTAGCAATATCTGCTTTTATTTGATTAAGCAAGGCTTTGGCATTGTCAATGGAGTTAACAGAAGAAATGTCGTTCTTCGTTTTTTGATAAAAGGCAGAGATTGCGTTTTTTAGGTCGTCGTCGGTTATTTCAGAACGCAGAGAGTTTACGGAACTATCTAAATTAGCCGTAGTTTCGGCTTTCATCGTTTCGAGTTGTTGTTCGTCCGTTTCACCGTCAGTGATTTCGCCTGTTTGTGCTGGGGCGGTGTTTGCGTTCGGGCTGTCGCCGCCGCAACCTGTGCCTAATGCGCAAAAGCACATTATGCATAAAAGCATAATTAAAAACAGTGTTAGCGATTTCCTCATTTTTACTCCTTTTAATCTGTTAAATTTTATCTATGTATTATAAATCATTGCTTAATTCTGGGTTTTTGAAGTTTTTAACGATAGCGAACGGATAAGCAAATATGCTTAATACCAGACATACCGCTACGGCAAGCAAGAAACACGCAATCGAGATTAAACCGCCTAATATCCATAAACCTAATTTTACGGTTAAGAGCCAAACGATGCCGTCCAAATCTAAACTAAAAATAACGCCTGGCATCCTTATACTCCAGGAAGATATGGTTTCAAACAAATCCCCTATAAAATTGTTTTGTAAAAACAAACAGGAAAGGAACGGGAAGAATAAAGCGGCCCACACAGTTGCGGCGATTACTATACCCGTGTCAAGATTTGCCGAAAGCGTAGCAATCAAAGCGATTGC
>ODAI014515501.1_pt1 | contig 25034 bp, 26 predicted proteins | sample 1539321 | NCBI WGS metagenome assembly ODAI01 (sample SAMN02144231, study PRJEB22623) | gut metagenome | biome: sheep rumen | host: Ovis aries | place: New Zealand
GAAGAGGTCACAAGTTCAAATCTTGTAACGCCCACCAAATAACCGCTGGTAGGAAGCCTAGTTTCCTACCAGTTTTTATTTGCCGATTTTCGCGTCTGTAGTAAATTGTAAGACGGCAAACTTTTGATATACGCCAGATGTACGATTCTATGCATTTATCTGCACCTACCGTCACTCACGCCAACCTGCAAGCACTCAATTTGTTCATGCATGTACATGGATGAAAGAATTATTTCATACACAAACCTGAGACGCGCACCCTACCGGATGCGCGTCTCAGGTCCATCATGTGTGGATTGTGTGACACCTACCGTGCATGGCGTCTGGTGACCCTTCCCCAGCTGTTCTCCCCATCGGACCCAACCATGTCGAGCGCGAGCTGAATCGCCTCGCCGAACATGTCGGCGGCGTCGTCAAGGACGTCGCTCGTGGGCATGAGGTAGTGCCTCTGGTCGACGCTCTTGGGGTCCACGTGGCCGTGGTAGTCGGCGATGGCGCTGTCCTCCACGCCCGCCTGGCGCATGATGTTCGAGTTGGTATGGCGGAGCCGTCCGAGCGGTATGTAGGGCAGCCCCGCGAGAAGGCCACCCTCCTTGAAGTTGCCCTCCCAGCGGCGACGCACCGTCGAGAGCGACATGCGCCCGCCCTCGCGCGAGAGCGCCACCGGGCCGCTCTCGCGGGCGAGGCGATGCAGGCGGTCGGCGAAGACGGGTGCCAGCGGGCATATGCGGTAGCTCTCGTCGGTCTTGGTGTCCTTCTCGCCCTCGGTGGCGGACACGGATCCGTCGATGGTCAGACGCGCCCACCAGTGGATGACATTGCCCCGGTCGTCGTCCTCCTCGGGCTCGAACTCGATGTTGTCCCAGTCCATGGCCAGCGCCTCGCCGCGACGGAGCCCCGCCCCCACGGCGCAGAGAAAGAGCCCGTAGAAGTCCTCGTGCTCGAGTATCACCATTGCCTGGGCCACCATGCGGGCGTTCCAGATGGTCACGCGCTTCTTGGCGCCACGTCCACGGGCGCGCGGATAGCGGAAAGGCGCCTTGTAGGGCTTCTCTGTGAAGTACCCCTCGTACCAGGCGGCGTTGTTCACCGCGCGGAAGGTCTTCATCGCCGTGGTCGCGACGCCAGGCGTCAGGCTGAGGATCCAGCGCTGAACCTCCTCGTGGTCGCGCTCCACGAGGTCCGCGTCCTTCCACTCCTGTGGGACGTGCTTCCACATCGCCTTGTGCGTGTCGAGCGTCTGCTTGGAGAGGTCGCTTCTGTTGGGGATGAACTTCTTCTCGAAGTAGTCTCCCAGCGTGTATCCCGTGTTGAGGCAGGGTGCCACCTCGAGCTGACGGAAGATCTCGTCGATCATGGCGTCGGCGTCCTCTTCGGTGCCGTTCACGATCCTGTGGACCTGCCGGCGAGCGCCATTCGCCTTGGTGCCGTGGGTGACCGTCACCTCCCACTTACCCGGCCTAATCTGCTTTTTGTGCCCCGCGTTGGGCCTGCCAGTCCTCTTGACGTAAGATGGCATATGGTGCCGTCCTTTCTCGCCGGTACCGTGCCCCGTGTGTTCGCTGCCAGGCTCATGCACGGGGCTTTCGTCTCTTGCTTGCAGCGCTCCGCTGCGATTATTCTTCGTCCTCCTTGTCCTTGTCTTCCGAAGCGGCTCCCACACCCTTGTAGGTGACAGTCACCGTCCTTCCCTTGCCGTCCGTTCTCGTTACCTTCAGGTCGTCGGTGAGGCATAGCAACCACCCCGCATCCACACCGTAGAGCTTCACCGCGTCGTAGAGCGTCTTCGCCTTGAGCGTGCGCTCCCCGCTCTCGTACTTGTAGAGTGTTTGCTTGGAGATCTTGAGCGCTTCTGCAGCGCTTTCCAAGCTCATCTGAGCCATCTCGCGTGCCCGGGCAAATCTGCTGCCTACTAGCATGTCGAAGTCGTCATTGTCCGCCTTAGACTTGCTGCCCTTGTCGAACTTCTTCCACGACCCCCCTTTGGCTGCGTCTCCCATCTCTACCAGCGTGCTGTCACGATCGCTGAACATCTTTAGCGACTGCTTAACGGGCACGCGAACCTTAACGGCTCGGGGCCTCTTCGTCGATATGACCCTTGCAGCTCCTGAATTGTTCACCGTTCCTCCATTCCGACGGAAAAACCTACTGAAAGAGCTTGTCTGAGATTATACGCATCGTACGTACTGACGTCTACACCCACCGTGGGACAATCCAGTGGGAAATGACGTACGCTTTTCCTCACTTCAAAACACTCTCCCACACTTTTGCAAAATGAGCGAATTGCCGACCTAGATTGTCGCAGCTTATCTACCTGCAGAGATGCCTATTTAAGCAGGTAAATGGCTAATTATACACTCAGTGACTACGTTTATGCAGACCTTGTCTTTTCCACAACCAAATTTCACTCAGAATCGCCAACAAATGCGAGATTTCCCCTTGCGCTGGCTTACACACGGGGTAATAATACAAGCCCCGGGGAAAGAGAATACGCTACGTATAATTCCTTGGGCACGGGGAGCCTGGCAAGCACAGCCCGTGTGTTACCGGCGAGAATGGACGGAGGCCACGCCATGGTTTAGCCACTCAAGGTCTTGTGCGACCGGACCCCATGAGCGAGATGGCAGAGCACGGCCGTCTTGGGTTCGAACAGGAGCACTGGTAATGGTGGGTATACGATACCGGGCCCACCGCACCTGAGGCGCGCGGTCTTCGAGTTCCGCCGGCTAGTTGTGCCCCTGCGCGCTGGAGTGGCGTCCTAAACGGCCTATGCCGAAGGAATAACGACAAGCCAACTTAACTGAAGAAAGCACCGAGGTGAGCGGCAACTCACCCCGGTGGATGTCCAGATACTTGCGTGGAGGCAATTACTATGGACAACGCAAAGTGTACCCCATTCTCGCGGGGAACGCCGTGGGCAACATTCCGCGAGGCAGAGAGATACGCTCGCGTGGGTGACGGAGTCATCCGCGCCGCCGCAGAACGCGGCGAGATCCCATCCTACCACCGCCAGGGTGGCAAGGGAGCGATCGTCAATCTCAATGACGTTGACGAGTGGATCAGGTCGTGGCCCCAAGTGAGGAGCGTGTTCGCGTGAGCGGGCGCCGGCTTCCTTGGGGCCACATCCATCTAGGCGGGTGGTCACCATGCCCTGCGTGACGTTCGCAGTTGACAAGGTGACGGGAAAGGCCCGCCCCCGCATCCTCAGGAGCGGGCATGCGTACACCCCGGCGCAGACCGCGCAGGCGGAGTCGGAGGTCGCATGCGCCTTCAGGGAGGCGTGCGAGGCGACGTACGGGACCGTGCTGTCTGCCGGTCCCCACGAGCCGGTCACGCTCTCCATCAAGACGTCAAGGCCGCTGCCCAAGGGGCGGCCGAAGTCCGTCTCAACCGAGCCTGACACGTTCAAGCCCGATTGGGACAACATCGGGAAGCTCGTCTCCGACGCCCTCAACGGCGTGGCCTTCGCGGACGACGCGCAGGTCGTCGAGGCCAGAGTCGCAAAGCTTCCCCGTACGAGGGACGGCGCCGAGCAGACGCTCGTCACCGTCTCGTGGGGAGAGGACGCCCATGTCCTCGAGAAGACGAAGGAGGAAGATCCATGCCGCGCTCACTATCTGAGAAGGACCAGCTCATCATCGCCCAGGCATTCTGGAAGGTCATCGCAAAGGCGGTCGATACCAAGGACCCTGACAGCCTTCGCTCTCGCGTGGACGCTGCGATGCGCCAGCTCTACGAGAGTACCGGCGGCAAGACATACGACATGATGCTCAACGGGATGAAGGTCGGCAGCTACGGCCTGCGCTTCTCCAAGGAGGTGCACGAGCGCCGCCTGCGCATCGACGACGACCTCGCGTTCTGCCGCTGGGCTTGGCGCAACGGCCTCGCCAAGAAGCAGATCCTGCTCGCCATCGACGTCGAGGACTGGATGCCCGAGAACCTGGTGGACATCGAGTACATGATCACCGAGGAGACCTGGCGTAGCGGCGTTGCCCAGGAGCACTACGTGCTCGACCGTGAGGACGCGCTCGCGGAGGCGGCCAAGAACGGCGAGGTGCCCGACGGCTGCGTCGTCGAGGCCATTGATGAGCCGGCGCGCCTCATCGGCTCGACCCTGCGCATCGAACCGCAGCTCGTGGCACGCGCACTCGGAGAGTCGCTGCCCTCCGCCATCGCGGGCCTGCTCCCCACCGGCGGTGAGTAGGCATGCGCTACAAGCTCACCTGCGGCATCGTGAAGCGCCCGCTCCGCGTTGTCGTGTACGGACCCGAGGGCATCGGCAAGTCATCGTTCGCGGCATCCGCCCCGGGCGCCGTCATTGCCGACACCGAGAGCGGCACCGACCAGCTCCCGGTTGTGCGCCTGCCCAAGGCACCCTCGTGGGAAGTGCTGATCGACCAGATCCGCGCCGTGGCCGAGGACCCGAACCAGTGCTCCACCCTCGTGGTGGACACACTCGACGCGGCCGAGCAGCTCTGCATCGCGCACATCTGCTCGCACGCCCAGCCCAAGAAGACCTCGATAGAGGGGTGGGGCTACGGGCGCGGATACGTGATCCTCAAGGAGGAGTTCGCAAAGCTCCTCCGCGAGCTCGACCGTGTGGTCGAGGCAGGCGTCAACGTCATCTGCGTCAGCCACAGCACGCTCCGCAAGTTCGAGCGCCCCGACGAGCTCGGCGCGTACGACCGCTTCGAGATGAAGCTCACCAAGCACGTGGCACCGCTGGTCAAGGAGTGGTGCGACGTGCTCCTGTTCGCCGACTACCAGACCTACGTGACCACCGACGAGTCCGGTGGCCGCGCCAAGGCATCGGGAGGCAGGCGCATCCTGCGCACGACGCACGCGCCGTCGTGGGACGCCAAGACCCGCCTGGGCCTGCCCGACGTGATGGACCTCGACATCGGGCCGCTGCTGCCGTACCTGCCGGACCACCTGTCAGCAGGCACGGCGATGCAGCCCGCGCCGCCGCAGGTCGCACCGCCCGACGAGCCCGACCCGCTCGCCATGCTCATGGGACGCGACGGGGTCACGGCCGACGAGCTCTCCGCCGTGGTGGAGGCCAAGGGCTACCAGCCCGAGGGCACGCCCGTGGAGGCGTACCCCGCAGAGTTCAGGGCATGGCTCGCCGACCAGTGGGCCAACGTCATGAGGGCAATCGAGATCAACCGCATCGACGTGCCGTTCGGCACGGAGGGAGAATGACCATGGCAGACTTCAACAGCAGCGACAACTTCGGCTGGGACGACGAGGTGGAGACCGTCGACAGCGGCAACTTCCAGCTCCTCGACGAGGGCCCGGCCATGTTCAAGGTCGTGGAGTTCAAGCGCGGCCGCTTCGTGGGCTCCGCGCGCATGGCCGCCTGCTACCAGGCCGAGCTCACGCTCGCGTGCACCGACCCCGCGGGCCACGTCTCCGACGTGCACACCAACCTCCTGCTCAACAAGAAGTTGGCCTGGAAGCTCACCAGCTTCTTCAAGGCGGTGCGCCTCATCGAACCCGACACGCCCAGCGGCAGCGCGGTGCGCTACCCGTGGGACAAGATCCTCGGCACGCGCGGCATGCTCGAGATTGAGCATTACTCTTGGACCGGCGATGACGGCAAGGAGCATGAGGGTAACAGCGTGAAGTCGTTCCTCTACGGCCACCGCTCCGACGAGGCCGCCCAGGCCTTCTCGACGCCGGCGCAGCCCACGCAGCAGCCCGTCGCCCAGCAGGCCCAGGCGTACCAGCCGCCGCTGCCTCAGCAGCCCTACCAGCCCGCAGCTCAGCCGCCCTACGGCGGCACCTTCTAGGTGGGGGTGCAGCTTCGCCCGTACCAGAAAGAAGCGGTACAAGCCATAGAGAACCAATGGGGTGCGCTCGGGATCGGGCGCACCCTTCTTGTACAGGCCACAGGCACGGGCAAGACCGTCGTGATGTCCTCCGTGGCCGAGGACGTGGTGCGCGACGGAGGCCGGGTTCTCGTGCTCGCCCACAGGGACGAGCTGATAGCCCAGGCAAGAGACAAGTTCAAGCGGTGCAGCGACCTCGACTGCGCCATCGAGAAGGGCTCGTCGCACGCGATGGGCTCGATCTATCCGGTGACGCTCGCCAGCGTGCAGACGCTCGCGCGGGCAAGCCGGCTCGGGCGGTACCCGCCCGACTACTTCAGCCACGTGTTCGTCGACGAGGCGCACCACACGCTCGCCGGCGGATACCGCACCATCATCGGGTACTTCGAGGGGGTCAAGGTGCTCGGCGTGACGGCGACCCCGGACCGCGCGGACAAGCGTGGCCTCGGCGAGGTGTACGACAGCATCGCCTACGAGTACCCGCTCGACCGCGCCATCCGCGAGGGCTACCTCTCGCGCATCGTGGCGCAGCTCGTTCCCCTGGAGATAGATCTGTCCGGCGTGCGCATCGAGGCAGGTGACTTCGCGGCATCGTCGCTCGACGAGAGCCTCGACCCATACCTTCCCGAGATCGCACGCAAGATGGCCGAGGCCGGGTGCGCCGGTCGCCACACGGTGGTGTTCCTGCCCCTGGTCAAGACCGCAGAGCGCATGGCCGACGCGCTCAACGCGGTTGGCATCGCCACCGAGGAGATCGACGGCGCCAGCGCCGACCGCGCCGAGATCCTCGCCCGCTTCGAGAGCGGCGAGACCCGCTGCCTCACCTGCTCGATGCTGCTCACCGAGGGCTGGGACTGCCCGGTGTGCGACTGCGTCGTGGTGCTGAGGCCCACCAAGAGCCGCGCACTCTACGCGCAGATGGTGGGCCGTGGCACGCGTCTTGCCCCCGGCAAGGAGAACCTGCTGCTCCTGGACTTCCTCTGGAACAGCGAGCGGCACGACCTCTGCCGGCCGGCATCGCTCGTCGCCAAGAGCGCTGAGATGGCACGCGCCATGACGGCCTCCGAGGAGGCGCAGGGCGGCATCGACCTCCTCGACGCAGAGGCCGACGCGCGCAGGGACGTGCTCGCCGAGCGCGAGGCGTCGCTCGCCCGCGAGCTCGCGGCACAGCGCCGCAAGAAGTCGCGCCTGGTGGACCCGCTGCTGTTCTGCCTGTCCATCGAGGACGAGGACCTCGCGTCATACGAGCCGCTCATGCCGTCAGACGCACTGCCGCCCACGAGCCGCCAGATAGCGGCCATCGAGAAGTTCGGCCTCGCTACCGACGACATCGACTGCTTCGGCAAGGCGTCGATGGTGCTCGACCGGCTCATCGGGCGCGCGGAGCGCGGCATGGCGACGCCCAAGCAGATGCGGCAGCTCGAGCGCTGCGGCTTCCGTCACCCGGGAACCTGGACGTTCGACCAGGCATCCCGCGTCATGAAGATCCTCGCGGGGCACCAGTGGCGCGTGCCACGTTGGCTCGACCCCGCGACGTACGACCCGAACAAGGAGATGAGATAGATGGAGAACGCGATCAACATCCTGGCAATCTTCAGGCTCAAGGACGTGGCCACAGGCGTGGCCCACATGCTCGCAACGATGTGCGACACGGCGGAAGCGGAGGGCGAGGCCGCCCTCGCAAGCACCTACGCCATCATGGCGGACGCCCTGACGGACGCGGTCAACGACCTCGATGCCGAGGAGGAAGCGGACGATGACGCATAGCGACCACTCCGACCTGCTGCGCGTCATAGCGCAGATGCCGGCGTCGTCGCTCGACTACACGGAATGGATCCAGGTGGGGATGGCCCTCAAGGCCGAGGGCTTCCCCCTCTCCTCATGGGAGGAGTGGAGCCGCGAGACCGACCCGGCGCGATACCACGACGGAGAGTGCGCGCGCAAGTGGGAGGGCTTCGACGACGTCCAGGGCGACGGAGTCGGTGCGGGCACCGTCTGCGACATGGCGCGCTCGCGTGGCGTGCCGCTCTCGACGCAGGAGCCGGACGCACCCTTCGGGTGGGATGACGAGGTGACGGTCGTCGACCCCGCGTACGTCGAGCCGGTCGAGCTCCCCGAGAGCGCGACCGGCGGGACGTGGGACCCGGCCCACGAGGTGGTCGACTACCTGCGCGCCGTGTTCGAGGAGACCGAGACCGTCTGCTACGTCGCGGACTCGTGGCGTGGCGACGACGGCAAGTACCACCCCAAGAAGGGCAGCTGGGACCGGACCGCCGGCCAGCTCATCGCAGAGCTCGAGCAGTACGGTGACGTCGCAAAGGTGCTTGGCGACTGGGATCCCGAGGCGGGCGTGTGGGTGTGCCACAACCCCGTCGACGGCAAGGGCCGCTCCAACGCCAACGTGACCGCCTACCGGCACGTGCTCATCGAGAGCGACGAGGACGACCCCGAGAGGCAGCTCGCCACCATGCGCGCGCTCAACCTCCCGCTTGCCGCCGTCGTCAGCAGCGGCAATAAGTCCATGCACGGAATCGTGCGCGTGGACGCCACCGACATGGACGAGTACAAGCGCCGCGTGGCCCGCGTCTACGAGGAGTGCTCCCGTGCCGGCATGCACGTGGACGGCCAGAACCGCAACCCCTCACGCCTGTCCAGGATGCCCGGCGTGACGCGCGGCGGCAAGAGGCAGGCGCTCGTGGCCACCAACATCGGCGCACGCTCCTACGAGGAGTGGGAGGACTGGATCGCCGAGGAGCGCGACGACCTGCCCGAGTCGACCAACCTCGCGGACGCCCTTCGCGACCTGCCGCCCCTTGCGGAACCGCTCATCGAGGGGATCCTGCGCAAGGGCCACAAGATGCTGCTCGCGGGCCCCAGCAAGGCCGGCAAGAGCTTCGCGCTCATGGAGCTCGCCATCGCCGTGGCCGAGGGGCGCGCGTGGATGGGAAGGAGGTGCACCCAGGGCCGCGTGCTCTACGTGAACCTCGAGATCGACCATGCCTCGTGCATGCACCGCTTCGCCGACATCTACCGGGCGCTCGCCATCGAGCCCGCCAACGCGGGCAACATCGACGTCTGGGACCTGCGCGGCAGGGCGTGCCCGATGGACAGGCTGGCGCCGCGCCTCATACACCGCGCGGCAAAGCGCGGCCGCGACCCCGAGCACGGGGGCTACAGCCTCGTGATCATCGACCCCATCTACAAGGTGCTGGTGGGCGACGAGAACAGCGCCAGCGACATGGGAGCGTTCTGCAACCAGTTCGACAAGGTGTGCGCCGACCTCGGCTGTGCCGTCGTCTACTGCCACCACCACAGCAAGGGCTACCAGGGAGCAAAGAGCAGCATCGACAGGATGAGCGGGAGCGGCGTGTTCGCGCGCGACCCCGACGCCATCCTCGACATGACCCCGCTCGCAGCCACCACCGAGGAGCTGAGGGCGGCGCGCGACCAGAAGGCCCTATACGAGATCCGCACGACCCTGGCGACGAAGGGCGTCTGCCCTCCGACCAATGTGTCGGAAGCCAAGGCGCTCTCCGTGTGGGCGCAGGAGCACCTGTACCCCGAGGACGGCCGCGCGCTCAACGAGCGGCTCCTCAGGATCGGCGAAGGCGCATCACGCGTGACAGCGTGGCGCATCAGCTTCACCCTGCGCGAGTTCGAGAGCGCAGACCACATGGACGCGTGGTTCGACTGGCCGCTGCACGTGCCCGACCTGGCAGGCGTGCTTGCCAAGGCGCCCTACGGCGGCAGCGACGCGCGCTCGACCGACGGCAGCGGCGAGACCCGAGACGTGGCGCGCGAGCGCAAGCAGCAGGCCCTCATGGAGGCGTTCGACGCGCTCTCCATGGGCGGCGAGCAGGTGCGCGTGTCCGACCTTGCAGCGTACCTGCACAAGGACGAGACGACCGTGAGGCGACACCTCCGGGAGTCACGGACGCTCGAGAGCGACAAGGGCATCGTCAGGCTCCGGGCATGACGCGCGGACAGCCCGTGCCCATGCGCCCGAGCATTCGCGTGCGCCCAAGCGCCCGGGCACGCGGGCATTTGCTGGTGCCCACCCGCCCGGCGATTCGGGCGGCTCCCTTAAGAGTTAAGAGCAACTCTGCACGTGGAGAGTGGCCAGTGGCCGGGGCAAGGACCCCGGCCGCACTGAGGCCGAATGAAAAGAGAAGCGATCGTCGTGCGTGCGTGCGGCTGCCCTGCGGGGCCGCCCGCCCGCCCGACAGGAGAGGACGTGAGAGAGATGGCGAAGACGACACGTAACGCACCCGAGGTCGAGCTCCATTGGGCACGCTCCTGGCTCATCGAGGTCGGAGAGGCGCGCAAGGCGCTCGACCGCGCCGAAAGCATAAAGGAGCTGCGCCGCGCGAAGGCGTTCTCCATCGCCGACCCCCTGGGACACGCGGGAGGCCACGGGAAGGGCGGCGTCAGCGACCCCATGCGCAAGGTCGACGACATGATCGACGGCGAGGCCGAGGATGCCACCTACGGCTGGGCACGCGAGGCGCTGGCGCTGTTCGACCGCATGGCGGAGCTCAACAAGCCGCTCTTTCGTGGGCAACTGCTGAGCGGGCTCGACATCGCGGAGATGCGCTACCGCCTCGGGGCTTCCGACAACCAGATCATCCGCGCGTTCTGCATCGGCAAGTCGAAGCTCTACGAGGACCTCGGGGCGTTCGTCGACTACCTCGACTACCTCGGCCCCGAGCGCACCTTCCGCATCGATGAGGTTGGGCAGACCGAGTTGCCGCCAGCTTCTGACATGGGGTCAGATGACTCCAGTGCGCACGGGGATGTCTACGGCCAAATCGACAGGCTTGTAGCACACTGCGGCCATGATAATGGGAAGTCGACGTAGCCTCACTCACCGTGTGCTGTAATTGAAATGCATGGGCATACAATTCAACCGTTATGCATCATCGACAGGACGGTGAATCTATGCCCATGCTGAATTGTCCGGAATGCGATCAACTGATTTCTTTCAGCGCAGATGCTTGTCCCCATTGTGGATATCCCCTCAGCGAGAAGCTTTCGACAGACGAGGTAGTTGCAGCAGCAGTGATAAAGCGCTGTGCCACCGACGAGAACATTCATAACCTGATTGCGCTCGTTGAAGACGAATCGACAAGTCCCAGCCTATTGGAGTTGGCTGCTCGAATCAGCGATTTAGGCATAGCCCGTCGATTGGCACGAAATCAAGGCGCCCCGTCGTCCGTACTGGAGCACCTCTCTTACCTCGATGACAAGGAGCTGCTTGTTTCAATCGCCAAGAACCCTCACACATCTCCCGAAACGCTCGCCAGAATGTTTCAACGTGTGAAGAAGGCACATACTGATCCTGCGACTGGATACTATAGGCGACTTCAGCCTGGACGCTTGGACAAGACCTACATCAAGTTAAGAGCCTTGAAAGTGGCACTGGCTCAAAATCCCAACACACCAAACGAGGTCCTGTCACGGCTTGCCGATGATTACGACTACATTGTTTGTGCAGCTGTTTTCGGCAACAGCAAGCTCCCAAAACGGTTCTTCACAGACTACATGAGTCACAGCATCGATAACGCAGGGCCCCTTGGGTTGCTCAACCCTCGAATACCATACAGGGATCTCTCGCGACAGTTTGACGGGTCTTCAGGCCCATCTCGTCAGGTGGCGAAGAATTCGCGTTTGTACGGATTCGGGTCAGAAAGATTCGATTCGCAAGACAAGTACGCCTACCGTTACATAAGGGCGGTTCAAGGCGCTGGTTCCCCAAAGTTGCCCAAGGAATCGATCGAAGCTATTGAGAGTATCGGCGTCGGTTTTCCGGAAGAGATCGTGCTAAATCCAGCCGTGACACTCGATGTTTTGCTACAGACATTCAACGAGTCCCTCGCTAATGAGGTGTGGACTGCCAGGAATCCGAAGACACCCAAAGTAGTTGTAGAGAATCTATACCGTAGGGGGTACGGGATGGTACGCGTTGCGGCTGCCGCAAACCCCAATCTTCCAGAGTCGATCTTCGCAGAGCGTTTTAGCAGACGACAGGATGATTCTCGAAGCCATTCGGATGACGACTACACTCCCTCACCTGATGAGCTTGATTATTCGGGGTGGGAGCACCACTCGGACTGGGTCGAGTACGGAATCGGCGCGGATGTTGATTACTGGGATGATGCCGCGATGGATGAGTTGCGTCCGCTGATAGACGCCGACAAAGCAGCTCGCGCAGAGTTGGAGGATGCCATAGCTGTGGCGGAATACGAGAGATCTAAGGAGGACCAATACCAAGCTTTTCTCGAGGACTATGCATTTGCAACGAACCCCTCAGCACCTGCGTATGCATTGCGGGCTCTTGCTCTGTGCGGTGGAGATATCGCGAGAGTGGTCGCTAGCAATCCGAGTGCCCCGCAGAGTCTTTTGAGGAGTCTGCTGAATGATGAATGCTGGGATGCCGTAGTCATGAACCCCAGCTGTTCAATCGCTATTCTCGAAAGCATTGACGATGATACCGAAGAGACTGAAGCTCCAGTTACACCCGCAGTTCCCGTAACGCCTACAGAGATAGCAACAACTGCAGAGCCTGTAATGCCTCCGCCCATTCCATCGAGTTCTATAGACGACGAGATTCCCTTCTAGTAACTTGCGCGGCTCATTGACTGCGCAAAGAACGGAAACAAACGGAATGCTCTGGGACAACATGGACCACTTCGGACACAACTGAACGTCGAATCTCTGGTATAGATATGGTGCGCGCAAAGCGCGAACCGACCCACGCACGCGAGGCCCCGACATTCGCAAGGATGCCGGGGTCTTTCCATGCGCTGGCACAGTGCCAGGGGTCCATCGGCACGGGCGCGGCCAACCGACAACCGACGGCGGGGGTGAGCAGATGCCGAGCAGCAACCCACGGTACCGCAACCCCAAGCGCCGCCACACCATGCGCGTGCGCATCATGAGGCGCGGCGACCCATGCGCGCTCTGCGGCAAGCCCATCGACTACTCGCTGCCACGCGGCCACCCGATGGCGTACGAGCTCGACGAGATCATCCCCATATCGCGCGGAGGCTCGCCGATCGACCCCGACAACCTTCAGGCGACTCACGCGATCTGCAACCGTCGCAAGGGAAACAGGCTTCCGGACGAGCAGCTGAGGGTCATCGAGAGGCCAATGCCGACGAGCCGCGACTGGTGGGAGGGACGCCCGTGGGGGGCATACCCTCCCATGGCCTTGTCCCTGCTGCTATCGCGGGTAGCCAAATATCTCCCCGATTGCGTTTTTTTCACGCCTGACCTGTGGGAACGGAGGCCGCAATGGAGCTCGACTTCTCGCTGTCCTCCGCTTTCGGGATCGACCCGGACGCGCTGGACTTCGACCTCACGGGGTTTGTGCCGGCATCCCAGCAGACCGATGGCATAGAGTCCGAGCGCCACATGCTCCCGCGCATCTACGAGGGTACGGCCAGCGAGCCGGTGCTCTACGAGCACGCCCTCGACCTCGTGGACGGCCTCGTGCTGGAGCCTGGCATGCGCATGTTCTGCCTTGTCTCGGGCAACTTCATATTCGGGGACGTGTTCGAGGCGATGGCGGAGCGCGGCATAGCAGAGTACCGGACGATGACGATCCAGACGCTCAGCATGAGCCAGGAGAACATCGACAGCCTCCGCAACGTGGTGGAGCGGTGCTTCGAGCTGGAGTCGCTCCGCATAGTGCTCAGCGACTACTTCTACGCCCACGAGCGCAAGGCGACGGGCTTGGTGCCCTACCTCTACGAGCGCCTGGACGTCGACGGCATCCTCGACGTCGCCTTCGCGAGCGTGCACACCAAGATCGTCACCTTCGAGACCGTGGACGGCCTCAAGTGTGTGATGGACGGCAGCGCGAACCTGCGCTCCTCACGCAACATCGAGCAGTTCCGCATCGAGTGCGACGCGGACCTGCACGACGGCGTCGAGGCCTTCGCCGACCGCATCTTTGAGGCTTACTCGACCATCAACAAGGACGTCAAGTCACCAAAGTCCGTCCGGGGCGGAAGGCTCTGGGACGCAGTGAAGGAGGTCTGACATGCCCAGCGGAAGCGAACGAGGGGGCGGCGGCGGGCGCGGCATCATCTCCCGGGCCCTGCTCAGGGGCCGCACCACACAGACCGGTGCCAGCGCTATGAGCGGCCGACAGTACTATCGCTACCTGCGCCAGAACGGCGCTAGCCGCAGCGAGGCTCGCCGGTACACGCAGGCATACATGAACAGCACGCGCTAGGCGGTGACCAGAGGTGTGGGACGAGCAGCAGGCCGACAACGTGCGCGGACTCCTGACGCAGTTCAACGGTGCCGAGGAGGTCTGCGCGGTGATGGGCTGCGAGGAGTCGCAGCTCGACGGCCTCTGCATCGCCTCGCTCCATATGGACTTCGCGACCGCGAAGGCCACATTCTCCGCCCAGGGCCGCGCCATGGTGCGCAGGACCCTGATGCAGCAGGCGCTCGACGGCAACATGAAGGCGCTCGACATGCTCGCGCGCGAGCAGCTGGGCATGGGCGCCGTCGAGACGAGGCGGCGCGTGATCCAGGGCGACGAGGAGGCGAAGGATGCCGCCGACGGCGATGACGACTTCCTCGCGCAGCTCATCGCGAGGAAGAAGGGTGGGCTCGCAGGAGCCGAGGATCAGGGTCGAGCCTGACGGCGTGGCCTGGACCGACGGACCCGACGCTGCCGCGCTCTGCACGCGCTACTGGTTCGAGCCCGACCCCTGGCAGCGCATGCTGCTCGACTGCTGGCTGGGCCGCGACGAGAACGGCGTGCTGCGCGTCATCTCCGCCGGCATCGCATGCCCCAGGCAGAACGGCAAGAACGGCGCCATCGAGGCGCTCGAGCTCTACCTGCTGGTGACCGACCCCAACACGCACATCCTGCACACGGCGCACAGCACGAAGACGGCCCAGAAGGCCTTCGAGCGCATGTGCCGCGTGTTCAACAACCGGTCCAAGCGCAACGCCGCGATCCACCGCCTGGTGGACAAGAAGGCCGGCGGCCGCATCCGCTACACCAACGGCGAGCAGGCCATCTACCTGTCGAACGGCGCGAGCATCGAGTACGCCACCCGCACCGGCAGCGCCGGCCGAGGCTTCGACGCGATAACCCTGCTCGTCTACGACGAGTGCCAGCAGCTCACCGACGACCAGGTGCAGGCGATCATGGCGACACTGGCCGCCTCGCGCGGCGACCGCCTCATCATCTACGCAGGCACCCCGCCCAACGAGAACGCGCCGGGAGAGGTGTTCACGCGCAGGCGCGAGGCGGCCACAACCTGCCCAAACGACCGCACCAGCTGGCACGAGTGGTCGATCGAGACGCTGCCGCCCGAGACGGCAGACTTCGAGGACCTGCTCGACCTCGTCTACGAGACCAACCCGGCGATGGGGCTGCGCCTCGACGAGGACTTCACCGCCCAAGAGTTCGTGGACATGGACTTTGTGGGCTTCTGCCAGGAGCGACTCGGCTGGTGGCAGGAGTCCGCCGTGCCCGACCCCGCCATCGACCCCTCGGCGTGGGACCGCTGTGCCATCGACAACCCGACGCGTGCCACCAAGCGCGTGAAGAGGACGATCGGCGTCAAGTTCAGCCCCGACGGCACGCACGTGGCCGTCTCCAACTGCATCGAGGCGCGCGGGAGGCTCCCGCACGTGGAGCTCGCCATGCACGCCAACATCACCGCCACCGGCGTCGAGCCCCTGGCGGAGGCGCTGTGGAGGCTGCGTGGCAAGGTCGCCTACGTCCTCATCGACGGCATGAGCAACGCCGACGCGCTGATGGGGGCACTGGAGGCACTGAACTACCCGAAGAGCGGCTACGCCCGCACGTCCCCGCGCGACGCCATCGCGGCCGCCACCACGCTGGTGAACGCCGTCCGAGAGGGCAGCGTCACGCACTTCGGCCAGGACGCGCTCGACGCGAGCGTGCGCGGCGCCACCAAGCGCCAGATCGGCGCGTACGGCGGCTACGGCTTCGGCGGCGTCGACCCCGAGCCCGTGGAGTCGGCCGCCTATGCCCTGTATGCACTGAGGCAGACGAAGAGGAACCCGACGAGGAGGATGAGGCTGCTTTGAGCACGGTAGACGCCGGCATCGTCGCCCTCGGGGGCAGGCGCATGCCCGACCCGGCGGGGCTTCCCGACGCCTACCGCCGCGACCTGCGCGCGCTCTTCGCGCTCTGGGCGGCCAAGCTGCCGCGCGACGTGATGCGCAGCCGCTACTACCACGGGCGCAACGTCCTCAAGAACATCGGCATAGCCGTGCCTCCCGACCTCACCGACATCGACACGGTGGTGGGGTGGCCGCAGAAGGCCGTCGACGCGCTCGCCGTGCGCAGCCGCCTCGACGCCTTCACCGGCGACGAGGCTGTGACGGCGATCCTCGACGAGGTCTGCGCCGTAAACGACCTGCTCGACACCTACCGCATGCTGGTGCCGAGCCAGCTCACGCACAGCTGCGCCGCGCTCACCGTCAACCGGGGCGAGGGCGAGCTTCCCGAGATCCGCGCGCACTCCGCCATCAGCTGCGCCATGCTCTGGGACTTCCGCCTCCACCGCATCCGGTGCGCCTGCACCGTCGCCGAGGTGGACGCGAGGGGCGTGCCCACCGCGTACAACCTCTACGAGCCCGACGCCACGGTCCGCCTGTGGCAGAGCCAACACCAGTGGCGGTTCCAGGCCATGCCGCACCCCATGGGGCGCCCCATGGTCGAGCCGCTGGTCTACCGCGCGTCGCTCGACCGCCCCTTCGGGGTCTCGCGCATCAGCCGCGCCGTCATGAGCATCACCGACAGTGCCATGCGCACGGCCCTGCGCGCTGAGATCGGCGCCGAGCTCTTCACGAGCCCGCAGAAGGTCATCCTCGGCGCGCCCGAGACCCTGTTCAACCCGTACGACCCCAACGCCGACATCGACGACGATGACTACGAGGACGGGACCTACGACGAGGACGAGGAGCCCTCCCCGTACCGTGCCGGCTGGCAGGCGCGCTGGGAGGCGTACCTCGGCTCCATCATGGCCATCAGCCGCGACGGCGAGGGCAACATACCGCAGTTTCTGCAGGTGGCGGCGTCCTCCATGGAGCCGCACATCGGCTACCTCCGCTCGCTGGCGGCCCGCTTCAGCGGGGCCACCTGCGTGCCGATATCGGAGCTGGGCATCGTGCAGGACAACCCCAGCTCGGCAGAGGCCATCTACGCCGCCAAGGAGGGCCTCATCATCGAGGCCGAGGCGCTCAACGAGGCCAACGGCAAGGCGCTCGCCAACGTCGCGCGCATGGCGCTCGCAGTCATGGGAAACAAGCCGCTCGACATGCTGACGGCCGAGGAGCGCGCCGTCGGCTGCCACTTCATGAACCCCGCGAGGCCCTCCCTGGTCTCGCAGGCCGACGCGATGGTCAAGCAGGCCAGCGCCTTCCCGGGCATCGTGAACACCCGCGTGTACTGGGAGGAGCTCGGCTACACCGACGACCAGGTCGACGAGATCATGGCCGAGGTGCGCCGCAGCCAGGGCGAAGACCTCTTGCGTGGCATCCTCTCGAAGGGAGGCGGCGGCAGTGCCGAACCCGACCAGGGCTGAGATCAATGCGTTCCAGGAGGCGGTGGCCGCACTCGAGGCCAGCGCCGACACCGAGACCTACTACACGCTGAGCCAACTCGACCTCTCCACCCCAGAGGGCTGGGAGCTCGCGGAGCTGCTGCTCCAGTCGCTGCTGCCGTCCTACGGCACCATGGCCGCCACAGTCGGTGCCCGGTTCTACGAGCTCTGCCGTGGCGAGCCCACTGGGGCGGCGTATGACCACGTCGCAGCTCTGGCGGCCGCCCCGCAGATCGTGGCGTCCACGCGCGCGTCCACGGCCGCCGGCAAGGTCGCGGACCCCGCCCAGGCCATCGCGACCAAGGCCGGACAGCACGTGCAGGCAGCCAACCGCGAGGCCGTGCTCGGCGGAATCCGCTCCGAGCACCAACGTCACCGAGGCAGGAAGGTCGGCTACGCCCGCGTGCCCAGGCCCGACTGCTCCTGCGCCTTCTGCATCACCATGGCGGGGCGCGGCTTCACCTACTGGACCGAGGCCACGGCCGGCGGGGGCGACCCCGCAAACCGCTTCCACGACAACTGCCGCTGCACGGTCGTGCCCATGGACGACGCCGACACCCTCATCGAGGGCTACGACGAGTCCGAGTACGAGGCGCTGTACGAGGCCGCCCGCGACGCGCTCAACCGCAACGAGCTGCCACAGGAGGTCTACGACCGCATAGCGGCGGCCGCAGCCAAGGCAGAGGCCGAGGGCCGAAAGTGGCGCGGCCTCAACGAGATCGAGATAGCGATGCGCCACATGTACGGCATGCACTAAAGTCTTCGGCGAGCTTGATTCACATGTTTTTGGCTATCGTTTCGAGGGCTACTCGCATCAGATGAGTGTCGCTTTTCGTGTAAAGCGAATTGGCAAACGAAAGGTAGTCAAGAACGAACGATTCCCTTTCTTTCCTTAGGCTACCAAAGAGACCTTTCCGCACGTAAGTAACGGTAATAGTGCATTCCTTATCTGATAGGTTTTTTGCAGCCCAATCAGTTGTGGCGATTGATGTCTTCCTTATGCCGCCGGGAACCAAGCAGGGAACACCACGGAAAACGAAAGTCTGGGCCACCTTGTCTCTGAACTGTGGCATGCAGAATGAATTGTCAAACCCTTCGATCCGTATGTCGCGAGCTACGGAGTTTCCGTAATTGGCGACAGCGAACGAAAGGCTGCCCGTATCAGTGTCCACATCAAGGAAAGCCACGACGTCAGGTCTCTTGTCAGCAAGATAGACGTAGAGGGCTACGAAGACGGCTGCAACCGTGCCAATAGCGGAGAGCATGTTGCAAAAGGCAGACCAGTCAATGGATGCGATGGCTGCCGAGAGGTCTGCAGAGCTGATAGGTGCTTGGGTAGGGTTCAAATGATCTCCTAACAACGAACGACTGTTCGTACTCTTATACCCAGAATAAGTATGTGTAAACACCGGGACTATCAACTACTGAGGGTTGTAGGCCCTTTTCCTTGTAAGGAGAGTGCCCCATGGCAGACGAGACCAACGCCAACCAGAACGAGCCGACCACGGGCGGGGAAACCACGCCACCGGTGGCGCAGCCGACGCCTCCCGCGCCGCCGCAGCCCTTCGAGCCAATCACCACGCAGGAGGAGTTCTACCTGCGCGTGAAGGACCAGATCGGGCGAGCGCTCAAGAGCGCCGTGCCCGACGACTACGAGTCCGCGAAGGCCGAGGCCGCCAAGGTGCCCGACCTCGTCGCCCGCGCCGAGAAGGCGGAGGCTGCGCTCGCCGAGCTCCAGCACGCGAGGGACCTCACCGAGTGGCGCGAAAAGGTCGCCGCTGAGACCGGCATCCCCGCCGCCGCGCTGCGCGGCGACACCGAGGAGGAGCTGCGCGAGCACGCCAAGGCCATCCGCGCCGCCATCCCCGTGTACCCGCAGGTGAGCGAGGGCGGCGGCCTCGACTCCGGCGTACCGATGACCAAGGACCAGATCCTCGGCATCAAGAACCCGGCCGAGCGCCGGGCCGCGATCCTCGCGAACCTCGAGCTCTTCAACTAGCACCGCCAAAGCCAAGCAAGTGCGCTGAGCGCACAAGACGCCGACAGGCAGAAAGGCAGGCCAGACATGGCAGACGCCAACCTCATCAACTCCGCCGCGCTCGCGCGCGTGCAGGACATCGACTTCGTCCACCAGTTCGAGCAGGGCGTGACGGCGCTGCTCACCGTGCTCGACATCGCCGAGCCGCAGGTGCTGCGCGCCGGCACCCAGGTGCAGATGTACACCGTGACCGGCAACCTGGCCTCCGGCACCGTCGCCGAGGGCGAGGACATCCCGCTCTCCAAGTACGTGCAGACCAAGGGCCCGAGCTACACCGTCGACCTCGAGGAGTGGCGCAAGGCCACGACCGCCCAGGCCATCCTCAAGTTCGGCTACGAGAGCGCCGTCGGCCAGACCGACCGCAAGATGCTGCGCGACATCCAGGGCTCCATCCGCCGCAAGTTCTTCGACTTCCTCGCGCAGGGCACCGGCGTCGCCACAGGCGCCACCTTCCAGCAGGCCTTCGCGATGGCGTGGGGGACGCTCGCCAACACGCTCTCCGAGATGGACACCGACGGAACGCCGATCTACTTCGCGAACCCGCTCGACCTCGCGACCTACCTCGGCGCCGCGACCATCAACAACGTGGAGAGCGCCTTCGGCTTCACGTACCTGCGCAACTTCCTGTCGCTCGGCACCTGCGTCTTCGACGCCAAGGTCCCGCGCGGCACGGTCTACGCCACCCTCACCGAGAACATCAACTGCTACGCGGTCGACCTCAGCGAGCTCGCCCGCGCGGGCCTCGAGTTCGAGGTGTCCGACGAGACGGGCCTCATCGGCGTGCACCACACCGGCCGCCACCAGAACGGCACGGCCGAGACCTACGCCGACACGGGGATCCTGCTGTTCCCGGAGGTCATGAACTACATCGTCAAGGCCACCATCAGCGGCGCGGCCGATGACTCGACGCTGTCCTCGCTCTCCGTCGGCAGCCTCTCGCTCTCGCCGGCCTTCTCGGCAGACGTGACCGAGTACGCGGCCACGACGACCAACGCCACCAACACGGTGAGCGCAACGGCGACCGACTCCGACGCGAAGGTCGCCATCCACGTCAACGGCGCGAAGCTCGAGAGCGGAGGCTCCGCGACGTGGGTCGCAGGCACCAACGACGTGAACGTCACCGTGACCAACGGCATGTCCGCCACGGCCTACCACGTGACGGTGACCAAGTCCTGACAGTAAGGGGGCCGCATGGAGCCCTTCGCGACCATAGACGACCTCAACGCACGGCGCGCCTCGGACCTCACGGGGCGCGCCGCCTCCGTTGCGCAGGCCAAGCTCGCCGACGCGTCGGCCAAGCTCGCAGCGGAGATGGACGCCTCGGGCATCCCGTGGCGCGCACGCGTGGCCATGGGCGCCGAGCCCTTCGCCTCGAACCTGCGCGCCGTCTGCTGCGCCATGGTCGAGCGCGCCATAGAGCAGCCGCTGCCGCTCGGCCTCAAGTCACAGCAGGGCACGGCGGGGCCGTACTCCTTTACCAGCACCGCCGCCAACCCCGGCGGCGACGTCTACCTGCTCGCCAGCGAGCGCCGCACGCTGGGCATCGGCTGCCAGCGTGTGGGCTTCCTGCGCCCATGGAGGGACGTCACATGATCGCCGGCGAGACCGTCTACGTCAGCGTCCCCGCGCTCACGGGCATCGACGACTTCGGCAACGAGGTCTGGGAGCACGGCAAGGAAGACCCGGGGACCATCACCTGGGGCGACCTGCTGTCGGGGACATGGGGAGGCGGCAGCGTGCCGTCACGCCACCGCAGCGGCTCCGTCCGGGTGGACAACGTGCTGGTCAACCCGTCGACGACCACGTACGACCGCGTCGAGCCGGGCCGCCCCCACGGCATGGAGTGCGACCTCACCCTCTACTTCCCGAGGGAGTTCGACATGGACGTCCACAACGCCGTCGTCACGGTGCGCGGCGAGGACTACCGCGTGGTGGGTGACCCCGAGCGCTACACGGACGCGGCGCTTCCCCCGGGCTGCCTCTGGAACCTGGTGGTGAGGGTGGTGCGCTATGACGTCTAACGGGGCATCCCTCAGGCGCTACGTACCAAACGGCTCGAAGGCGCCGTACCGCAGGATCATGAACTCCGAGGCCGTGCAGGCGCTTGTGCTCGCCAAGGCCAGGCAGGTCGCCGAGGCCGCGCGCCAGCAGGGTGTCGAGTGCGCCTGCGACGTTCGCCCGGGCAGGATGCGCGCCCACGCCCGCGCCACGGCAGCTCACGAGCGCGTAACCGACTTCCGCACGCGAGGCCACAACCAGCGCGTCGACCGCGTGCTGCAAGCCGCGCTCCAGCAGATCAGAGGAGGTGCCCGATGAGTGTCACGGACCCCGTCCGCCGCATGCGCGCATGGCTCGCCTCGAACCTCGGCGGCATCCCCGTGTCGACCGAGGTGCCCAGCGAGGCGCATGGGCTCGAAGCATACGTGGTGATCAGCCCCAACGGTGGCTACGAAGACGACTACCTCGACGTCCCCAACCTGCTCGTCGACTGCCACGCGACGACCGACGTGCACGCCTACGACCTCGCGCGCCTGGTCGCCACGGTCGTGCGCGCGATGCCCGACGCCGACCCGTGGGTGTCGAGCGCCACCACCGACGCGCCCTACCGCAACAGCTGGGCCCGTTCCACCACGCCCGCGGGGCACTGCTTCTCGGTGTCCTGCGACCTCGTCATCAACAAGTGAGAGGAGGCCACGCATGGCCGCAAACAACGCCCAGAACGTCTCGACGACGAAGGGCATCGCAGGGGGCTACCTGTTCAGCGCTCCGCGCACCGCCGCGACACTCGCCTTGGTCCTCACCCTCGGCGACTTCACCGTCCAGCTCACCGACGCCTTCGTGAACCTTGGACACGTCGCCGCAGACGGCATCGTCGAGGGCGAGAGCGCAGACACGAACACTGACACCGACATGAACGGCGATGCCGTGAACACCAGTCGCTCCAACCGCGTGGAGACCGAGAAGTTCACGCTGCTGGAGAACAAGAAGGACAGCCTCGCCGAGCAGTACGGCCACTCCAACGTGACCGACGTTTCAGGCCTCCTCACCGTGCACCACAACAACGACGAGCGCGAGCACCGCGTCTACGTGGCCGAGCTCGTGCTCAAGGACGGCCGCCGCTGGCGCAAGGTCGTTCCCGACGGTCAGGTGACCGAGGTAGCAGACCTCACCATCAACTCAACTACGCTCACCGGGCGCGAGGTGACCGTCACCTGCAACGCGTACACCTGGACCGAGGGCAGCGGAAGCTCCGCGAAGACCCACGTGGACACCGTGATCGACTTCATGCAGTCCAGCGAGACCAAGGCATCCTAAAGGAGGCAACCGATGAAGACACTTCAGTTCGACGGCATGACCTTCGAGTACGACGAGCGCGCGCCCAAGCGCTACAGCGTGCAGAAGGCGCTCGCCCTGGGGGCATCCGACCCGGCCGGCTTCTACGGAGCCCTCGACAAGATCTTCTGCGGACACTCCGACGAGTACGCCGAGCGCCTCGACGACGACGCGGACAGAATGCTCGAACTGCTCGACCGCGTGACGCTCGCCGTGGGAGGCAAGGCAAAAAACTAGCGACGCTCGCGACCCTGCGGGCTCGCCACCCCGACGAGCTGCTGGCCGACTTCCAGCAGTTCTACAACCTCAACCTGCTCGAATTCGAGGACGAGCTCGACGGCAGCGACACGACGCCCGACGTCATGCGCCTCGCCATGCTCGCGGCGCAGCTGCCGAGGGAGTCCCGCTGCATGCGCGCGCTCAGCCCCGCCCTGGAGTGGTCCGACGAGGCATACATCCTCGCGCGCGTGGAGCACGCCGTGCGCCACCTCGCGTGGATGCTCTCCGAGGACGGGGCGAAGGGCGCCAACAGGCCACAGCCCATGGCGACGCCTGCCCAGGTGGATGCCGACACGGCCCGCGCCGAGGCGACCGACTTCGACTACATAGACTCCGTCCTCGCGGGGGCGATTGGGGGTGCCATCCATGGCGACTGAGGTCGGCACCGCGTACGTCACGCTCATGCCGTCGATGGACCGCTTCAGCTCCGAGGTGCGCAAGGCGCTCAAGAGCTCGGGGGCCTTCAAGGGCATGGCGGACGAGGCATCCAGGTCCGCCAAGGAGTCGGGCTCCAAGGCGGGGTCGTCGTTCGCGTCGAGCTTCGCCACCAAGGCGTCCGGCATCACGGATGGCCTGCGGGGCATCTGCGCCAAGGCTGCCATGTCGGCTGGCTCCGCCCTGGCGGGCGTGGGCTCTCGCCTCACGAGCGGCCTCATGGGTGCTGCGTCGACCGTTGGAAACACGTTCACATCCGTCGCCTCTGGACAGCTCAGCAGCGCGGGCCATGCGCTGGGCATCAACCTGGGCGGCGGCATCACGAGTGGCCTCACCGCCTCGAAGATAGCCATCGGTGGGGTCATCTCCGGCATCGTCCAGTCGGCCATAGGCACTGTGAGCAGCTCCATGGGCTCGGCCATCGGGCGCCTCGACACGCTCAAGAACTTCCCGCGTATCATGGCGAACATGGGCATCTCGGAGGAGGTCGCCAAGGCCTCCATCGACGAGCTCTCCGAGTCCATCGACGGTCTTCCCACCTCGCTCGACGAGCTGGTCTCGTTCGCCCAGAAGATCGTGCCCGCGTTCGGGCGCGACATGGGGCTCGCGACCAAGAGCGCCATCGCCTTCAACCACGCGATCGTGGCGGGTGGCAAGGACGCCAGCCTGCAGGCCAATGCGCTCGAGCAGTGGAGCCAGATGCTCGCCGCCGGCAAGGTGGACATGGCAGCCTGGCGCTCCGTCGTCAACGCCGCGCCCGCGCAGCTGCAGCAGGTGGCCGAGTCCATGGGCTTCGCCTCCACGATGGAGCTCTACAACAACCTCGTGGGCTCCAAGGACGGCACCATCCCGCTCACCGAGCTCAACGAGGCGTTCCTGAGGCTCGAGGACGAGGGCCTGGGCGGCTACGCCTCCTTCGCCGAGCAGGCCGCCACCGCGACGGCCGGCATCGGAACCGCCATCACCAACGTGCGCAACCGCATCTCCAAGGCGCTCGCCTCCGGCCTCGACTGGGTCGGGCAGGAGAACATCTCCGGCCTCATCAACAGCGTGAGCTCGCAGTTCGGGCCGTGGATGACGTCACTCACCCAGACGCTCGACCGCCTCGACGTGAAGGGGCGCATCGCGCGCGTCTCGGATGCGTTCTCCGCCGCCATGGGGACGATCCGCCCCGCGCTCGAGCCGGTCGCCATCGCCCTCGGCGGCATCGTCGGGGAGTCGCTGCCGCTCGCGGAGCAGCTGCTCGGGGCAATCGCCCAGAAGGCCTCCGAGCTGGAGGAGCCCCTCGCGGCCGGCGTAACGCCCGTCCTCGACCACGTGCGGGAGATCCTGCCCACCGTGGAGGGATGGCTGTCCGACATCGCCACCACCTTCATGGGGGTAAAGGCCGACACGTGGACGGCCGCCCTCTCCATGTGGGAGAGCGTGGCCGAGGCGGTGCTGCCGCTCATCCCCGGCATCTTGGAGGCGAGTGGTACTGTCGGCGTGGCATTGGCCGACACCATCGGCTCGGTC
>ODAI012519587.1_pt1 | contig 25029 bp, 17 predicted proteins | sample 1539321 | NCBI WGS metagenome assembly ODAI01 (sample SAMN02144231, study PRJEB22623) | gut metagenome | biome: sheep rumen | host: Ovis aries | place: New Zealand
AGCTATACCGCTGAAGACGTCTGCGAGATACAGTGCCATGGTTCTGTCGTATCTTTGAGAAAAATTCTTTCTCTGGTATTAAGGGAAGGGGCAAGACTTGCAGAACCGGGAGAGTTCACCAAGAGAGCCTTCTTAAACGGCAGACTGGACCTTTCTCAGGCGGAAGCTGTCATGGATCTCATCAGTGCCAAAACAGACAGGACCTTTGAAGTTGCCCTTGACCAGCTCAAGGGAGGATTCTCTGAGAAAATACAGGATTTCAGAAGACGTCTTACGGATGTTCTTGTTAATCTTACGGTCAATATTGACTATCCTGATGAAGACATAGAAGAGATCACTTATGATAAACTTAAGGAAGACCTTACATCCGTTCTTCAGGACACGGACAAGCTCCTTGAAACTTCTGATACAGGAAGGATCATGAGAGAAGGACTCAGGGTCTCCATTATAGGAAAGCCCAACGTAGGCAAGTCTTCCCTTATGAACGCTCTTCTTAAAGAAAGCCGCGCCATCGTTACGTCGATTCCGGGAACTACCAGGGATACCATAGAGGAAAGCATGTCCATAGGAGGGATCCCTGTGATCCTTACGGATACTGCAGGCATCAGAAAGACCGATGATGTTATAGAGAAGATAGGTATAGAGAAGAGCAAGGATGCCTTCAATAAAGCGGATCTTGTAATATTCATTGCTGATCTCAGCAGAAAGCTTGAGGAAGAGGACAGGGAGATCCTTCAGGTTATTGAAGGACGGAAAGTAATCTGTCTCATGAACAAGTCCGATCTTGAGACTGAACTGGACCGCAGTGTTTTAAGAGAGGCTCTTCCGGAAGCAGTTTTTATCGAAGGTTCAGTGACCAAGGATGAAGGAGTGGGCGAGCTTGAAGAAGCCATAAAGAATATGGTTTACGGAGGAGAAGTAAAGCAGGAAGAGAGCACCATAGTTACAAATGTAAGACATATGGAACTCCTTAGATCTGCATCAAAATCCTTAAGGGATGCCCTGAATCTTGCAGAAATGGGCGAACCCCTTGAACTTATAGAGATAGACGTCAATCAGGCATACATGTCCTATGGCCTTATCATAGGAGAAGAAGCCGGAGACGATATAATAAATGAAGTATTCAGACGTTTCTGTCTTGGCAAATAATATTTTGAACAGGTGATAAAATGGAACACATCTACATGGGAGAATATGACATCATAGTTGTTGGAGCAGGGCATGCGGGATGCGAAGCAGCTCTTGCTTCATCGCGCATGGGCTGCCGTACTCTCATGTTCAGCATGAATCTGGAAGCTGTAGCCATGATGCCCTGCAATCCTTCCATCGGAGGAACAGGCAAGGGACATCTCGTCAGGGAAATCGATGCCCTGGGCGGAGAGATGGGAAAAAACATAGATAAGAGCTTTATCCAGATCAAGATGCTGAACACTGCCAAGGGACCTGCCGTACATTCTTTAAGAGCCCAGGCAGACAAGAACAGATATCATCTTGAAATGAAAAAGACCCTCGAAGCTGCTCCCAATCTTGATATGAGGCAGGGCGAGGTAACAGATATTATAATAGAAGACGGCAAGGTGACAGGAGTTGTCACCAGGACTCACACCTGGTACAGGGCAAAGGCGGTAATTCTTTGCACAGGAACCTTCTTAAGAGGCAAGATCTTCATAGGAGATGCAGCTTTCTTATCGGGACCCAACGGACTTGCTCCCTCAGTGGAACTTGCGGACAACCTCAGGGCCAAAGGCATGAAGATGAGACGCTTCAAGACGGGAACTCCTGCGAGATGTCTTGGATCCAGCCTTGACTACAGCAGAATGACTGAGCAGAGAGGCGATGATGAGATCGTTCCCTTCTCCTTTATGGATGATGAGATCGGTGACAACAAGGGACTCTGCTGGCTTAGCTATACCAATGAAGAAACCCACAGGGTCATAAGGGACAACTTCCACAGATCCGCGCTTTTCGGCGGACAGATAGAAGGGATCGGACCCAGATACTGCCCCTCCATCGAGGACAAGGTCAACCGCTTCAAGGACAAGAACCGCCATCAGCTCTTCGTTGAGCCGGAGGGCCTTGATACCGATGAAATGTATATCCAGGGCATGTCCTCATCCCTTCCTGAAGATGTTCAGAGAGACTTTTACAGAACTATTCCCGGCCTTGAAAACTTAAGGATCGTAAGACCCGCCTATGCTATAGAGTATGACTGCATCGATCCTCAGGACCTTAAGCTCAGCCTTGAATACAGAGGCTTTGACGGACTTTTCTGCGCAGGCCAGTTCAACGGTTCCTCAGGCTATGAGGAAGCAGCCTGCCAGGGACTTATGGCAGGAATCAATGCTGTTCTTAAAGTCAGGGGAGATGAGCCCTTTGTTCTGGGACGCGATGAGGCATACATCGGGGTCCTCATAGATGATTTAGTCACCAAGGGGACCAATGAACCCTACAGGATCATGACATCCCGCGCCGAATACAGGCTTCTTCTGAGACAGGACAACGCCGACCAGAGACTTACAGAGAAGTCATACAAACTCGGACTCGCGACCGAAGAGAGATACACGAGATATCTTAATAAAAAAGAAGCTGTAGAAGCTGAAAAGAAGAGACTTGAGAGAAAGAGCCTCAGCCCGGGAGAACTGAATCCCTTCCTTCTTTCCCATGGCACTACGGAGGTCGAGGGCAGGACCAGTTTCATGGAACTTCTCAAGCGCCCTCAGATCAGCTATGACGATCTTAAAGAAATCGATGATGAGACAAGGCCTGAGCTTTCATACCATGAGAAGACCCAGCTTGAAGTTGAGGTAAAGTATGAAGGATATATCAACAAGCAGCTCCAGCAGATAGAAAGATACAAGAAGCTGGAGGACAAGAAACTCAGTGAGGATCTGGACTACGAGGCAATTGACGGCCTGAGGATCGAAGCCAGGCAGAAGCTTTCACAGGTAAAGCCCCTGAATATAGGTCAGGCCTCAAGGATCTCCGGGGTTTCTCCTGCAGATATCAATGTTCTTATGGTATATCTTGAGAAGAAGAGAAGAGAGAGAAATTGACTATAAATCTTACACCTGATAAAAAATCAATATTGGAAAAGTACATGGAGGGTATCCTTGAATGGAATGAGAAGGTAAACCTCACCAATATCACGGGCCCGGAAGAATTCAGGATCAAGCATATACTGGATTCTCTCATGTGTACGGATTTTGAAGAGTACACCAGGGCAGCAAATATTATTGATGTAGGTACAGGCGGCGGATTTCCCGGGATACCTCTTGCAGTATATTCACCCGACAAACACTTCACTCTGCTGGATTCCCTTAACAAGAGACTGAAGATTATCGGGGAACTGTCAGATAAGCTTGGAATATCCAATATCTCCCTTCTTCACGGAAGGGCGGAGGATATGGGAAGATCCAAAGAACACAGAGAGAAATACGATCTCTGCGTCTCCCGCGCCGTATCAAATCTGGCAACCCTTTCGGAGTACTGCCTTCCCTTTATCAGGACAGGAGGTTATCTTCTTGCATATAAGGGACCCGGAGCTTCTTCCGAAGTTGAGGAGGCAATGGGTGCCATAAAGAAACTGGGAGGGGAGTTCCTTGAGATCAGGGATATTCAGATGGAAGAATACGGACTCGACCACAAGATAGTTGTTATAAGAAAGTCCGGCAAAACCCCCAAGGCATATCCCAGAAAGGCTGGTACGCCCCTGAAAGATCCGCTTAAATAAGAGATAATAATATTGTTAAATAATTATCAATATATCATATAAAAGATGTTTCACGTGAAACATCTTTTTATGTTTTTATGGTGTTTTTTATTTTTTATGTAGCAATGCGGTCTCATTTATTGTATAATATCCTTAGTGTAAAAAATGGAGGATAAAAGTGGGTAAATCTATAGCAATTTTCAATCAAAAGGGTGGTGTTGGTAAAACCACTACGAATATCAATCTCGCTGCCTGCCTTGCTATGAAGGGCAAGAAGGTGCTGATCCTGGATATCGATCCTCAGGGGAACACGACCAGCGGTATAGGTGTTGCCAAAAGGAATCTTAAGAACACCGTCTATAATATCCTTATAGACAAGAACTATGATCCCAGAAAGGCAATTATCCATACATCCATGGAGAATCTGGACCTGATACCCGCCAGTGTGGATCTGGCCGGAGCTGAAGTTGAACTTGTACAGATAGAGGAGAGGGAGAAAACTCTGAAAATCGGACTGGACAAGGTAAGGGATGACTATGATTATATTTTCATCGACTGCCCTCCTTCCCTCGGACTTCTCACCATCAACTCACTGACCGCAGTTGATTCTGTACTGATCCCTATTCAGTGTGAGTTCTATGCTCTTGAAGGAGTCAGCCAGCTGGTAAGCACTATTGATCTGGTAAAGAAGAGTCTGAATCCTAAGCTGGAAATTCAGGGTGTAGTTTTAAGTATGTTTGACGGAAGAACCAATCTGTCAGTTGCAGTTGTTCAGGAAGTTAAGAAATATTTCGGTGATAAAGTATATTCCACCGTTATTCCCCGTAACGTCAGACTTGCAGAAGCTCCTAGCTTCGGGCTTCCCATTATCAAATACGACCCTAAGTCAAGAGGCGCAGAGGCCTATACGGACTTCGCTGAAGAATTCTTAGAGCTGGAGGAAGAATAATGGCAGTAAGTAAGAAAGGCGGACTGGGAAGAGGCCTGGACGCTCTGTTTGCTGATGCTGTTCCTGTAAAGGAAACGGTCAGGGATAAGCATGAGCCTGCAGCCGAAAAGCCTGAGGACGATAACCTGGAAAGAGTCAGATACCTCAGCATACATGATGTCAAGCCTAATAAATCACAGCCCCGAAAGACATTTAATGAGGAAAAAATCGCTGAACTTGCAGCTTCTATTGAAGAAAACGGCATAATCCAGCCTATCATAGTAAGAAAAAAGGGCAAAGGTTATGAGATCGTTGCCGGAGAGCGCCGCTGGAGAGCTGCGGTCAAGGCTGAACTGAAAGAGATCCCTTGCATAGTGAGAGAACTGAGTGATGAGCAGAATATGCTCCTCGCTATTATCGAAAACATGCAGAGAGAAGATCTCAATCCTCTGGAAGAAGCTCAGGGACTGGACAGAATGATAACTACCTACGGACTGACACAGGAGCAGGTCTCCAAATCCGTCGGAAAGAGCAGACCATACATTGCCAATTCCTTAAGACTTCTGAAACTTCCGGATTATGTAAAGGATCTCATCGGATCTGGAGAATTAAGTGCAGGACACGGCAGAGCTCTTGTAAGTGTTGAAGATGAGAATACCAGAAAGAAAGTAACGGAGAAGATCCTTAAGGAAGGACTTTCGGTCAGGGAAACAGAGAAACTTGTATCCGAAAGCGATAAGGAGGCTCCCAAAAGAGCTCACCGCAAGCCCAAGGATCCTAACCTGGCAAGAGTTGAGGCTGATCTCAAGGAAGCTCTGGGAACGAGAGTCAGCATCAAGCACTCAGGAAAGAAGGGCAAAATCGAAATTGAGTTTTTCTCAAGGGAGGAACTGGAGAGACTCATAGAGATGCTTGAGAGCCTGGGAGAATAACAAAACCTACAAAGACAAAGAGTGTTTCACGTGAAACACTCTTTTTATATATTCCGTGAATTAACAGTCAGACTTGTGGCGGACCCTTGGGAATACTAAGGAAACCCACTATATCTTGTAGATGAAAAGAAGGAAATTATGTGGTATAATTACCTTGAGTTTTTGTGACCATATGGAGATGAGACATGGAAGAATTCAAGCATCAGATGTCAAACATTCCTGTTCCGCAGATAATAATCGACCGGCAGGGAAAGGTTCTCTCCGCCAATGAGTTCATAGGAGAAGTTTTCCTCTACGAGGGTATCGCAGGGGCAGATGTTTTCACTCTTACAGGACTTAAGGCAGCGGAACTCTTTGAGTGTGCCGAAACCGGCAGACACCCCCTGGTAGACAGGAATGACAAGACATTTAAGGTAATTGCATATAAGGACAGGGAAAACGAAGAAAGGCTCAAGATCCTTTTCTCCGATGTAACTGTTCTCGAGGATCTCAAGGACCGATACAATGACGAGAAGCCTTGTATAGCAAAGATCCAGATCGATAACTATGACGAACTTGCAGAAGCTCAGAGGGATGCAAACCTGAGAGATCTGCCGACACAGATAGACAAAGTCATCAGAGAATGGGCTGCACAGCTGAATGCTTCGGTAAGCCGTGTAAAGAATAACAGATATAATATCTGGTTCGCTCAGGGAAACCTTGAAAAGGAAAGATTCCTGAAGTTTGAGATACTTGATGAAGTAAGAAAACTTGAAACCAATACTGACTTCCCTGCCAGCCTTTCCATAGGAATCGGCGTCGGCGGAAAGACCATGGACGTCACAGAAAGCTATGCTGACGGAGCGCTCGATCTTGCCCTTGGCCGCGGCGGAGACCAGGCCGTAATCAAAAGGATCAACAAAATCGAGTATTACGGAGGCAAGCTTCAGACCGTTGAAAAGAGCAATAAGGGAAAGTCAAGGATCGTAGGTCATGCTCTCACTCTTCTCATAAACCAGGCACCGAGAATATTTATCATGGGCCACAGATATTCCGATATGGACAGCTTCGGAGCAACCCTGGGAATAGCAAGACTGTGTAAGGTGAACGGCAAGATCCCTTATATAGTTATAGAGAATCCGAATGAATCCCTGGATGATCTCTTAAGCCATGCAAAGGACGCCGGAACATATAACTTTGTCAACTGCGACAGAGCTGTGGACCTCTGTGAAAAGGACAGCCTCATAATCGTATGCGACACTCACAGGCCTGATATGGTGCAGTGCCCGGAACTTCTGGGTATTTCAGAAAGAGTAGTAGTAATAGACCATCACAGAAAGATGGAATCTTCCATAGAGAATCCTTTGCTTAACTACATGGAATCCTATGCTTCTTCGGCATCGGAGCTCGTTGCGGAGATTCTGCAGTATATGCTGCCCAAGAAGGAAATGGGCAAGCTGGAAGCTGAAGCACTCCTTGCAGGAATCACTGTGGATACAAATCACTTTTCCATAAGATCAGGAGTCAGAACCTTCGAGGCTGCAGCATGGCTCAGGCGTCAGGGTGCTGATCCCACTGAGGTCAAGAGGTTCTTCCAGGAGGATCAGGAAGGCATACAGCTTAAGGCAAAAGCTCTTTCGGAAGCTGTTTTTACGAATAACGGGGTTGCACTGGCATCCCTGGACGGAAAACGTTCTGACTCACAGCTTCTCTGCGCACAGCTCGCGGACCTTCTTCTCACCATCAAGGGAGTGAAGGCATCCTTTGCTCTTGGAAGGGATATGGAAAGAAGGACTGTAATAAGCGCAAGATCTCTTGGAGATGTGAACGTGCAGGTCATCATGGAGAAGCTCGGCGGAGGCGGACATCTGACCAATGCCGCAGCTCAGGTGGATATTTCCATCGAAGGAGCCATGAAAAAAATTATGGAAATAACGGAGGAAAATATAGAATGAAGGTTATTTTACTTGAAGATGTAAGAGGATCCGGCAAAGCAGGAGAGGTAGTAAACGTTTCTGACGGTTATGCCAGGAACATGCTTATCCCCAGAAAACTGGCCGTTGAAGCTACAGCTCAGAATATGAAGCAGCTGGAGAAGAAGAAGGAAGCTGAGAAGAAGAAATTCGAGGAAGAGAAGGCTGCAGCTCTTGAACTGAGGACAAAGCTTGAGGGAACTGTGATCACTCTTAAGACAAAGGCCGGAGAAAACGGCAAGGTATTCGGTTCTGTAACATCCAAGGATATTGCTGATGCTCTTAAGGAACAGGGATTTGACGTGGACAAGAAAAAGATCCAGCTCGACAGTCCCATCAAGACCATCGGAGAAACCACAGTTAATGTTAAACTTTTCAAAGAGATTACGGGTAAGGTAAAGGTTAACGTCGTTTCCGACTGACCCGGGAGGTAGAATTATGGCAGAAAGGATCCCACCTCATAACGAAGAAGCCGAAAAATCAGTCCTTGGCGCTGTAATGCTCAACCGCGAGGTCCTTTTCGATGTCCTCGAAAACGTTAAGGCTGATGACTTCTATAACGCCAGCAACAAGGAAATATATCAGGCGATCCTGGAATTATACAAAGAAAACAAGCCGGTAGATGTGCTGACTGTATCTGAAGAACTCAAAAAAAGAGGAGTTCTCCAGATGGCAGGGGGAAGAGCCTATGTGGCACAGCTTACCCTTGACGTGCCTTCAACGGTAAATGCCGTGGAATATGCAAGGATAGTTTCAGAGAAGGCTACCTTAAGAAAGATGATCCTGGCAGCTGAAGATATAAGTGACAAGGGATACAGGGCCAATATGGATGCCCGTGAGATACTTGACTATGCAGAAAAGAGCGTCTTCAGCATTGCCCAGAGAAACCAGAAGAACGACTACAGTGATGTACAGTCCGTACTTCTTACCAATATTGCGGATATCGACGAAGCAGCGAAGAACCAGGGAAAGGTTCTCGGAACTCCCACAGGATTCAGGGATCTTGATGACAGACTTAACGGTCTCCAGAAATCGAATCTCATAATAATCGCCGCCCGTCCCGCCATGGGAAAGACAGCCTTCGCCCTTAACATTGCTCAGCAGAGCGCTGTCAAGGAAGGGTCTGTAGTTATGATCTTCAGCCTTGAGATGTCCAAGGAGCAGCTCGGACAGAGACTGCTTTCTTCCCAGGCAAGGGTTGAGGCCTCCAAACTTCAGAGGGGAACTCTTGACAAGAAGGACTGGGACAGAGTAAATCTCGCTCTTGACGAGATGCAGAAGGCGAAGATATTTATCGATGATACTCCAGGCATTTCCCTTATAGAAATCAGGAACAAATGCAGAAGACTCAAGGCTGAGAAGGGACTGGACCTCATAGTCATAGACTATCTCCAGCTCATGTCCTCACCTGAAAAAAGCGATAACCGTCAGGTGGAAATCTCTGCGATTTCCAGAAATCTCAAGCTTCTTGCAAGAGAAATGGACTGCCCGGTAATCGCTCTGTCGCAGCTTTCCCGTGCACCGGAACTGAGAACTGACCACAGACCGAATCTGGCTGACCTCCGTGAATCCGGAGCTATCGAGCAGGACGCTGACGTTGTAATGTTCCTCTACAGGGATGATTACTACAACAAGGAGAACTCTGAGAAGCCCGGAGTATGTGAGATAAATGTCGCAAAGAACCGTTCTGGCCCTACAGATACTGTGGAACTGACCTGGGTTGCCAGATATACCAAGTTCAGCGATATGGCTTAAGGGAGAAGACCTATGAAATTTGACAAAGGTAAAACGAAGGAGTATTACCTTCTTACCACCGATGTTGAAAACGTTTTTATAAATGAATATATGACAGAGGCTCCGGGAGATTATGTCAAAGCATATCTTTACGGCCTCTTTTCGTCAGAACACGGCATGGAAATCAAGCCATCTCTTATGGCGGAAGTCCTGAGAATGGATGAAGACCGCTTAAGAGAAGCCTGGGAATACTGGGAAAGAATGCACGTTGTGGAAATTGCTGAGGATGAAGAGGACACAACTGTCAGATTCCTGAGCCTGAGAGAACAGCTGTATTCAGGAGATTTTCAGACAGAAGAGCATACCGGAACGGCTGAGCCTGAAGAGGGTGCAGCTGACAAAGGAATGAAGGAACTAGCAGAAGCAGGAGAGGCTCTTGTAGGAAGGCCGCTGAACGGCAGGGAACTTCAGGAGATATCCTCCTGGATAAGAGATCTTCAGCTTTCAAAGGATGCTATACTTAAGGCCATAGACCACTGTGCGGAGAACGGAAAGACAAACATCGGGTACGTGTCCAAGATGCTTATGGGCTGGGACAAGGAAGGCCTCAAGACAGAAGGAGACGTAAGAGAGTATCTGGACAGAATGTCTGAAAGACAGGGAATCTACAGGAGGATCCTGAACTCTCTGGGACTCAGAAGGAATATAACTGCTGCAGAAAAGAGACTTGTGGACAGCTGGCTCGATGATATGCACTTCGAAACTGAACGCATTCTTGAAGCCTGCGAAAAGGCAAGCTTCACACAGAGCCCCAACCTGAGATATGTCAACAAGGTTCTTGAAAACTGGAAGCAGGAAGCGGAATCCTTCGGAAGAGATGTGAACCAGAGAGTTACTGTGACACAGAATACTCTTAACAAATACTATGAGTATCTCAGGAACCAGGCAGAAAAAAGAGCCGAAGGCAGAAAACAGGAAGTGTATAATAAATTACCTGAAATTCGCCAAATCGACATAAATCTACAGTCCTTATCTAGTAAAATATCAAGAGGACTGCTGGGCGGGTCCTCCGTTCAGGACATGGATTCCGTAAGAAAAGAAATACGGGATCTGGAGAAAGAAAGGGCGATCCTTCTTACTGAGAACAATTATGCCCTTGATTATACAGACATCAAATATCTTTGCTCAAAATGCAGTGATACCGGAATTGACGAAAACGGTCAGCGCTGCGCTTGTGTCAAGGAAAGAATGGGAGAAGCAGAATTATGGCAAAATGGCAAACTGCGATAATCGAAAAGATTTGGTTATTAGGAGCCATATTAATAGACGTAATAGATAAAATACTGGATCAGACAGCGTGGGGAATAACCTACTTCGGAGTTAAATTCCTGAGATATCTGCACAATGTCCGCATGACATATCTGGAATATAAGAGGCCCATCCTTCATGGAGCTCTTTACTTCATCATAACCGGAGTAATGGCGATCTTTCTTTTCGCCCATGCCATCGACTATTCGTATTCATATAACGGAAGACTTCTGGGTACTGTCAAGGAACAGGGAACGGTTCTTGAGATACTCGACCTGGTATCTGAGGAACTGACTCAGGAGTACGGCCTTCCCATCGCCATCGATGCGGAATCAGATATCACCTTCAAGCCCGTGCTCAGTTTTGGCAAGGAGCTGGATTCGCCGGATGCAGTCCTTAAGAAGTTCACCTATATGGGTGATATACAGACAAAGGGATATGCTATTAATGTCGACGGAACAGTAATCGGCACAGTTGAATCCGAAAGCGTAGGGCAGGATGTTCTCCACAGCGTTATAGACAAATATCTGACCAAGAAGGAAGAGGCCTATGAATATGTAGGTATCAATGAAAAGGTCGAGATACAGGAAGTAGATACTGCCTTATCCAAGGTTACAAACAAGAACTCGCTGCTTAAGGTAATAGATGCAGGAACTGAAAAAGAATTCTCGTATACGGCAGAAGAAGGTGACAAGGTCAAGGATGTAGCGGAAGAACTTGGAGTAAGCACCAAGACCTTAAGAGACCAGAACCCGCAGATAGGAAATGAGAAGACTCTCAAAGAGGGCGATGTCATCACCGTATTAAAGAATGTCCCGGTATTATCTGTCAAGACTGTCGGCGTTGAGACATTCGCTGAAGTCATAGAGTACGAGACAGAAGTTATCAAGAGCGATGAATACTATGAAGATGAGGAGTTTGTAAGACAATACGGCTCCAATGGTAAACAGAGGGTAACAGCAAGAGTAACAAGACTTAACGGTGAAGTATCCGAAAGAGAGGATCTTGAAACCGAAGTGATTACACAGCCTGTTAAGAAGATCGTAGTAAAGGGAACCAAGAAGGCTCCTCCTCGTCAGGGAACTGGAACATTCATAAGACCTGTAGGCGGTGTTGTTACCGGATACTTCGGATGGAGATGGGGAAGAATGCACCAGGGAGTTGACTTCGGTGTAAGCACCGGTACTCCTGTACACGCATCCGACGGAGGTACTGTAACTGTAGCCGGATGGTATTATGCGTACGGACTTGCCGTAGTTATTGATCACGGAGGCGGATATACATCTCTTTACGGACACAACTCCAGCTTGCTTGTTCACGTCGGGGACAGAGTATATCAGGGACAGATCATAGCAAGGTCAGGATCCACAGGAAGGTCCACAGGACCTCACGTTCACTTCGAGATCAGAAAGAACGGCACAGCACAGAATCCTTTGAATTATATTTAAAAAATGGCTAAGAAAAAAGGGGCACTGGCAAAGATCAGGACCAGGAAGAGAAAACTGAATATGGGCAGGCTCGCGGCGCTGGTCGTCGTGGGCCTGGTTACGGCATACTTTGTGGTTTCTGCTGTCAAGATCATCAATCTTAGCAATGAACGCGCCAGGATAGAGAAGGAAAATCAGGAACTGAAAGAGACCGTGGAGGACCTTCAGCAGGAAATCGAGATAATAAACTCAGATGAATATATGGAAGGCCTTGCCCGCAAGAAGCTGAAACTTGTAAGAAGCAACGAGATTCTTTTCGTACTTCCCGAGATAAGATCAGGAGACGAGGACTCAGAAGATACCAATACCTTCAAGAGCAATACTGACAAGGCTGCTGCAGAAGCAGAAGAGTACAGAAGAGCTCAGGAGGAGGAGGCAAAGAAAGCTGAGGAACAGGCGGCTCAGGAGGAAAAGGACAAGGACAAGAAAGAGGACGGATCTGAGGACAAAGACTCCGAAAAGAAGGATACAAAGGATTCTTCCGAAAATAAGGAAGAGGGCGGAGAGTCCAATGGCTGATCTTCTGAGAATCAAAGAAGCAATAGTCGTCGAAGGACGTGACGATACTATAAATTTAAGAAGAGCCGTGGACTGCTTTACTATAGAGACCCACGGCTTCGGCATAAAGCGGGAGACCTGGGAAGTCATAGCCAAGGCCTATGAAGAGAGAGGAATCATAATCTTCACGGATCCGGACCATTCAGGGGAAGAGATCCGAAGGAAGCTCACCGAAGCTTTTCCCAAGGCAAAGCATGCGTATCTTGCAAGAGAGGACGCAACTAAAAAGGGAGATATAGGTGTAGAGAATGCTGAACCGGAGGCTGTGACAGAGGCTATCATGAAATGTCACAGTACCGTTTGTGAAGAAGAAGCGGATCCTGTTACCATGGAAGACCTGGACAGACTGGGACTGTCGGGAGCGGCCGACTCCAGGGAACTCAGGGAGAAACTTGGCAGGAGTCTGGGTATAGGCTATGCCAATGCCAAGGGCCTTTTAAGAAAGCTCAGGGGATTCGGCATAGGAAAAGAGGAATTGTATGAAACTGTACGCGCCCTCCGAAATCAGGGATATTAGAGAAAAGTTCGGGTTCAGGTTCTCGAAGAGCCTGGGTCAGAACTTTCTGACAGATAAAAACATTATAGACAGGATCATAGAGGGATCCGGGATTGGGCCGGAGGACCTGGTCATAGAGATTGGGCCCGGGATCGGTGTTATCACAAGAGAGGCTGCTTCTTGCGCACATAAGGTGGTGGCCGTTGAGCTGGATACGGATCTTTTGCCCATTCTGGAATACACTCTCGGAGATCTTGAAAATGTTGAAGTGATCAATCAGGATATACTGAAGACAGATATTCCTGAACTGATATCAGGGCAGGACTTCAGCGGAAAGGTGAGGATCATAGGAAATCTTCCCTATTATATCACCACACCCATCATCATGAAGCTTCTTCAGGACAATACAGGAGCTGAATCCATAACGGTCATGATGCAGAAGGAAGTTGCAGACAGGCTTAAGGCTGCACCCGGCAAGAAGGAATGCGGTGCCATATCGCTCATGGTACAGTACTACGCGGAAGTCAGGGAAGTGGCCAGAGTGCCAAGAACATCCTTTGTGCCTCAGCCTAAGGTGGACAGCACAGTGCTCAGACTGGATATACTTAAGGACAGACCTGTAGAAGTAAGAGACGAAGAATACCTGTTCAAGGTCATAAAGGCAGGTTTCGGACAAAGAAGAAAGACTCTTCTCAATTCATTATCGGCATTAGACGATATGACCAAGGACAAGGTGTTAAGAGCCCTTGAAAAATCAGGGATCGACCCGGTCCGGAGAGGTGAGACCCTGAGCCTTCAGGAGTTCGGAAGACTGTCTGATCATCTGCTGGAAGAGAGGTAAACAAATGGAAGAGAGAACAATAATTGAAACACCGCGGCTTCTTCTCACATCCTGGCAGGACACAGAGGAAGATGCGGAAGGTCTCTATTCCTGGGCATCAAATCCCAATGTGGGACCTAATGCCGGATGGAAACCCCACGAAAGTGTCGAGGAGTCGAGAACCATAATCCGTGAGATGTTTATTCCCGGGGGAGACGGTTTTGCCATTAGGGACAAGGAGACCGGAGAGATCATAGGCAACATATCAGTCTATGAGGATTCTGCCAGAGAAAACGTCGCTTCCATGGAACTCGGATATGCTCTTAAGGAGGAATGCTGGGGAAGAGGCTATATGACAGAGGCTGCAAAGGCTATGATGAAATATGCCTTTGAGAAATATGATCTGGTTATCATGGCCATCAGGACATCGGAAGTCAATATGCGTTCGAGACGCGTCATTGAGAAGTGCGGATTCAAATATGAAGGAACATTGAGAAAGGCCTATCACATCTATACAGGAGCTGACCGTGACAGCAGGCTGTATTCCATAACAAGAGAAGAATGGGAGGAACAAAATGAAAAATAAGAAATTATCAGTAGTATTGGTACTTATGCTGGTGCTTGCCCTTACTCTTAGCTTCACTGCCTGCGGAGGAAGCCAGGGCGGCGAAGAAGGAGGAGAAGCATCCGGTGAAGCTGCAAAGAATCCTGCTGCTCTTCAGGATGGTGACTGGGAACATGCCGACGAAAATGCGGAGCCCGTTACCTGTAATTTAGGAATTGAAGGATCCGGAGAAGAATGGACCATGGAAGGTTCTCTTGCAAAACTCGATTATTCCGATCTTGAATCTCAGAAGGAAACCCTTGAAAACAATGTTAAGGAAGCTCTTAAGAAGAGTGACCTGGACGTCTTTGAACTCTATACTGAATATGAAGAAGACGAAGGGGTAACACCTGAAGAGGCTGTTGATTATGGAATAGATGTGGGTGAACTGCTTTTCACAAGCGGCGTTGAGGATGATGAGATGGTCGGACGTGTTATAGAAGCGGGAGCATATAACAATCCTCAGGACGGGAACTTCTATCAGTATACTGCCTACAGCACTGAAAATTTCAATTCTGTGGAAGAAATCGATATTGACGCAGTTCAGAAACTTTTACATGATGCCTGCGGCATTACAGTAGATAAGGATCTCCTTCTGGAAGGGCTCACTGCAGCATATAACAGAGCTGCAGAATACGTTGCTCCTGAAATTCCCGAAGTGGGAGAAGACGAAGAAGCTGAAGATCCAGAAGCACCTGATACAGATGAAGAGCTTCCGGATGACGGTTCTATAGTCCTTGACGACGAAGATGACGAAGTCCTTGAGGAAGGAGAGGACCTTGATTTCGAAGATTACGAATATGAGGATCAATATTCCTGCACACTTCAGCAGACTGTTGAATTCAAGGGAGAGGGATACACAGACCGCATCCTCTTCAATATAACAGCTCAGAAGGCAGACAAGGAAGATGTTCCTGGAGGAGCTATAATTTACTTATCTGCAGAAAGAGACAGAGCTTACGAAGAGTAAAAAATGCATGCTAAAAGAGCAGCCCGAGGGCTGCTCTTTTTTCGTTCTGTTATTCAAGCTTTTCTTCTACGGCATCTTTGATTTCTTCTGCTTTCTTTCCTGCAGTTTCCTTAGCCTCTTCAAAGAATTCCTTTGCTTCTTCAACGGGATCGCCGGAAGCGAACTCGCCTGCTTTATCCTTGATGTTTTCTACGAAATCACCAACTTTGTCCTTGGCATCTCCAACAAAATCGTTTACCTTGTCCATTACATCAGGAGCTGCTGCCTTAACTTTTTCTGATACGTTGTTGTAAGCGTCTGTTACCTTGTCCCTGGCATCGGCTGTAAAGTCGTTTACTTTGTCCATGACTTCAGGAGCTTTTTCCTTGACCTTGTCAGAAACGTCAGAATATACGTCCTGAACTTTTTCTGATGTTTCGCCGTATACTTCTGTTGCCGCCTTCTTTGTCTCTTCTATATAGTCCTTATAATCAACCTGTCCGTCGTTGTTAACATCGCCGACTCCTTCGGGGTTGTTTTCTTTGACTTTCTGTACGACTTTGGCAGCAGCTACAGCGCCGCCTGCAGCAACGGCTCCGCCGAATAATTTCTTAAAAAATCCCATTGTATTTCCTCCTTAGAAAGTATGGCACTTTATTGCCTTAAATTACGACATCATTATAGCATATAATCCAGTACAGTTGTAAATATTTTTTATAAAACAATAAAAAGTTTCTATAACTATTCATGGCTTTTGTCTGCAGGGCCGGTAATGGGTATCTTCTCTCCTCCATAGACTGGGTCTGCATGTATGAGGACTTTGAAGAAATCCTTGTCCCTTGCCAACACTTCTCTGATTTCCCTGAAGGCGGCACCTCTGTAGCGCTGCTGATCTGAAGAGACCCCGCACACGTCCATCCCGAGGGCCTTTGCTATATGGAGGGCACGGAATTCATGATATGTCTGGGTAACAACTATCATCCTTTCCACGCAGAAGATGCTCTGAGCCCTGTACATGGAATCATAGGTGGAGAAGCCGGCATGATCAAGGAAGATATCTTCTTCAGGAACGCCTTCACTTAAGCAGTAACTGTACATGGCACCGATCTCGTTATATTCCACCTGGCCGTGGTCTCCTGAAAGAAGGAGCTTGGGGACGACACCTGCTTTGTAAAGACTGATTCCTGTATCCAGCCTGTCTCTCAGCATGGGAGTAGGGTAGCCGTCTGAATAGACTGCACAGCCCAGGACCAGAGCGCACTGATAGTCGCCGTCCCGGAGAGTGTCTATGGCTTCCGCTGTAAGTTCAGAGCCGCCTTCGCATCTGTAAACAATATCCTTTGAAGTGTCTATAGCCATGAATGTGCTCAGAAGAACTGCCATTATGAGAATATTTACTATGACTGCGAGAGGTATTCCGAACCTGAATTTCCACTTTCTGGTCTTATGGTGCCATATAAGAGCGCCGAGAAGAAGGCCGATTCCCCCCAGAAGAAAGCCCGACAGAAGAAGGGACTTCTCGGAAATCCTTTCGGATCCCATTATGGCCTTTCTTTTATCGACACCCATTAAGATGAAGGATATCAGATTCATTATGATATATATGATGAACAGATATTTTATCATTAAATATTTCTCTCCTTACTGCCCAATTATACCCCAATAAAAAGGGCCTTTTGTGAAGGCCCTGTGTGATTAATATTATCTTTATTCATATATGAAGACTTCAGAATCAGCCCTGTTTGGAAGAAGTCTTTACCAGGAAGATAAATACCAGGGAGCTGATAAGAAGCATATATGGATAGAAGAGGAAAGGCATTACGTCAAAGGCGCTTACCTCAAAGCCGAGGGATGCAGCTGCTGAAAGGGCAACCAGCATCTGAGCACCGTAGGGAATTACTCCCTGGAACACACAGCTGAAAGTATCAAGGATGGATGCAGTCTTGCGGGCTGTGATGCCATAGTCCTCTGCGATCTCTTTTGCAATGGGGTTGGCCATTACGATGGCTACAGTATTGTTTGCTGTTGCGATATCCATGGCTCCGACCAGAAGTCCCATTCCAAGGAGACCTCCCTTGGTTCCCTTGAAGACGGACTTTATCCAGTTGAGAAGAGCATCGAAGCCGCCGTATTCACGGATGAGTGCGCAGATAGCGGAAACAAGGATAGCGACCATGGTTGTCTCGAACATACCTGATGCGCCGGCACCCATGGAGCTGAGAAGATCCGTAGGTGCGATGGCACCTGTTGCAAGCATTATTACAGCACCTGAAATGATACCTATCAGAAGGACAACAAATACGTTGATGCCGACGATTCCTCCCAGTAAAACGAGAACATAGGGAATTGTCTGGATGAGTTCATAGTCTTCGATAACCGCACCGCCTGAGTAGGAGTTCAGTGAAAGGACCAGAGTGAGTACAAGGGTAACGATGGCTGCGGGAAGAGCGATCTTGAAATTCTCCTTGAACTTATCCTGCATCTCGCATCCCTGACCCTGGCATGCAGCGATTGTGGTGTCTGAAATAAAGGAGAGGTTGTCACCGAACATGGCACCGCCCATGACGGAACCGATGCAGATAGGAACTCCGAAGCCGGAGGCCTGGGCGACAGCGATCCCTATTGGTGTGATGAGAGTGATGGTTCCGACAGAAGTGCCCATGGCGATGGACACCAGGCAGCTAATGATGAAGAGCATAGCCACCGCATACTGAGGGGGTATTATTGAAAGAATGAAATAGGCAACGCTCTCTGCTGAAGTTCTGCCAACCACACCTACAAACATGCCTGCCATCATGAAGATGAGTATCATAGTCATGATGTTGGGATCTCCTACGCCCTTTCCCATAAGGGCGATCTTGTCATTGAGCTTTATGCGCTTGTTCTGAAGACATGCCACTAAAAGTGCAGCCAGGAACACAACGACAATGGGAATATTATAGAAACCCATGGGAATCTTGAGTACATATTCGAAAAGAATACCGAAGCCGAGATACAGCACAAGAAATACTGCAATTGGAAGTAACGCTATTGGATTGCCTTTTTTCATATAGTTTTCCTCTTTCTGGTCTGATGATCTTGAAGCCTTGAAATTCAAGGCGCAACAGGTGAAATTATACCACTTTATGTGAGAAGGGTCAAACCAAAGAAATAATAAAAAAATAAACAACTTGTGAGAGTATTAGGAGAAGAGAGCGACTAAATAGTGAAATAATATATAATTATAAGAAAAAATTATAATTTGGGCCTAAATATTCGAAAAAATATTACTAAAAAATATATAAAATACAAAAAAGAGATATTTTTTCTACAATTATAATACTACTATAAGGCGTTTTATGATATAATATTACGGAATGATATTCGCCACAGGGTTGTTAATTACAACCCGGAGGTTTAGATAACCAGTATTTATTCGTTATTATTTGTTGAGATAACTAACTAAAAGGGAGAGAACTATGGAAAAGAAGAAGAGAAAAGGGTTAAACCTTGACACCTTTGGCAAGCGCCTGCTTGTACTTACGCTGGCCCTTCTTATGACGTTCCAGTTCAGCACCATGTCCCTTTCCGGAGTAGCTTTCGCGCTTTCCGATCAGGAAGCCGCAGAAGCGCAGGCTCTGGAACAGGCAGATCAGGCTGAGCAGACGCCGGCTCCGGAGAAGACACAGGAAGTTCAGAACTCACCTCCTAAAGAGACCAAGGTGGAAGCACCTGCGCCTAAGGAAGAGGTGAAGGCTGAGGAGCCTAAGGTCGAAGAAAAGGAAGTCAAGGAGGAGACTTCGACCGAAGTCAAGGAAGAGGTCAAGACCAATGAGACCGAAACCAAGGCAGAAGTAAAAGAGGAAACTCCTGACAATTCAGAAGAAGGGCAGAAAGATGATGCGGAAGTAACAGAAGATACTCCCGTAGTTTCTGATGCTGAGAACACTTCAGATGAAGTTCCCGAAGAAGAGCCGATCGAAGAACCGGTGGACGACGAGGAACCTGAAGATGATGAAGTTAAGCTCAATTCAGAGACCATGCACTTCGAAAAGACTATCAACCGCGTTACAGTAAATGTAACAGCATCTCCCGGAACCTTCCCTGAAGGAACCAAGATGAAGGTTGAGAGAGTCAGCAACGCAGAAGTACAGGCTGCGGTAGAGAAGGCTATGGGCGGAGAAGTCGGTGACTTCAGAGCCGTAGACATCACCTTCTATACAGAAGATGAGACAGACATTCAGCCTCTCAAGCCCGTTAAGGTCCAGATGGCAACAACTGCTTTTGATTCAGATGAAGATCTGGCTGTTGTTCACGTTGAAGATCCTGACAGGAACAAGGCTGAGGTCATGGATCTCGACAACAGAAAATCTAACGATACCAAGGCAGTATTCACTACCGATGGTTTCTCGATCTATGTTGTAGTTGAACAGGGCGAAGATGCCAGACTTAAGGTAAACTTCGTGAAGGCAGACGGAAGTACTGTAACCGAGATGATCAACGAGCGTCAGATCGAACAGATCAACCAGTACATCTATGATCCCGGCGTAGGAACCTTACCTGAGGGAGCGATGTTCGAAGGCTGGACAACGGAAGAGAATTACACTTCTGAAACTACGAAGAAAACTATCGCTAAAGTCAGGGAAGACGTTACCGGCATACTTCAGGGAGGCGTTACTGACGGACAGGAAGTAACCTACTATGCAATGGTATTCAAGCCTTACACAGTAACGTATGTAGATGAAAAAGGCATAATGGTCAAGTCCGACCAGAAGCTGGTGAGAGTAAACGCAGACGCACCCGAGTACGAAGTAACCGAAAACTACACCCCTTATCCTACCGGAGAGGAAGGCGTAGTTGCTGAGTTCATGGGCTGGCAGCAGATATCTCCCGAAGTACCCGGAGAGATGGTTCTTTACAAACCGGGAGACAAGTTTGATATGGAGGCAGCTGAGTATACTCTGAAAGCATATACTCAGAAGGGACACTGGCTCATATTTGAAGAGAATCTTTCAAATGCCACATATACCCAGCCGATATTCGTATCACTTGGAGGAATTCCGGAAAGGCCTGATGATCCTTCACGTACCGGATATACATTCGATGGGTGGTACACAGAGGACGCTTCTGAAGCACGTGATGGCCAGGTTGCCGGAACAGAGTATGGTTTTAGCGAGACTCTGACAGCAAATACTGTAGTCTATGGAAAATGGTCAGGCGCAACTAATGCTAAGTATAGCGTTGTTGTTTGGCTCCAGAATAAAGAAGGAAATGGTTACGACTACAGCGGCACAACGATTACCGTTAATAACGCTACGGTCGGCAATAATACATATCAGATAACCGCACAGGGAACCGGCAATGGTCGTTATGCGCGTGTTAACACCGGCAGCGGAAACACAAACCTCAATAACTTTAAGGGGTTCCATCTTAGCGAGACCAATCCGACAGGATCCACCACAAAAGGTTTCGACAATCCAAAGCCTGTAGCTGTTGAAGGAAACACAGTCGTAAATGTTTATTATGATCGTAATGAGATTACATATACGTTTGTTTCCAGCGGCAACATGGAATACAAAACGACTAGTGGATATCAGTTGGCACACAGCGGAAACAGTTATTACATAAAAATCAACGGAGCATGGCATAGCATATCAAATAATGGTTATTATGTTTGGAATGCCAGCAGCATAGACAGTATAAATGCTAACCGCTATATAACTTATACCTATTATGGGCGGCAGTATTCAAACGGAAGATATAGCAGCAATACAGCTTCCGTTACAGATCCGCTGGTATTTACCGGCCTTTATGGCTCTGACTTTACACAGTGGCCTGATCCGGGAAATGACCATGTATGGAGACACGGAAATATTTCCTTCCCTCTTCCTCTTACAGAGTTTAACCCTGACGCTGTAGAAGACGGTACAAATGAAACAAGTTTCACTTTTACCTTAGGCGATTACAGCAGAAGACACACTCTGACAGTATATAAGCAAACTGAAACAGGAGAGTGGAGTTATACCGATGACTATTTAATTGCTGAGGCTCCGCTTGGAGAAAGCGGTCGTTGGACACCTTCGGAAACTTACATAGGATACACACTGGATGCTTATTCACTTGGCGATACCAATAACTGGATTAACTGCACTCCAACTACCCCAATTGAGTTTGATGAAGATCTCTACCTTCGCTACAACCGCGACCAGTTCGATATAGTATATAGTGATGGAGCATTTACCGATGCAACAGGAGCTCCTGTTGCAGGCATCTCTCCTCGTACCGCCTTTGACAGAGTAGATGATGTTTATTATGAAGCAAGCATTTCAGGAGATACATATAATAAAAAGCCTGAATACAACGGCTTCGTATTCCTTGGCTGGTATGATAATGCAAATTGTGTAGGTGAACCCTTCACATTCAGCAAGATGCCCGCACATAACGTAACGTTATATGCTAAGTGGGGAGTCAGCGAATATGAAGTAAACATTCATCCCAATGACACCACAGATGACCCCATCCAGTACAATAATCCTGATCAATCTGTAACATTCTATGCAGAAGAAGGAGATAACATAGGTAATCTCGGCGGCGAGCGTATCTATTATGAGCTGGTTGGCTGGTACACTGATCCCGAATTCAAGCATGCGTTTGACTTCGATGCCATAAAGATTAATAAAGCCAACATTTCAACATATGGCAAACTTTATACTGATGAGGAGCTTGATCCGGCATATCCAAGAACCATTGGCGAGCTGAATCTTTACGCTAAGTGGAGAAGCAAGCTGGTTGGATCTGAAGGTATAAATGTTGAATATAATCACAATGGCGGAACAGGAACTGCAGCAGATGAGCACTACTATGTAGATGGAGCTGAAGCACTTGCAGGCACTGCCAGCGCACCGAGCGACACTGAAAACTTTGTATTCAGTCACTGGGAAGTACAGCACTGGAATGGCAGTGCATATGAGCCGTCCGGAGTAAACGTATTCCCCGGCGGAACATTCAGCGTACTTGCTCAGGATGCAAAGATCACCGATGAGGATGACAATGTTGTTCCTGCATCACAGCTTGATGCCCATGGCAGTTACACTTATACCGTACAGCTCAAGGCAATCTATGTAGAAAAAGATAAGGAACTTACCACACACCTTAAGTGGTACAAGAATGTAGGAAGCGACGCATTCAAGACAGATGAAAATATGAAGATCAACCAAGCAGTACCTATTGAGCCTGCTCAGACACGCACGGGATACAAGTTCCTTGGCTGGGCAAGAGTAGGCATCGGTAATACTCAGGCTGCAGCAAATACTTGGGAAAACACCAGCGCAAACTGGACTCAGGACCTTGACGCCGATGATCTGTACATCTTCTATGGTGATGACAACAAATTCCATAAGGACAGCAAAACAGGGGATGTTGTTACACAGGTAGCACCTGACGAGAACTTACCTTATCACGCAATGTTTGCTGTTTGGGAACCCATCCATTACACTGTTCACTTCGACAAGAATGCTGAAGATGCAACAGGAACCATGGAAGATCAGACTTTCGAGTATGATGAGACCAAGGCGTTAACATCGAATGCCTTCTCAAGGACAAACTACACATTCCTTGGCTGGAGCACAGATAAAAATGCAACAACAGCAACATATACAAACGGTCAGAGTGTATCTAACCTTACTGACGTAGATGGCGCAACAGTTACTCTTTATGCAGTTTGGAAACTGGAAGTTGCAACAGTTACTGTTCACCACTATCTGAAGGGAACTACAACAAAGGTAGCAGAAGATGATGTTACTGATGAAACCATCGGAACAGATATAGATCCTTCAACCATACCGGCAGCAACATCGTTCTTAGACACCTATTCAGGCTATAACCTGACTAAGGACAGCACCAATCCAACAACAACAGTTACAGTAACAGCAGACGGAGTAGAGATCATACTTTACTACACACTGCCGCTCACTATAACAGCAAAGACTGACAGCAAGCCTTATGACGGTCAGCCCCTTAATGGCGCTTATACAATAGAAGGAGAACTGCCGGATGATACAGCCGCAATAACAACAGCGCTGGGAACAGCACCTTCTATTACGAATGTAGTAGAAAGTTCAAAGGAATACCTTACAGAGGCAGAACAGGGACAAATCACCGGCATCCCGGGCTACTATACAGTAAGCTACACATCCGGAACGCTGACCATCGAACCTCGTAAGATTAATGTCACCGTCACCGGACATTATGACAGCAAGACCTATGACGGAACAGAGCATAGCGTCAGCGGATATGATGTAGCCTTCGATGACGAACTGTATGACGAAAGCTTTGTCAAGGTAGTCAATGTTGTTTCACAGAATGACTGGACACCGACGGCAGCACGTACAGATGTCGGCAAGACATATATGGGTCTTAAGGGCGGATTGATATACGGAGACACTATAAAATGCTTCCCGAAGAATATTAATCCAAACTTCGACGTAAAGTTCACTGTCCATGACGGATATATGGAAATCACACCTGCCGGAACAATGACAGTAGAAGCCGTAGACTACAGCGGACAGTATGACGGCCAGATACATGACGGCGGAGCAAATCCCAGTGTAACAGAAGGCACAACCATCCAGTACAGCATCGACGGAGGCGAGACCTGGACCGATACTATCCCGAGCATTACAAATGTCGGAACGGTTAATTACATGGTAAAAGCCACAAATCCGAACTATGCAGATGCAACAGATGAGGGAACACTTACTGTAACACCAAAGGCAATAACAGTAACAATCACCGGAAACCAGGAAACAAAGCCTTACACCGGCAGCGAACAGACGCTGAGCGGATACACGATCAGCTATGATCCTGAAGGAACAGATCTTGAAGAAAGTGATCTGTTCCGTGAACGAGGCCATCTGTTAGTGCCCCTTACTGTTGACAAGGGTATCACCGTAAGAGGTACCAATGTAGGAGAATACCCTGCAGAACTGAAAGCAGAAGACTTCGGCAACAAAAACAGGAACTATGAAGTAACATTCGTAGTAGAGAAGGACGTTGTACTTACGATCGAACCTAAGGCAGTAACAGTAACGATCACCGGTAACCAGGAGACAAAGACCTATAACGGCAGTGAACAGACGCTGAGCGGATACACGATCAGCTATGATCCTGAAGTAACGGATCTTGAAGAAAGTGATCTTTACCGTTCACGCGGTCAACTGAAGGTATCCCTTGAAATTGACAAGACGATTACCGTAAGAGGGACCGATGTAGGAGAATATCCTGCAGGACTGAAGGCAGAAGACTTCGGTAACGATAACCGCAACTATAATGTAACATTCGTAGTAGCGAAGGACGTCAAGCTGACCATCGAACCTCAGGAAGTAACGATCAAGATCACAGGTCACAATGACACTAAGGTCTACAACAGCGGAATCCAGAGCGTGAACGGATATGACGTAGAGATCCCTGCAGGAGTGGACATCACTCTGGAAGAGATCAAGAGAGCCATCCCGATCTATGAACTCGACGGTTCGATAAGCGCAACAGATTATCATACCGCAGCACAGGATGCCG
>ODAI010433921.1_pt1 | contig 25028 bp, 25 predicted proteins | sample 1539321 | NCBI WGS metagenome assembly ODAI01 (sample SAMN02144231, study PRJEB22623) | gut metagenome | biome: sheep rumen | host: Ovis aries | place: New Zealand
TGCGAAGCAGTCACGCCACACACATCGAGTGAGTTGATTGCGAAGCAATCAGTAAAGTGCGAAGCACGAACTCACGAGACGTTGTGTGGATTGCCAATATTCGTTCGTTTGCGAGAGGGCTTTGCTAATTGATGCACGCGAGAGTATAGAAATCTTGACGTGTCCTGGTGATTGTTTTTCTACAGTGCTTTACTCTACTTGTTCAAGCTTATTAGATGGCTTGATCGTCATCGAATAATTCTGATGATAGATGACAAAGCCGGGCTTTTGCTGAGGTGGTTTCTTTAAGTTCTTCTTGAGCGTATAGTCTACTTCAACTTTATCCTGATCTGAGCCCTTAGAATAGTATGCAGCAAGTGCGGCAGCCTCTTCATAGGTTCTGTCAGGAAGCTCCTTTCCTTCTGTTTTCACTATTACATGCGAGCCGGCAAAGTCTTTGGTGTGAAACCAATAGTCACTGTTGTCAGCGAGCTTGAAGCTTAAGTCCTCATTTTGGAAGTTGTTCTTACCTACATAGATGTGGAAGCCGTCGCTTGAGATGAAGTGCAGAGGCTTTGACTTAAGTGTGATCTTCTTGCCTTTTTTGTCCTTCTTCTTAACGAGTCCCATCTGTGTGAGCTCTTCACGGATAGTGCCTAGATCGTCTATGTCCTTCGCTATATCAAGGGCGTTGTCTACAGATTCGAGATACTTAAGTTCGTCGTTATTTTCAGCCATGAGCTTTTCGATGGCTTCCTTGGTTCGCTTTAGCTTCTGATAGCGGTTAAAGTAACGAATCGCGTTGTCCTTTGGTGAGAGTATAGGATCGAGCGGGATGTCAATCTCTTCGTTCGTGTAATAATTATATGCCTTGAAGGACTTGCTGCCCTGCGGTACTCCGTAGCCGTAGGTGTTGATGAGTTCACCGTATATTCTGAAGCGGTCGCTGTCTTTGCAGGAAGATAGCTGCTTTTCCCACATATCATTCTTCTTCTGGTCACGACTGATGAGCGATGAAACAAGGTGCTTTAGGTCGATTCCCTTCTGGTTAAGGCGTTGCTTGTTGTTGCGCTCGTTGTAAAAACTGTAGAGAACTTCGCTTATGCTGTCATAGTCTTTTTTTGCGTTATCGCTTAAGAGGTTCAGTGTAAGCGGCGAAAACTCTGTTGGCTTATCGCCACTGTAATAGATGGCGGGAGCGTAATTATCGCTCTTGATGTCGTCGAGCAGCATGGAAAATATGTTGAAGATGTGAAGTTTCGTGTCTTCATCACACTCTGTGGCTATTGTATCTGAACCGATTCCGCATCTGTAGATGATTTCTTCGCTTATTATGTTGGAAAAACCTATGTATGTCATCTGTATGGCTTTACCTACAGGTATGGTTTTCGAGAACACATGGGTTTTGAATTCTTCGTAAGAAGTGGTCAGAGGGTTTAACTTGTCGACTGTGTTTGGTATAAAGTAAGGCTTGTTTGGCAATACTTCTCTTATAGAACTCATGCTTGCCGGAACGCGCTTTATACTATCGAGTATGACCTGGTTGTCATCTGTGAATATGATGTTGCTGTACTTGCCCATAAGTTCGATATTAAGGTGTTTTTTGCAGATCTCTCCGAAGTCGTCAAGATGCTCTATCGTGATATCTATGACTCTTTCTAGGGCTGGCTGGCTTATGCTCACAATCCTTCCGTTACCGAGGTGTTTTCTTAAGAGCATGCAAAAAGCCGGTGCGGTATCAGGGCTTTGCTTGTTGTCTTCGGTCAGATATAATAGGGGAAGAGAAGGGTTAACGCTTATCAAAAGCCTTGATGTAGTGTTTCCTTTGAGAGTGAGAAGAAGTTCGTCCTTCTCAGGCTGTGCGATCTTGTAGATCCTTGTGCCTATTATCTTTTGGTTTAATTCATGTATGATACTTCTAACAGTTATTCCGTCAAATGCCATATTATACTCCTTGTGATTCATATTGATTGTCGCTGCTATCATTATATGCTATTTTTTTCAAAATGTATAGATAATTCTTGACCTCGAGGGGAGTATGAGGTATAATATCTTGTGAATGTCAAAGGGAAACCTGTGATAAAACCAGAATTTGAGGTTTAATGATGTTTAAGAGATTGATAGCGGTGCTGCTTACAGGACTTGTGCTATGCTCATGCAGTGATCATGGTCACTATCATAAAGTCAGTGGTAAAGAGGTGACTTTACCATCTAAGGAAGTAGCAGTCGCAACCATAGATTATCGTAATTCTTATTCTCGAATATATAATGATGTCAAGGAGATTGGACCTGACCTGAAGAAAGGCGATATTATCGCTTTTGGTGAATATGAACAGGATGGAGATTTATCTGATGGTAAAGAGAAGATCCTGTGGGAAGTTCTTGAGGTTAAAGGTTCTAAGGCTCTTGTGCTTTCTTATTATGTCATGGATATGATTCCTTACAACATGGAAAAGACAAGTATATCATGGGCTGATTGTTCGCTTAGAACCTGGCTTAACGATACATTTTTGCAGAATAGCTTTTCTGAAAGCGATAAGGCTAAGATCATAGACACTCTTAATTCGAACGAAGTTAATATGCTTCACGGAACAAGTGGTGGAGATGATACTCTTGATAAGGTTTTTATTCTTCAGATAGAGGATCTTATGAGATATTATGAATTCGGAATCTGGGATGAAGAACAGTATTCTGGTTACTCTGAGGATCTTCTTGCATGTCCGACAGAATATGCAAAACAGCAGGGCGTGTATGTATGTGTTGCTGATGATGAGTATTATAAGGCTAATCTTAAGAGATTTGGATATACCGAAGCATGTAAGGGTATGGAACTCAGTGGATATCTCACAAGAAGTACAGGCGTGTTGAGAAATTATATATGCTTTGTGTCCTACTTTGGCAGATCGGGATATAAGTATAGCCAGTATGTCAATGAAACTGAATGTGGTATAAGACCGGCTATGTATATAGATATAAGTGGGGGTAGTACTGATGCTTAAGAGTATGACAGGATATTCGAGATATGAATATACAGAGGGCGATGTTACAATTGCTATTGAGATGAAGTCTGTAAACAGCAGATACCTTGAGATGAATGTCAAGCTGCCGAGATTTCTCAATGCATTTGAACTGAATATCAAGAACGAGATCAAGAACAGGATAAAAAGAGGCAGAGTTGATGTTTTTGTATCATACGAATGCTGTGATTCAGCCTTTCAGAAGGTTAAGTACGATCCTGTGCTTGCAAAAGAATACTTTGCCGCGATCGATAAGATCAGAGAAGACTTTCCTGATGGATTCGCTGATAAGATATCACTCGATACATTTGTCAGACTTGATGGCATAATCAAGATGGAAGGCATGGAGCAGGATGAGGATAAAATCCTATCCATGATCATCAAGGCGACTAACGGTGCTATAGATGCCTTTGACGAGGATAGAATAAGAGAAGGTTCGAATCTGTATGATGATATTAAGGTTAAGCTTGCTACGATAGAAGAGCATCTGGATAAGATCATAGAGCGCGCTCCTGAGAATGTGCGCATGTACAGAGAGAATCTCACTAGAAAGCTTCAGGAAGTTATAGAAAAGTCTGGGCTTGATGAGAATCGAATAGCAACAGAAGCTGTAATTTATGCTGATAAGATCTGCGTGGATGAGGAGACTGTCAGACTGAAGAGTCATATAGAGGCAGTCAGAAAAGAGATAGATAAGAATGAGAGCGTTGGTAAGAAGCTTGATTTTCTTGCTCAGGAGATGAATAGGGAAGCTAATACCATTCTTTCGAAATCGTTGGATCTTGTAACGACTGATCATGGCGTAGAGATCAAGACAACCATCGAGAAGATCCGTGAGCAGATACAGAATGTGGAGTGATATATGGATTTGATGCTTAATGTAGGTTATGGGAACCTTATCAATGCCGATCGGATCATATCCATCATACAGGCGGATTCTGCACCATCTAAGAGGATGATTGCAGCGGCTTCTGAGTCTGATCGTTGCATAGATGCTACAAAGGGCAGAAAGACTCAGTCTGTGATCATCATGGACAGTAAGCATGTGATACTGTCTGCGCTTACCCCGGAAACTCTCGGAAGCAGATTAAGATGTGATATGGCAGGTGAATGATATGGAAGATAATGGAATATTAGTTGTTATCTCAGGTTTTTCGGGTGCTGGTAAGGGCACAGTTATAAGAAAACTTTTATCCGAATATGAAGGATATGCGCTTTCAATCTCGGCAACCACAAGAGGTATGCGTCAGGGTGAGATAGATGGCAAGGATTACTTCTTCAAGTCAAGAGAAGATTTTCTTACTATGATCGAGAATGATGAACTTATAGAATATGCAGAATATGTCGGTAATTATTATGGAACGCCGAAAGCTTATGTCGATGAGCGACTTGAAGCTCATGATAATGTCATACTTGAGATAGAGATTCAGGGAGCTCTTAATATAAAGAAGAAGTTCAAAGATGCAGTTTTGATATTCATCACACCTCCAAGTGCTACAGTTTTGCATGACAGACTCGTGGGACGAGGTACAGAAAGCGCCGATGTGATAGAAAAGAGGCTTTCAAGAGCATATGAAGAGGCTGAAACAGCCAAGGAATATGATTATATAGTTGTTAATGATGATCTCGATAAGTGTGTAAGTGATATACACGGTATCATCGCTGCTGAAAAGAGCAGATTGTCGAGAAATATACATAAAGTGGATATTATAAAAGAAGAATTAAAGGCTTTTAGAAAGGAGCAATAATATGTTACATCCATCTTATACAGATCTTATGGAAGTTGTTAACGGTTCAGTTGAGGAGGGCAAGGAGCCTCTCGTAAGCAGCAGATATTCAATAGTTATGGCTACTGCAAAGAGAGCCAGACAGATTACTGACGGAAGTGAGCCAAGAGTTAAGATGGCTAAGACTAACAAGGCACTTTCACTCGCTGTTGAAGAGCTCTATGAAGGAAAGATACACATTCTTGATGAAGAGGCAGAGGCATAATAGATGTCTCTGAAGATATTATTTGTGTCCCTCGGATGTGATAAGAACCTCGTCGATTCCGAGAAGATGCTCGGGCTCTTGAATGAGAGAGGATATGAGATCACTGATGATGAAGCAGAAGCTGATGTCTGTGTTATCAATACTTGCTGTTTTATAGGCGATGCTAAGGTTGAGAGTATTAATACTATACTTGAGATGGCAAAGCTAAAGGAAGGCAGATTGAAGTCTCTTATTGTCACAGGCTGTCTTGCGCAGCGTTATAAGGACGAGATAAGACAGGATATTCCAGAAGTAGATGAGATAATCGGTACTTCTGCATATGATAAGATCGTAGAAGCAATCGAGTCTTCGATTTCAGATTTGAGATATGAGTATATGGAGTCTCTTGAGAGGCTTCCTGTTGTTAAAGCTAAGCGCATGCTCTCTACGATAGGTAATCATTATGCATATCTTAAGATTGCGGAAGGCTGTGAGAAGAATTGTACTTACTGTATAATCCCTAAGATAAGAGGTAAGTATAGAAGTGTTCCTATGGAGGAGCTTGTAGCTGAGGCAAGAACTCTTGTCGAGGATGGTGTCAGGGAACTGATACTTGTTGCTCAGGAAACTACACTTTACGGGGTGGATCTCTATGGAGGAAAGTCACTTCACAAGCTTATCGCAGAGCTTTCGAAGATTGAGGAACTTCGCTGGATCAGGCTTTTGTACTGTTATCCTGAAGAGATATATGATGAACTTATAGATGAGATGGTTAATAACGAGAAGTTCGTTCATTATCTGGATCTTCCTATACAGCACTGTTCTGACAGGATTTTAAGGCGAATGGGCAGAAGAACAGATAAGCAAAGCCTTAAGAACACTGTATCTAAGCTCAGAAGTCGTGTAGATGATATAATCCTAAGGACAACGCTTATAGCAGGTTTTCCTGGTGAAACAGATGATGACTTCGAGGAGATGCTTGATTTTGTTGATGAGATGGAATTCGACAGGCTCGGAGTATTCCCATATTCCCCTGAGGAGAACACACCTGCTGCCGGCTTTGAGGATCAGGTGGATGATGAAGTTAAGAATTATAGAAGAGACCAGATCATGGGGCTTTCTGGTGAGATAGCCGTATATAAGGCTGAATCTTATGTAGGAAGAGAATTCGATGTCATCATAGAAGGCTACATAGATTCGGAAAATGCATATGTCGGTCGTACATATATGGATGCACCAGGAGTGGATGGATATATATTCCTTACCTATGCAAGTGATGTAACTGATAGAAGAGAGCTTATGGCCGGAGACTTTGTCAGGGCTAAAGTTATAAAGACTGGTGATTATGATCTGGTTGGAGAGATAATACAATAAATAGGAGTTGTTATGAATTTACCTAACAAATTAACGATATTGAGAGTACTGCTTATACCGGTATTCTTGCTATGTTTGCTCAACGAATATAATATACTTGCACTTATAATCTTTGTTGTCGCAAGTCTTACGGATATGCTTGATGGAAAAATTGCCAGAAAGTATAATCTTGTAACTAACTTTGGAAAGTTCATGGATCCTCTTGCAGATAAGCTTTTGGTATCAAGTGCCCTTATCTCTTTTGTAGGACTTGGACGTATGCCTATATGGATCGTAGTAGTGATCATAAGCCGTGAATTCATAATAAGTGGATTCAGACTTGTGGCTGCAGATAAGGGAGTAGTTATTGCTGCAAGTATGTGGGGCAAGGTTAAGACTGTAACACAGATGGTTATGATAATAGTTCTTCTGTGTGAACTTCAGGTTGGGTTTGCCGAAGTTTTGGAAGGCATACTTATCTATGCAAGCTTGATACTTACAGTAGTATCACTTGTTGATTATATTGTTAAGAATATCGATGTTATGAAGGAATGATTATGAAAGATTTGGTCGAATATCTGAAAAAGAAGAATATAACTATAAGTACAGCCGAGTCCTTCACGGGCGGACTCGTGGCAGCATCTGTCGTGTCGATAGATGGTGCCTCCGCTGTATTCTCTAACGGATATGTAGTTTATTCTAAGGAAGCCAAATCAAAGACCCTTAATATACCGATGGAAGTACTTGATAAGTACGGAACTATAAGCAGTGAATGTGCTACTTATATGGCTAAGCAGGCTGCGCTTATATCAGGCTCTGATATAGGCGTATCGACAACCGGCGTTGCTGGTCCTTCAACAGACGAGGGACAGCCGGTGGGCACTGCATATATAGGTGTACATTATAAGGGTGTGGACGTGGTGAATCGCGCAACATTTGTCGGTTCACGTAACGAGATAAGAGAAGCGGCAGTTGATTATGCGGCATGCTTCGTTCTTTCGATAGTAGAGGAGTTGGATCTTGCAGAAAGTAGTATTGGATGAAGAGATCAGTTTTGATAATTATATCGAGATTCAGAGGTTTTATTTCTACAAAAAGAAACATCGTTTGTGGTGGATAATACTATTATCGGTGTTGTGTATTCTAATATCAGGGGTAAATATTCTCGCGACAAGAAGAGTTTCAGTCGGAGCAGTTTTCTTTTTATTATTACCGATATTTTCAATTATTGCGACAGAGTTGAATATAGTAAGAGTATGCAAAAGTATGTTCGCCCAGGATGCTAAAAAGTGGCATATCGAAGTGGAAAAAGACTGCGTTAGAGCTAAGATGGAAGGCATGACGCAGACACTTAAGATACATTTTAGTCTGTGGAGAATCGCATACGAGTTGGATAGTGTTATATTGTTGTATTTTGGCGACTTTCAATATATAACGATTGTTAAGGATGCTGTCAGCCCTGAGGAATTGGTCTTTATAAAGGGCGTGTTGTATGATAAGCTTTTTGGCAATTTCAAATTGAAAGTAAAAAAATAGAGAAGAGATAGATGTTGAGTATTGACAGGTTTGATTTTATAGTGTATATTATAAATTGTAAACCAAACATTTGTTCTATTCAGGAGGATATATGACGAATAATATAAGCGAAGAAAAGATGAGAGCCTTGGAGGCTGCGATTGCTAAGGTTGAGAAGCAGTTTGGTAAGGGCTCTGTTATGAAGCTCGGTGATTCTTATGAGAATCTTAATATTGAGACTGTTCCTACAGGTTCGTTAAGCCTTGACATCGCACTTGGACTTGGTGGTTTTCCTAAGGGAAGAATCATAGAAATCTATGGCCCGGAATCAAGTGGTAAGACAACAGTTGCGCTTCATGTAGTTGCCGAGATTCAGAAGAGAGGCGGTATAGCAGGATTTATAGACGCAGAGCATGCTCTTGATCCGATATATGCTAAGAATATAGGCGTAGATATTGATAATCTCTATATATCACAGCCAGATGATGGTGAGCAGGCTCTCGAGATTCTTGAGACTATGGTTCGTTCAGGCGCTATAGATGTAGCTATAGTCGATTCGGTTGCTGCTTTGGTTCCTAAGGCAGAGATTGATGGCGAGATGGGCGATTCACATGTGGGTCTTCATGCGAGACTTATGTCTCAGGCTTTGAGAAAGCTTACTGCTGTTATCAGCAAGTCCAACTGCGTTGTTATATTTATCAATCAGTTGAGAGAAAAAGTGGGTATCATGTTTGGTAATCCTGAGGTTACCACGGGTGGTAGAGCTCTTAAGTTCTATTCTTCTATAAGGCTTGATGTAAGAAGAGTAGAGGCAATTAAGGCTGGTGGTGAAGTTGTCGGTAACAGAACCAGAATCAAGGTGGTTAAGAATAAGATTGCGCCTCCTTTTAAGGAAGCAGAATTTGATATCATGTTCGGTAAGGGTATATCTAAGGAAGGCGATATACTTGATCTTGCGGCGGATAAGGATGTTGTTGTTAAGAGTGGTGCATGGTATGCATATGAAGGCAACAAGATTGGTCAGGGACGTGAGAATGCTAAGCAGTATCTGATTGACAATCCTTTGGTTTGTGCCGAGATTGAGAAGAAGGTAAGAGAAGCCTATGGTATCCCAAGTGAAGAGAAGAGTGAAGAGACTGCTAAGGAAGCTAAAGCTAAGGCTCCTAAGGAGTAATCGCACTTTTCTTGAACTGAGGTAGTATATGGGTATATATATATCATCAATCGAGAAGTACAATAACAAAAAACAGCTTATTAGATGGGATAATGGGATATATTATCCCATCTATAATAGTATGAAGAGAAGTAATTCCTTAGAGGTCGGTATAGAAGTTGATGATGATGTCTATGAGGAATTATATAAGAAGGCTGTTATCTACGCAAAGAGAAGAGCCGCTTATCTTCTTAAGGATATGGACAGGAGTATCAGGAATCTTTGTACGAAGCTTAAGCTTGACGGTTATTGTCCTGAAATCATAGACTGTGTTATAGATTATCTTGTTACACATAAGTGGGTGGATGACAGAAATCTTGCTATTAACTATATAGAGTATAATAAGCATAGATATAGTAAGATTATGCTAATTACCAAGTTGAAAGAAAAGGGAATATCATCAGATACTGTTCTTGAACTGCTTGAAGAGATTGAATATGATGAGAGTGTTGCTCTTGATCATATCATCAGCAAGAAGGGATATGATGCAAATCTTGATGATAAGCAGAAGCAGAAGGCAATCAGATATCTTATGAGTCAGGGTTTTTCTTATTCAGATATTAGCTCAAGATTGGCTTCTTTTGACGATTTTCTTTGACAATCCGCAAAATAACACTTGACTTTTGGCTATTTTTACAGTAGAATATACTTGTATGTGTAAACGTATAAAATTGTTTTAGGAGGAAATCTTGTGCCAAGCGAAGTAATTATTATTATTGCGCTTATCATAGCACTGGTGATTTCTATTCCTGTTACTTGGGTACTTGCAGTTAAGCGTACTAAGGAAGAGGCAGCAAGAACTGTCGGAGATGCGCAGGAGAGAGCTAAGAATATTCTTGAGAAAGCTAACGAGGATGCCGAGAACGCTAAGCGTGAGGCTCTTCTTAAGGCTAAAGAAGAGAATATGAAGGCTAAGAACGAACTCGACAAGGAAACCAAGGAAAGACGTTCTGAGATACAGCGTTATGAAAGACGTGTATTTAACAAAGAAGAAGCGTTAGACAAGAAACTTGAATCTGTTGAAGCAAGAGAACAGACTCTTTCGAAAAAGGAAGATGATCTCAAGAAGCAGAAGAAGGATGTCGAAGCACTTCATGAGAAGCGCCTTAAGGAATTAGAAAGAGTTTCTGGATTTACTACTGAACAAGCAAAAGAATATCTTTTAGAATCCGTAAAGGATGATGTTAAGCATGAATGTGCCATGATCATCAAGAACATGCAGGAGTATGTTAAGGAAGACATGAGCAAGAAAGCTAAGACCTATGTAGTTGAAGCTATTCAGAAGTGTGCAGTGGAACAGGTATGCGAGACATCAACATCCGTAGTCAATTTGCCTAATGACGAACTTAAAGGAAGGATTATTGGTCGAGAAGGTCGTAATATCAGAACCTTCGAAACTATTTCGGGTACCACTCTTTTGATTGATGATACCCCGGAAGCTGTCGTTGTTTCGGCATGTGACAATGTTCGGAGAGAAATCGCTTGTATCGCACTTAACAAGCTCATATCAGATGGACGTATCCATCCAGCTAAGATCGAAGAGTCGATTCAGAAGGCTACACGTGAAGTTGAGCTTATGATGCAGGAAGACGGCGAGGCAGCAACACTTGAAGTTGGAGTTCATGGAATTCATCCAGAACTCATAAAATTATTGGGCAAATTAAAATACAGGACAAGTTATGGACAGAATGTTCTTAAGCATTCTATCGAAGTAGCTCTTATCGCAGGAACACTTGCTGCAGAAGTTGGTGTTGATGTAAGAACCGCTAAGAGAGCAGGTTTGTTACATGATATCGGTAAGGCTATGGATCAGGAGATCGAAGGAACTCACTCACAGATCGGTATGGATTTGTGTAAGAAGTATAAGGAATCTCCGATAGTTGTGAATGCTGTTGCTTCACATCATGGTGAAGTAGAGGCAGAGAGCTTCATAGCATGTTTGGTTCAGGCTGCAGATGCTATATCAGCTGCAAGACCTGGAGCACGTAGGGAGACGGTCAATACTTATTTGAGTAGAATAACTAATTTGGAAGATATTGCTAATTCCTATAAAGGAGTAGAAAAGTCTTTTGCTATTCAGGCAGGACGTGAAATCAGAGTTATGGTTTCTCCGGAGGAAGTGAACGATGATGATATGGTCATCATGGCTAGAGACATAGCTGGTAAAATCCAGGATGAGATGAAGTTCCCTGGTATGATCAAAGTTACAGTTGTTCGCGAATCTAGAGTTTATGATTACGCAAAGTAAAAAAGTTAAGTTGGTCCTCTGTTCACCAAGTGAACAGAGGAATCTTTTTGTTATAAAATAAATATGCGGTTTATTGACATTGTATGTGTATTAATGTATAATATTACATTGATGTTTAATAACATGGAGGAATATATAAGATATGAAAAACTATTTGGAGATGACAAGAGAGGAACTCGAGAGTGAAAGAAGCAGTGTCAGTGCTGAGTATGAGAAACTTAAGGGCTTAGGTCTTAAGCTCGATATGTCAAGAGGTAAGCCATCTAAGGATCAGCTTGATCTGTCTATGGATATGCTTGATGTTCTTAAGTCAGATTCATCTCTGATTGATGAAACAGGTCTTGATTGTCGTAATTATGGTGGCCTTGATGGAATCAGGGAAGCTAAGGAACTTATGGCAGGTATCATGAATGTATCTGCAGATAATGTTATAGTGTGCGGCAATGCCAGCCTGAATATTATGTATGATACTATTTCCAGATCTATGACACATGGCGTATGTGGCAGCACACCTTGGTGTAAGCTCGATAAAGTAAAGTTTCTTTGTCCAGTTCCGGGTTATGACAGGCATTTTGCGATAACACAGAATTTTGGTATAGAGATGATCAATATACCTATGACAGAGGCTGGTCCTGATATGGATATGGTTGAGAAGCTTGTATCTGAGGATTCTTCAGTTAAGGGTATATGGTGTGTTCCTAAGTTCTCTAATCCACAGGGATATGTATACTCAGATGAGACTGTTAAGAGACTTGCTGCACTTAAGCCAGCAGCTTCCGATTTTAGGATCTATTGGGATAATGCTTATGCAGTTCATGAATTATATGATGAAGTAAAGCTCCTCGATATATTTGCCGAGTGCGAGAAGAATGGCAATAGTGATATGGTTTTCGAGTTTGCTTCTACCTCTAAGATATCTTTTGCGGGTGGTGGAATTTCTGCTGTTGCTTCTTCTAAGAACAACCTTGACTTCATCAAGAAGACTATGACTGTTCAGACTATCGGTTATGATAAGGTAAATGAATTGAGACATGTCAGATACTTCAAGAATATTGATGGAATCAAGAGTAAGATGAAGGAGCATGCTAAGCTTCTTGCACCTAAGTTTGAGGCTGTTTTGAAGGTGTTTGATGAGGAACTTAAGCCTCTTGGAATAGCTGAATATACAAGACCTCTTGGTGGATACTTCATATCTTTCGAGACTATGGAAGGATGCGCTAAGGATGTAGTTGCTAAGTGTAAGGATGCGGGCGTAGTTCTTACTAAGGCTGGTGCTCCATTCCCATATGGAATCGATCCTAAGGATACCAATATCCGTATAGCACCTTCTTTCCCAAGTCCTGCAGAGATGGAGCAGGCTGCAAAGGTATTCGTAGTAGCTGTTAAACTCTCAAGTCTTGAAAAATTACTTAGCAGATAATAAGGAGTTTCGTTATGAAGAAGATAGGTTTTATAGGCATGGGCAACATGGGCCAGGCCATGATCAAAGGATTGCTTAAGGTTATACCTGCAGAGGATATGATATTCTCTGAAGCAGATAAGACTAAGGCGGATGCGGCAAGTGAGGCTCTTGGAGTAGAGAATACCGATAATATCAGTCTTGCGTCGCAGGTTTCATATCTTGTGCTTGCTATAAAGCCTCAGTTTTATCAGGTGGTTCTTGATGAAATCAGAGGTCATGTGAATCCTGAGACTATAGTCATATCTATCGCTCCAGGTAAGAAGCTTGATTATGTGAAGGATGCACTTTTGGTAAGAAGAGTTGTCAGAGCGATGCCTAATACACCTGCTCTTGTATCCGAAGGCATGACAGGAATATGTTATGAAGCTTCACTTTACAGTGCAGAGGAACTTGACTGCATAGATAAGATATTTGGAAGCATAGGACAGTATGTTAAGGTTGATGAGAGACTCATGGATGTTGTTGTATGTGCTAGTGGTAGTTCACCTGCATATGTATATATGATGATTGATGCTCTTGCTGACAGTGCTGTTAAGTATGGTATTCCAAGGGATATGGCCATAAAGATGGTGGCACAGACTGTGTTGGGAAGTGCTAAGATGGTTCTTGAAACAGGAGAACATCCATCTGTTCTTAAGGATAGAGTATGTTCACCTGGTGGAACTACTATAGCTGGAGTGGCAGCTCTTGAAGAGTGGGGCTTTAGAAATTCACTTATTAAGGCCACTGATGCGTGTTACGATAAGGCGACAAGCTTATGATCAGGAAGATAGAACGTCTTGAACGCAGACTTGAATACAGAGGTCATATCATAGATCTGTATACTGATGTCGTTAAGATACCAGGCAATGGCAACATCCGCGAATGGGATTTTATAGGACATAAGGGTGCTGCGGCGGTATTACCTGAGGTAAGACCAGGCCGCGTGATGCTTGTTAAGCAGTATCGCAACGCTCTTGACAGAATTACTATAGAGATACCTGCAGGTGGCTTGGAGCCTGGCGAACCAACTCTGGTTGCTGCAGCAAGAGAGCTTGAAGAAGAAACTGGTTTTGTGAGTGATGACCTGACTCTTATGATGTCTCTTAATACTACAGTAGCATTTTGCAATGAGAAGATAGATGTATATCTTGCTAAGAATCTGAAAGAGGGCATAAAACATCCTGATGAAGATGAAGAGATAGAAATCTGCGAATATGATATCGATGAACTTTGCGATATGATAAGTAAGGGAATTATCATGGATTCTAAGACGGTAGCTGCTTTACTTGCGTATAAGAATATGATGAACAGTTAATGGAGGTATGTCATGTCAGTAAAAGCCAAGATAATTCTTGTTGCTATAATATGTGGTTTGGGGTTGGGGTACCTGTTGTTTATAAACAACAAAAAAGAGCCGGCTCTCATGGAAATCGATGGCGTATTATATGAGGAGACACTAAAAAAAGGCTATGAGATTACAGGTGACTACAAGCTTCATGATGTAAAGAAGGACGGAAAGAAGATATGTGATCTGACATTCCTGAAGGATTATGATATGTATGATTCATATCAGCTTCTAGCAAGTACTTATGTAGGACGTACCAAGATAGAAGAAAATTCTGATTCTTATGCCAGATATATAGTCTGGTCTGAAGAAGATGGCGATAAGAAAACATACTTTATGTATGTCCAATTGAATGATTGTAATCTGAGTTACCTCTTTAGCGGTGCATCATCAGAAGGTGGTGTAAGAGACGCTTATAAGGGTGTAAGATATAAGAAGTAGGTGTAAAAAAACAATCATCAGGACACGTGTCGATTTCTATCTTTTTGCAAGTCGCCGATTAGCAAGTGCTCCGCGAAAACTCGTGCCCTTCGGGCACTCAAACAGTTCGCCCGCACTTGCAGCGAACTTGCAAAAAGATGACGAAATCTCGCGAATCGTCCTGCTGATTGTTTTTTTACGTTTTATTTGTTGGCAATAGGTCACATTTGTTGATTTCTTTGTAAAAAATCAGCACTCCCTTTTCCTCTTGGAATTGGGAGTGCTTTTTTTTCGGTCTTTGTTACAATACTATTACTTTGTTACAGGATCAAGCTTGAAACCAAAGTACTTAACCGCATTGTTGTAAGAGATACCTCTAACAATCTCTTCAAGTGCTACATAATCATCTGGGTATTCACCGTTGTTTACCCATGTACCGAGGAGTTCACACATAACTCTTCTGAAGTACTCATGTCTTGTGTAAGAGAGGAAGCTTCTTGAGTCTGTGAGCATACCGATGAAGTTGCCAAGAAGGCTTAAGTTAGCAAGTGATGTCATCTGCTCTGTCATGCCGACTTTGTGATCGTTGAACCACCAAGCAGAACCCTGCTGAACCTTACCAACAGCTGTAGAATCCTGGAAACATCCGAGGATAGTGCCGATAGCAGCGTTATCTGTTGGGTTAAGTGAATATACGATTGTCTTAGGAAGCTCATCTGTAGAGTTGAGTGCGTTGAGGAAATCAGCGAGCTCAGCAGAAGATGAGTATGTGCTGATACAATCATATCCTGTATCAGGACCAAGCTGGTTGTAACGGAATACGTTGTTATCACGCTTAGCTCCTGAATGAAGCTGCATGACCCATCCGAGACGGTTGTACTGCTTGCCCATGAATACCATGAATGCAGTCTTGAACTGGAACTTCTCAAGCTCAGAGATAGCCTCGCCTGCAATTCTCTTAGCGAAGATCTTCTCGATTTCTTCTTCTGTTGCTGGCTTATAGAATGTGTACTCAAGTGCGTGATCTGATACGCAAGCGCCCTGTGAGTTGAAGAACTCAAGACGGTTAACCAAAGCATCCTTAAGAGTCTTGAAGGAATCGATCTTGATACCTGATACTTCAGATAACTTAGCGATATAATCAAGATACTCAGGCTTCTCGATGTTCATAGCCTTATCAGGTCTCCAAGCAGGAAGAACCTGTACGTCAAATGTTTCATCTTCCTTGATTATCTTGTGCCATCTAAGGTCATCTACAGGATCATCTGTAGTACAGATAAGAGTTACGTTAGACTGCTTGATGAGGTTTCTAACAGTCATAGAATCTTCCTGAAGCTTAGCGTTGCAGAGATTCCATACTTCTTCAGCTGTTCTTCCGTTAAGAACGCCGTTGTAACCGAAGTATCTCTGAAGCTCTAAGTGGCTCCAGTGATAGAGTGGGTTACCGATAGCCTTCTCAAGAGTCTCAGCCCACTTCTGGAACTTTTCTCTGTCTGAAGCGCCGCCTGTTATATAGTATTCATCAACGCCGTTGGTTCTCATCTGACGCCACTTGTAGTGATCGCCGCCAAGCCATACCTGAGTGATGTTCTCGAACTTTCTGTTCTCTGCGATCTCCTGTGGGTTGATGTGGCAATGATAGTCGAGAATAGGCATATTCTCAGCATATTCATGGAACAGCTTCTGTGACACTTCGTTGGATAATAAAAAGTCCTTATCCATAAATTTCTTCATGTGTAATTCCTCCTGGGATTAAAAAATAGTTGTTTCGCGTTTTACAATCTGGGTAGGTATAAATGTTTTGTCAGGAGCTAAAGCTCCTTCAAATATACCCATAAGATTACCTACGGTCGTTATGCACAGACTCTCGACCTTGCTGTCTATGGATGACAGGGTAGGCTGTGTACATTCGGCCAGTATTGAGTTGTTAAATCCTACAACTTCAAGATCTGAAGGTACATTGATGGAGTGTTCTCTGGCAAACTTAAGAGCACCCACTGCAAGATAATCATCTGAAGTGATTATAGCATCTATCGGAAGAGAGAGCTTGTACATATACTCGAGATGATCGAGAGCACTCTGGTAGTGATTCTTGCACTGCTTGCAATAGTCTGCTTTGATAGGCATGTCATGGACAAAATGTGCTTTTCTAAAGCCTTCAAGTTTTCTATGGGCTCCGTCGGTATCTGCTGAATATAGATAAACTATGTTCTTCTTGTTGTTAGATATAAGAGTTTTGGTGACATTGAATATAGCATCCTCTTCCTGACAAAGGGTAGAGTAGATGTTAGTACCGGATAGGATACCATTCACTAACATGATGGGAATATTCTTGGCTGCCTCAAGTATGTAGGCGTTGTCCGAGTCAAAACTCTCTATGAACTTGGAACCGATGAGGATAAGTGCATCAACTCTCTTGGATATGAGGAGGTTGAGGTACTGCTTCTTGTTTTCGAGGTTCTCGCCTGTACAGCAAAGAATAGAATCATATCCGTTCTTTCTGAGTTCTCTCTCGAGAAAGTAGACAGCGTTGGCGAGATAGAGGTCGGATGAGTCGGTACACATGATGCCTATGGTCTTCATGGTGTTAAGCCCGAGACCTCTGGCAAATACATTAGGTGTATATCCGATTTCTTCCATAACCTTCAAAACCTTCATACGAGTCTTCTCGCTGACGTTCGTATTACCGTTCATGACACGTGAAACAGTAGCGATAGAAACTCCGGCTTTTGAAGACACATCATAGATATTCATCTTTCATGTCCTCCATTTTTCTATGATTGTAAGTGCTTACAATACAGATATTATTATACATAAAATCATCGCAAAAAACAATATGAAATTTTACAGAAATCACATGCAAGTGTCTCGAAAAAATTTCTCAAAAAACATTTGACATCTATGGATAAAACTAGTACAATATAGAGTGAAAATGTAAGCGCTTACATTCGGCTTACAAAAAACTAATAATCATTTATTTATTAAGGAGATTTTTACAATGCAGAGATTGAACAAGAGCATTACCGGTGCAGTTGACAGACCTGTTAAGGTACTTCAGTTTGGTGAAGGAAACTTCCTTCGTGCCTTCGTTGATTATATTTTCGATGTAACCAATGAGAAGACAGATTTCAATGGTGGTGTAGTACTCGTTAAGCCTATCGAGTTTGGTAATCTTGATCGTTTCCATGAGCAGGAGTGTCAGTATACTTTGCAGCTTCGTGGTTTCAAGGATGGACAGCCAGCTAAGATCACTCGTCAGATTACATCAGTAGTAGATGCTGTTGCTGCAATCGATGATTATGATAAGTATGTAGAGTATGCACTTGCTGATACACTTAGATTTGTTGTATCTAACACAACAGAGGCTGGTATCGTATTCTCAGAGGATGATAACGATCCTAATGCTATGCCTCCTAAGACATATCCTGGTAAGCTTACACAGCTTCTTTTCAAGAGATATGAGAAGTTTAACGGCGCTAAGGATAAGGGTCTTATAATCCTTCCTTGCGAGCTTATCGCTGATAACGGTATCGAGCTTAAGAAGTGCATCAAGCAGTTCATCGAGCTTTGGAAGCTTCCAGAAGCTTTCGCTAAGTGGGTAGATGAGGCTTGCTCATTCTGTCCTACACTTGTTGATAGAATCGTTCCTGGTTATCCAAGAGATGAGGCTGAGGCTCTTTGCAACGAGTTCGGTTATGAGGATCAGCTTATCGATACAGCAGAGCTTTTCGGTCTCTGGGTTATCGAGAGTGACTCTAACCTTCCACTTGAGCAGCTTGAGAAGGAACTTCCTTTCAAGAATGCTGGTCTTAACGTAGTATTTACTAAGGATCATCATCCATATAAGGAGAGAAAGGTAAGAATCCTTAACGGTTCTCATACATCATTTGTTCTTGCATCTTACCTTGCAGGCAACGACCTTGTTAAGCAGTCTATGGATGACGCTGTTATCCGTAAGTATATGGAGGAGACACTTTTTGATGAGGTTATCCCAACACTTTCACTTTCGAAGGAAGATTGCGATGCATTTGCAGCAGCTGTAATTGAGAGATTCCAGAATCCATTCATCAAGCATAAGCTTCTTGATATCTCTCTTAACTCGGTATCTAAGTGGGAAGCAAGATGTCTTCCATCATTCCTTGGATATGTAAAGAAGTTTAACAAGCTTCCTAAGTACCTTACATTCTCTATCGCAGCTCTTATGAGCTTCTACTCAACACAGGAAGATGGAGAAGTTAATGGTGGTTACTGCTTAGTTGGCGATCGTAACGGTGAGAAGTACAACATCCGTGATGACAGATTCGTTCTTGATTTCTTCAAGGAGAATTCAGCTAAGAGCCCTGTAGAGTTCACACAGGCATACCTTAGCAATACTAAGTTCTTCGGCGGTGAGGACCTTACTAAGGTTGAAGGCCTTGTTGATGCTGTATCTGCCTATATCGCAGATATCAGAAACCGTGGCATGAAGGCTGTTGTTGCTGATCTTGTTAAGTAATTATAAGAGGTTAATATATGCAGGATATTATTAAGATTAATTCCAACGATAATGTTGCCGTAGCGCTTCGCCCTATTAAGAAGGGCGAGACGCTTGATGTGGCAGGAACTAATATTACACTTTTGGAAGATATTCCACAGGGTCATAAGTTCACTATTAAGCCACTTAAGAAGGGCGACGATGTTATAAAGTACGGTTTCAGGATTGGTCATATACAGGAGGATGTCGAGGTAGGAAGGTGGGTACATACTCATAATACCAAGACTGCTCTTGGAGAACTCCTTACATACGAATACCATCCAATCGGTCAGGATGTTGAGCCATCTACAGAGGAAGCTTTCTTTGATGGTTACATGAGAGGCAACGGTAAGGTCGGCGTACGTAATGAAGTATGGATTATCCCTACTGTTGGTTGTGTTAACTCTATCGCGCGAGCTATAGAGGCTACAGCAAGACTTAGTAAGCCAGAAGGCGTAGATGAGGTAGTTGCATTCAGTCATCCTTACGGATGTTCACAGACTACAGAGGATCAGGAGAACACAAGACATATCCTTGCCGATCTTATCAACCATCCAAATGCTGGTGGCGTTCTTGTTCTCGGTCTTGGATGTGAGAATAGCCGTATAGAGGTTCTTAAGCAGTATATTGGCGAATATGATCCACAGAGAGTTCGTTTCCTTCAGGTTCAGGACGTAGAGGATGAGCAGGAAGAAGCTGCTTCTATCATGGAAGAGCTTATGGCTTATGCCAATACATTTAAGCGTGAAAAGGTTAACGCTAAGCACCTCATCATCGGTATGAAATGCGGTGGCTCAGATGGACTTTCTGGCATCACAGCTAATCCTACAGTTGGTCGTTTCTCAGATATGCTTGTTGCTAAGGGCGGTACAACTATTCTTACAGAGGTTCCTGAGATGTTTGGTGCAGAAACCATACTTATGGACAGATGTGCTAATGAACAGCTCTTTGATAAGACTGTATGCCTCATCAATGACTTCAAGAACTACTTCATAAAGAACGGTCAGGAGATATATGAGAATCCATCACCTGGTAATAAGGACGGTGGTATCACAACTCTTGAGGATAAGTCACTTGGATGTACACAGAAGTCTGGTAGTGCTCTTGTAAGAGGCGTTGTAGGCTACAGCGAGCCAGTAGTTGAGAAGGGGCTTAACCTCCTTAGCTCACCTGGTAACGACCTCGTAGCTGCTACATCACTTGCAGCATCAGGAGCTCAGATAGTTCTCTTCACTACAGGACGTGGTACACCATTTGCTTCACCTGTTCCAACAGTTAAGATCGCTACTAACTCTAAGCTTGCTAACAAGAAGAGCAATTGGATCGACTTCAACTGTGGTAGAATAGTTGAGGATATGACTATCGATGAAGTTTCTAAGGAGCTCTTTGATCTTGTACTTGAAGTAGCTTCAGGTAAGAAGGTTAAGGCTGAGATAGCAGGATTCCATGATCTTGCTATATTCAAGCAGGGTGTAACTTTGTAATTCTTATATGTTGATAATTGAGTTCTGCCTCAGAAGAGGTGGAACTCTTTTATTATCCGTGCTACTGCTTCGCAGTCGCATCCCACATATCGAGCATATAGATTGCGCAGCAATCGGTAAAGTGCTCTAGGCACGAATATGCGAGATGATGTGGGGGATTGCAAGCTTTGACGAGTCTCAGTGCGAGACTTGAACTTGAAAAATATTATCACTTAGTATTCGTTTTTTCCTATTGACATATTTGTTGTACATGATATAATGTTAGCAGTGGCTAACTTGAAAAGTTAGTTGTTTATTCGGTTTACGGTTAGCGATAACTAACCAAGAGAGTGGATATGTCAGAGGAACATGTTATAGAGTATTGTTCGCCGACTTTGGCTGGATTAAAGACAGGAAACCTGTTTTCGGCTAAGTATGACCAAAGTCGTGATATAATGAACAGAATAGAAAACTTAGATTCTATGCTTGCAAAGAAGGGAGTTAGGGTTATTCCTGTTAAGACAAGTAAGAACAGAGTTCTTGTATATGTATATCGTCCTGATTTCTTAGAGAGAGATCTTAAGGTGCCTGAAGCACTTGCTATTCTTAGGGATAAGGGTTATGTATGCGGTGAAGATTCAGATTATCTTGATCAGCTGATAAGGCATCTGCAGTGTGACAAGACATTTCCACATGAAATCGGGCTTTTCCTTGGTTATCCGCCTTCAGATGTCAGGGGCTTTATGAATAGTCCTTGTGATGGTGTAAAATGCTGTGGCTATTGGAAAGTGTATTCAGATATGGATAGTGCTCTGAGGACTTTTGATAGATATAGAAGATGTACCGAAGTATATCGTGAGGCATACAAGAAGGGGCGTTCTATCGTGCAGCTAGCCGTTAAAACAGGTAAAAAGAGAAAGAGAGGAAACTAATATGAGTAAGGTTGCTGTTGTGTACTGGAGTGGTACAGGTAATACTCAAACTATGGCGCAGGCAGTTGTAGATGGTGCAACTGAAGCGGGAAGTGATGTGATTCTTTATGAGGCTTCGGATTTTTCTGTAGATAAAGTAGGTGAATTCGATGCTATAGCATTCGGTTGTCCAGCTATGGGTGCTGAAGTGTTAGAAGAAGATGAATTCGAGCCTATGTTTTCGGCTGTTGAAAGCTACTTGTCAGATAAGAAAATCGCTCTATTTGGCTCATATGGCTGGGGCGGAGGACAGTGGATGAGAGACTGGGAAGATAGGTGCAGAACAGCGAACGCAAATCTGGTTGCAGAGGGCGTAACTGCATACGGCTCACCATCAGATGAAGAGATTGCTGCTTGTAAGGCAATCGGCAAAGAATTAGCGTAATATTCCACAGACTATAAAATAGAAAAACTCACCAATTGCTACCTTGGTGAGTTTTTTGCTTCAAAGCCACTGCTTGCAATCATAGGATAATAAAATGCCAGTAATGCGTGCTTGCACGCAATTACTGGCGCTTTTGTTATCCGAGCGACTGCGAAGCAGTCGCGCCCCACACATCGAGCATATAGATTGCGTAGCAATCGGTAAAGTGCGAAGCACAAATATGCGAGATGATGTGGGGATTGCAAGCATCTTCGAGTTTTCGCGGAGCACTTGCTAATAGGCGACTTGCAAAAAGATAGAAATCTTGACGTGTCCTAGTGATAGTTTTTTACAGCCCCTTTTCTAAATATAATCAGAGAACCTATTTATTAATGCCAAGTTGTGATATATTATCTCGGCACAGTTTCGTTACTCATTATTCAATTTTTATCAGGCTCTCGTAGAACCCAAAATTAGCACCATCTATCACCAGAGCGTTGTCTTCTCTGGGAATAGGCCTAAGCTTTATGTGCAGTCTTCTGAAGAATACAGCAGCAGCCTTTTTGTCGCCGAAAGCATAGAGATAGATGTTGTCCTTGTTAATGCCATATTTGGCGATATGTCCCGTAAGACTTTGTTGCTTCCATGCAGTCAGGTCTGCAACTACAATCCTCTTACCACACCTAAAAAATTCCTCCTTTCTGCCGCCAAAACCTTCGCCGAAATCCACGATCATACAATCGAAATCCTCATCTATATTCTCGCAATAGCGCACGAAACATATATTATTCTTAACAAATCCCCATGGTTTCAACCTGCAGGAATTGTCAAGCAGGCAGTCATAATCTGTCTCTCGACTCATAATCCCCACCTTAAGTCTTTTCGCGTGAACAAGATAAGTAGCAAGACTTATGGCAAGATGCGTCGCACCACACCCGGGGCAAAGCCCGGTTATGGCTATATCAAGGCGTCCCGCCATCTTCTTTTTCCTTCGAAAAAAAATCATCTCTTACTCCCTTTTGGTTTTAACAACAATCTTTGATACATGTGTTTCGGCCTCCCTCTATAAGAAAGCGCATATGTCTTTCCGTCATATTCGGCCATACACTCAATTCGGCTTTTTTTTGAAAGATTAAGTATCAGATAAGTGTCCGTCATAGCTTTCAGATTATCATATACCAGCCTGGTCTTGCTTCTTGTCATATCAGTATCTCCTCCGACAACCACTATTTTGTCAGATTTGACCAGCCTAGGCACACAATCCTCTTCATATACGCCATAATCCACTACACATACCCTGCACTTATTCTCCTTAAGCAAAAGCGCATCCGACAGCTTAGGCATGATCTTACATCCCATAGCTTCATACATACCACACGCATCCAGGCTTTTATTATTCACTTTCAGGATCTCCCATGCATCCATAGAATCATTCTCTTCTCTATAGTAAGCACTTATACCCTTAAGCGATAATTCACGGACTAAAGCCATAGATACATAAGTAGCACCTATCCCGTGCCGCACTCCTACTACGCCGATCGTCTCAATCGAAGGCTTCATAGCCTCATCTGTCAGCTCTTCCATCAGGCTCTTTACATTACGAAATCTTCTATCCGGGTTTTTTTCGGTACATCTTAATATAATATTGATCAGATAAGCAGGCACCTTGCCCGTCTCTTCTGATACAGTCCTTATAAAATCGTCACTTACATTGTTAAAAAGCATATAGCAAAGCACCTTGCCTAGTGCAAATATATCGGTCCTCTCATCAACCGTGCCGCCCATGTACTGTTCGTAAGAGGCATAGTCCTTGGTTCCACACCCTATAGACTTCTGTCCCTTATACGCAGCATTGCCAAAGTCGATAAGATAAACCTCATCACCAGATATGATAATATTCTCCGGCTTTATATCAAGATGCAATATAACGCCAAGCTTATTGCCATGCAACGATTCCACTATATCACACAACTTCCTAAAGAGAATAATAGTATGCGATATATCTGTTTTGTTCTTATAAAAATAGGATTTTAATGATTGCCCTTCTATATACTCTTCTATTATATATAGAAAATCGCCGTCCTGTCCCATATCCAATATCCTCGGGACAAATGAATCAACGGCCGTAAGGCTTTTTAGAAATGTGCCTTCTGCACGCAGTGCTTCAGCATCATGTGAATTAAGATAAGATCTTTTCAGTACCCTGTATACCTCAAGTGACTTGTGACGCACCAGATATACACCCTTGTTATCCGTCTCAATAAAAGTCTGAATGAAATCATACTGATCTTCAAACTTCGCCAGCATACACCTCCAACTTCTTCGTACGCTACGTATATCATACAACCAAACACTATCCCTGTCAAGAAAAAATTCACGTAAAACTATTGCATTATCGAAACATTTCCTATAAAATTATCATAAACCAAAGAAGAAAGAAAAGGAAGGTGTATCCGTATGCAATTCAACAAGGTCAACGACAATCAGTATTACGTACTCCTCACCTATCAGGAGGTGCAGGCCATAGTATCCGATGCGAATTCCTTAACATACAATTCGCCTGATATGGCCGAGTTAGCCACGTATGTACTAGAAGATTTCAATCGTGCATACGGCCTCAATATACCGGCATTTGCGCAGAAGAACGATACCCAATATGAGATCGACGTCACACCTATGCCATCAAGCAAACTCTTTCGAATCGACATATATATAGATGCGCTGCATGACATAGACCCAGATTACGCGGTCACAACCAAAGAAATCGATAATCCAGCCCCACCAAACTTCGACGCGGCAGATGACAATTCCCCTTTTAAGGTTCCTGATTTCATAAAGCAATTAGCTAAAGAAGAAGAAGCGCAATCTCAGGATAAGCCCAAAGCCAAAACCACAAAAGACAAAAAGGAAACCAGCAATCACTTCTTCATATATTCAGATATGGACGAGCTGATCATGGGAACCTCCAAAGTTTCCGCAACATTTGCAAGAAAACACAAGGCTTCACTGTATCTTGTGGAAGAACAAGACCACAGAGAATTCTATCTACTTGTAGAAGATATCGCACCACAAGACAAGAAGGACCCATCCTACAACAGTCTTCGCGAGTGTGCGCAGATCATAGTGCCAGAAGAACAATTAATAAGGGACTTCAACTTTTACCAGAACGAGCGTTGCAGACTGGTCTATAAGGATGCGATCCGAAAATTAAA